>LFCJ01000883.1_pt1 | contig 19814 bp, 23 predicted proteins | sample 643141 | NCBI WGS metagenome assembly LFCJ01 (sample SAMN03766243, study PRJNA286221) | soda lake metagenome | biome: soda lake; feature: Kulunda steppe; material: water; isolation source: sample B1-Br-g2 brine of Lake Bitter-1 | place: Russia: Kulunda steppe | collected 2010-07
ACATCCACAAAGTCTCAGAGACACGAACCACTCTCCAGCCCAAGGAAGGATCGTGCTCTCAGTATACTAAGGTGCGGGGCGGCAGCAGCCTTCAAGCCTAGTATAAAACTTAAACTAGACAGTTACAGGGGGGGGGGTTGTTCAAGCGCCTGTGTGGTTTTTCTTTTTCTCCTTTTTCTCTCACAGTGTGAGAAAGAGGTTGAGGAGTATCTGGAGCCAGGCAAACCAGCTAGGCAATGAAGATCAGACGGACAAGGCTGCAAATATCATAGTGGGTTGCTTTGCCTCTTAGGTCGGTGACTGTTGATGGACCGCCTTCTTTCTGTACCTAGGTATCTGCATCTGGATTTGGGCAGGCAAACACAAAGCAACGTGGCACGTTTCTGGTTACATTCCCATACGCTGCCGCGGCGTGTCAAGACAAGGAGCTGGGATCATCACGATGGTACCTGTGATAAGTGTGGCTTGCAGGCAATTCAAGACGAAAAACACGCTCTTTTCCTGGGTCCTTGCATGCAAATGTGTTCTTTGAGGCTTCAATTTGCATACTTGTTTCACGATTTACCTCTGGAACACAAAATTCAATTCAGTAAGTTACTGTCAATCGGACTGGAGCTTTATATTTCTCCCAAGCTTGTTCTGAGGATGTCACACGGTCTTCAATTTTTCAGAGACAAACTAATGATTCCTATCGTTTTATCTCAGAGCTTATGGGTGTTTTCTGTATGGCTGGTGTTCACCAGCAACCTGAACAGTTAAAACTACCTGGCTGAAGCCTTCAGTGAAGGTCAATCTTAAACTTGTAAACTTCCCTTTTCCTATGGAAATTTTAGTCGGGCTGGCAGTGTCCAGCAAGCCCAGCAGTCAAACCATCTGGCTGACGGTCTACTAGTAGTAACCCATCATGATACAATGATTGTAACATAATTTTCCTTTTTCCAGTTTGGTTCAGATTGTGGAGTGATCAATCCCATTGTCAGTTCACCTATAGCTGATCATTTTCTATGCGCTGCAGTCTCCCAGCATGACAACGGATGGACCATAATCTTGGTATTTTGGAGGCAAAATTTCTTAACACTTAACACTGTCATTAGCGAAGCACCGTACATCACTGTCATAAAATCACAAATTCTGAAATCATTCAGTGCTACATAGTCGTGAGAAGGGAATAGTACAACAAAAGACCAAGGAGCGACCGTTCACGTTAGCTCCACACTTCAGAAGGAGTTCAAAAGAAATCACAGGCATTACACAATGGATGTACAAAATGGCTGGCCCTTGTTGAGTGGCATGTACATGGTTTGGCCAATACATTGGCAATGAAGCAGTCAATTGAACGCATGCTAAAGCATGATCACACACATACGTGTACAGTTGCGCACAAATACTGATGCGCACACACACACACACGCATGCACCTTGAGTTGTACAAATTATGAATTTATGGGCACCACGTGCCCTTGTGCATAAAAACACATCTCTCTCTAGATAAGGTGCTTAATCAGGGAAGCTCAGTGCCAAATAGCACTGGAGAGTGCACAGTTCCTACGTCAAACCATCCTCAAGCAGCAAACCACAGTCCTAATTAGCTAGCCTAACAAGTTATCTGCTCATCAAGCCTCCCTTAGAATCCCTTGCTTTAATGCTAATGGACAGCTGCATGGCAGCAGCCTCACACTAGTCCTATCAGGCAAGATAAAACAAGCCCGCCACATCCCGGCTCCGCCCATTAGGGGCACGCTCCTACTAAAAGCAAAGAACTATAACCTTCCCCCCCACTTGTCAATGAAGGCTGCACTTCACAAGTCTTACATGCCCTGCCTTTGGCCCAGTTCAGGCGCTATTACCTCCCTGATACTCACTCGCCTGACGATTCCCAGCGCCCACTGGCGCAACTCCTGGATAGCTGACCCAACCGATTGTTCTGCTCATTGCAGCCTTGACCATCCCTTTGCTATGAAGGTGCCCCTTCGCCGGAAAACAAACAAGCCGCCCCATAGAGCAGACCTCAGGCTGCACCAATTGCCGTTCAAGCACCCCCCTACCACCAGCTCACAGCTGCGGGCAGCACAGGTACAACATAGCCTTCTATTGATGCACAGGGCTGACTGGGCGCACAAGCCACCACCTACTCTTACAGTACGCCACCTTCAATCGCATGCTCTTCCAGCAGAGGCCACTTTGCTCTGTCACACACACTCGTGCGGCAGCGGCAAGCCCATCCAGCAGTTCTCTCCACTCAAATATACAGCTCCTCAAGCCATCTGTCTTCAAGCCATTCCACCGACAGGCCAGGACTGATGGCCTTTTTGAAGCAGCATCCTTGCACCACTTCCTCAGGGAGCGCTCAGCCATGCCCCACAGCTCGCCCCACGGTATATCCCACATGAGGACCTTGTGCAACGGTTTTGCATGGGACTCTCGCATCAGGGCCGTACGAGGACCTTGCCTTGCCTGCGGATCTCACATGAATTGCTGGGCGACAGGACGGCCTATCCTCGCAGTCTCCCCATGAGTGTGTCCACATGCGAGGCGTATTTCTTGACAATGGCCTGCTTGCGTGGTTTCATGGTCTGTGTGAGGGTTCCGTCCTCTGCAGGGGTATAGGGTCATGGGGCAAGCGAGGCAAAGTCAACTCAGTCAACAGGAGCGTCGCTTGTTGAAATGCACAGCACAGGCGGTGCATCACAGATTGGCAGACTGACTGGCAGACAGACAGACAGACAGACAGACAGACAGACAGACAGACAGACAGAGAAACAGAGACAAGTAGACGTACATAGATGCATGCATGCTTACATACATATGTATGTACGTGTGTACAAGACAGACGGACAGACAGACAGGCCAAGCAGCTGAGAGGAGCCAGGCACTAGCCCTAGACAGCCTCTGGTTGCACACACTGCAGCCTAGCCCTGCAGTCCCCCTTTTGCAACCATAGCGATGGCATGTGCTACACAGCAGAGGACGCTGGGGCAGCTCATGCAGGCCCCTCCCGCATAGGGCCAGGCACCACAACATCATCAGCCCAGGAGGCAACTTAGGCCTCTAAAGCCTAAGTGCAGGTGCCTGACCAAGTTCATGTGCTGCGTGCGGCTGCCTGACCAAGTGCATATGCAGGGTGCTGCTTCACTCAGTGCATATGCATGGTGCAGCTGCCTGACCAAGCACATATGCTGGGTGCGGCTGGCTGATCAAGTGCATATTAGGGTGCTACCTGACTAAGAGCAAATGCTGGGTGCAGCTGCATGACCAAGTGCATATGCAGGGTGCTGCCTGACCAACTACACAGCTCAGAACATGGATGATACCGCGCAGGCCAGGCACCAAAGCAAGGGCAATGCAGCACAGGCTCACAGAGCAAGCCTGTGACACAGGCAGGGGAGGATGACTTGCCTGGCGTGAGGCTGCCTGAGGACACAACCACCACGTGCGGGATGCGGAACTCGGGCGGTTGGCCGCTGCGCGAAATCACAGAGCGGCGTAGCAGCGTCAGTGAGCGTTTACACACACGCACACACATGCGCGGTCACATGCCAGACAGTACTGCACATATGACGCCCTGAACCTGATTTGCCTTAGAACGCCAAGTCTGTGCCAAATCAGGTTGAGAACGCATCATCAATGCAAACCGTTCACGCACGTCTTCTGCATCAGCGATGCACATTGTGCACAAAACATGATAGGACTGCTGTGTAAGACATAGCGCTTTCCTGTTGACTTGCTCTTGCTTGCAGGGCAAGGGGCCGCAGCGCAGCCAACAACCTCTGCGAAGAGAGTAAAGGGGCGGGAGGAAACCCAGGGGGTGAATCACATTGGGGATGACCACAGTGAGTGTGAAGAAGAAGGCGGCTACGTTTGCGCCCACCACATACGTGTGGCACTTCCATACCCGTCAGGGTCGGATGGATAACAATACGTCCCCTCAAGGCCGGCGCCGGCCTGGGGGGACACACGCACACACCTTTCCTCCTCCAGCCGCTGCACTTCCGTCATGTACAAATCTTCAAGCTCACGCGCCGATGCCTGGCTGACCAGTGGGTGGCCGCTGTGCACCCCGTTGCTACCATTCCCACTGCCAGCGCGGGCACCCTCGCTGGCTACGCTGCCGCTGCCTGCGCCACCACCCTGCCGCTCAGCGAGCAGACCTTCCAACGCATCCATGTCAGGGAAGATGAGGGCACCCTGTGAATCAAGCACAGAGGCAGGGGTGCACCAGGGTGTGGGCATAAGCAAAGAGGCGTGCATGCGGCATAGGGGCAGGTGACTGTGACGAGCTCGTGGGCGCGGCAGCCGGGAGGAAGGGGATAAGGGTGTGGGCTGTGTGCTAACAGAAGGCCATCCTCCCCAAGCTTGACCACAAGAAGGAGGCCAGTCAGCAGAGGGGCCACAAGCAGTGGCTCACACACGCATGCACATGCACAAACTGTTGAAGGCTGACATTGATTTCTGGAGACAGACCTGGTTGCTACGCACATTTCGCAGCAACACATCTGCGCATATGTGCACGTGCACACACACACATACATGCACACACACGCACGTGCACACATGCACGCACATACAGCCACACGCATGCGCGCATATTCACATGCACGAGCCCACACACATGAGTGCGCACACACATCCACACGCACGTGCACACACACAAATGCAGGCACCAGGCAAGCATCAGGGCGCCTCTTCCCCACACCTACCAGCTCCCGCCTGTCCTGGCCAAACAGCAGGCAGTGCTTGACCAGGGTGGACGCGCACACCATGTCCTCGATCGGCTGCGGGCTGACGTTCTTGCCATTGATGAGCACGATGGTGTCCTTGGAGCGGCCCGTCAGCTGCACCATGCCCCCCATGTTGCTGCCGGGCACGCCGTAGGGCACCACCCACCCCAGGTCACCGGTGTCAAACCAGCCGTCGCCCGCGCGGAAGGCCTTGGCTGTCGCTGCCTCGTCGTCCACGTAGCCAGGCGTGACGCCTGTGGGCGCAGGCACGCAGAGCGCAGGACAGGTGAGGGCTGAGCACAGGAAGCCGCGCGTGTGTATGTCCGGGCCTTCAAGCCGCGCCACTGGCGTGCAGGCACGTGCACCCTTTGCAGCAACCCCGAGCACACGCGCACACGCTCAGGCACGCACACTCACAGAAACGCTTGCACACATAGGTTCCCTTAAAGGACTCAGGGCTGCTCTGCCCCTACTTTTCCCAAGCCACGCCCTTGAGCGCGTTTGGGCTCAACACAATACATTCACAGGCAATGGCAAACACACTCAAGGTCTGCACACACAAGCGCGCACACACCTCCAGGCCAGCACTGGGCCGTGCTCTCTTGATGCCACACCCTCCAGCGTGCTTGAGCTCACCACGCGCGCACACGCACACGCACACGCAAGCACACACACACACACGCACGCACGCGCGCACACACGCACACACACCTGGGCCGCGCGCCAGCACCAGGCCGTACTCTCCAGGCGCCACATCCTCCAGTGAGTCAGGGCTCACCACGCGCAGCTGTGTGCCGGGCACCGGCTGGCCCACAGTGCCCCTCACGTTCTGCAGGCGCACACACAGCACACGCACGCACATGCCATAACAAATCACTCAGCGTCGGCCAGCAGCCGCGCTTGCGTCTGCAACCCCAGCCGCGCATCTGGTCTGGCATGAGGGGCATAGGAGCGCGGGAGGCCAGGCAGCGGGGCCTCTGCTCCGTCTAAGGCTTTGCCTTCATGTGCCTGCACTGCGGGGCAAGCCATGCCTAAGTGTCAGCTTGGCCTAGAGGCCAAGAGCAAGCTCGGGAGGCCGCAAAAAGACAGTGGCAGCATGAGCACAGTGACAGCATGAACACAGTGGCAGCATGAGCACAGTGGCAGCATGAGCACAGTGACAGCATGAACACAGTGGCAGCATGAACACAGTGGCAGCATGAGCACAGTGGCAGCATGAGCACAGAGGCAGCATGAACACAGTGGCAGCATGAGCACAGTGGCAGCATGAGCACAGAGGCAGCATGCACACAGAGGCAGCACCAGCTTGGGCACTTCTGGTGCCCAGGTCAGCTTTGGGGATTGCATGGCTATCATCTGATTGGAAATCAGTGCAAGCTCCAGGCACTTCAGTGTGTGTGTGTGTGTCAGTGTGTGTCAGTGTGTGTCAGTGTGTGCGCGCGCTGGTGCTGTATGACTGGGAGAGAAGCCTCACATCAGTGAGCAACAAGCACTGCCCCACGTAACAGAACTGGAGCGCACCTGGTCCCTGCAACACTGCTGGTGTGTGCTCCATGCGCCAGCACAACAGCACACGCACCTGGTCCACGCGACGGCATGCCAGGACGGGCGACGTCTCTGTGAGACCCCAGCCGTTCAGCACCGGCAGCCCAATAACCTCGAAGAAGTCGTCCAGGTGGGTGGCCAGCGAGCCGCCACCACTGATGACAGTGCGCCTGCAAGCGCATGTGCACATGCGTGTGCGCATGCGAGTGAGCGTGCATGGCGTGGGTGCGTGTGCAAGGGAGCCACCGCTGGCAATGACCATCCATCTGCCAGCGCTTGTACGCGTGCAGGAGCATGTGTGAGTTTGCGTGTGGGCGCGTGGGTGCACACCTGTAGAAGCAAGAGTGCACGTTACGCCATCGCAGCGCTCGCCTGCTCATGCACGCACCGAGCCAGAGTTGGCAATTGCGTGCAGAAGGGAACGTATGTCCAAGAGGCCCTGCAGACCACACATGCACACCTGATGCCCAGGGCTTCGCGCACTTTGCTCCACACCAGCTTTGTCGCCAGCAGGTGCAAGGGCCGCAGGAGGGTGGACAGCTGCAAACGCACACAGACATGCAGAAGTTTGTGCGGCTGCAATCACTGCGGGCAAGTATGTGGGCAGGTTGACTCGGACTGCAGGGCTTTCCCCGACGCACTGCAGAGCGTCACCATGTAGGCTGCTGGGGCAGAGTGCTGGCCTGAGCTAGCCAACCCACCCCCAAATTCTGGGCCAAATCCAGCCTGCTAGCTAGCTGGCTGCAATGGTTGGCTTTCCAAGGAAGCGACTCCTTTTATTTGAGGCACAACCTGCATGCCCACTCGAGCGCAGCATACGCGCAAGGTACGAGCAAGGAGCCCTGCTTGCATGCTCAGGCAGCCAGCAGCCTCTGCACACTCCAGCACACCCCAGAGTCTCACTGCGTTCTCACACGCACTTAAGAGGCCCACTGTCCACTCCTGCACGCACACCCCAGAGACACAACAGGTGCATGCCTGGACATTGCATGATGTGCACAAGGCGCGTTGCCAGGCAGCGTGCCCAAGGCATACCCTCTGTCGCCATATCACCAGGCCAACCCCCTCCAAACCCTGTATCACCAGGACGCACATGCAGACATGTGCACCATTACCATCACCAGGCTGCTGCGTATGCCCCAGGCACGCACGCACCAGGCGCACCAACCACCACCAGGCTACCATGCAGGCCCCAGGCTCACCAGCATCGCGCCCAGCAGCGCGGGGAGCGGCCTCGGGTTGAATGCGTACTTCAGGTCCATGCCCACCACTACGCGCTGGGCCCTGATAAACGCTGCGAGCACACAAACCCACAGGCAGGGACGTGTGAGCATGCACACGCGTGCGTGCGGCGAGGCAGGCAGGCAGGCAAGCAGGCAGGGCACATGGGCGTGCACAACAGGAGGTAGGGTAGCAGGCAGGGTGCTCTGTGCTGTGCAAATGCAGGCTGGGGTTGGAGCCGCATACCCACCATGCAGCTGCCAGCATTGGCAGAGCCATGCAGCTGCCAGGGCCACAAGCCCACCACGCAGCCGCTCGCATGAGTCTGGGCCGGTGACTGCACCTCGGCAGGCACGGCACTATGGGTTCAGCAACCCAGCGACCACAAAGCTGCCAATTGTCATGGGAGACAGGCACAGCCAGTGCACGTGCACTGCTGCTCTTGCTCACAAAGGGCACAACCGACAGGCTCCTGCCATCTTTGCTTCCCACTCACTTGTAGAGATTGCAAGGAACAGGCCCACCAGCTTCTGCCGCACGGCGGGAGCAGCCCGCAGCTTCTGCATGACCTGCAGGAAGACCAGCAGCGACAAGTAGGCTCACCTTTCCAGCAGCGGCACGTTCCCACACACAGACCTACGGGCCCAGATCTTGTCATAGATTGGCATTTACAGTTGATGTGGCATACTACAGCTGCTAGAAGTAATAAAAGCAAATAAAAGAGTGCCCTCAGAGCCTAGGCAGACACGGATTTGAGTGGCACAGGTACGCCTGCAGAGCATGCATTGCACAATATGCACGACCACACTTCTGAAGCCGGCCCAAATGCTGCATTTGCGCAACTGAAGTGCAAGACCAAAAATGAAGGCCATCCCAGCAGGGCCGTCGCAGATCCAGACGCGCGAACACAGTAGCAGGACCAGGACGTACCCTTGAGTGCAGTGTGTCCAGCACGAGCGGCACGCACACCAGGTGGTCTGGGTTGACTGTTTGCAAGTCGGACGCAAATCTCCTGATGTTACTAAACACTATGCTGCCCGCCTTGCTGTGCACAAAGTAACTGGCGGTGCGCTGGTAGATGTGCCTGCGCCCACCATGAACAGGAGAGGTGTTCAGTGCTGTGGACTTTCTGTGTTCAGGCCTAGCATGCAGCACCTGGGCTGGCAACTAAGATGTTGCAGCACACCGGAAGCAAGAATGAGGGGCGCCAAAGGCTGGCTTGCTCTGCTCGGGAGGGGGAAGAAAGGTGAGCGCGCAGCCAGGTGGCGGGATAGAGCGGCTCAAGGAGGAGGCACGGCTGGCCTTCTTTAGGCGTCAACAATGTTCACAAGAACACCCACCAAGGGGGCAGAAGGCTCAGCAGCTTCTCGCCTGGCCTGAACTCCAGATAGTTGTGCAAGTTGTTGACCTGGTACGCCAGGTTAGCATGAGTGAGCTTCACACCAGTTGGCTGCCCTGCAGGCGCAGGCACCAGCGCAAACAGGGGCACACATTTCATTGGCTGGATGGAAAAGTGGATGGTGGGGCTGGGGGCACAAAGTCGCGAGCCAGAGCCCAGCCGGCGCTCAGGGGCTTGCTCAGGCACTGCACCTAAGAGTGCCCTGCATGAAACACTGCCATGATCAGCTTTTGAGTGGCATGAGCCGTGCAAACTCAGCGTCCTGTCACGACCAGAGTGCGCAAGCCACAGCGGAAGTGCCCCACTGTACCGCCTGGTGTGCTCAAACAAGAGAAATGCAAGCCTAGCAGCATGTGCGCAAGCACGTGCGTGCCCCGCCGCAATTCAATTACAACAGCTGCCGTAATGCTAGCACGCCTGGTGCCTGATATCTCTAAGCGAAAGTGCATGCCTTGCCATAATATATCTGTAACAGCTGCCATAACGCAAGCCCACCTGTAGAGCCTCACGTGCACACACAGAGGCGCTTGCCCTGCCACAATGTATATACAACAGCAGCCCTAACCCCAAAGCCCACCTGTAGTGCCTGATGTGTACACAAGGGTGGCCACCTCCTGCGGCTCACAGGGCGCGGGGGTGAAAGCTCTGTGGGCCATGGAAGCGCGGCCTGCCTCCAACAGCTGAGGCCATGACAGAAGGGGGGGTGACTGCTGGCCTGCGGGCAGTCAAGTGCGGCCAATTGTGCACACACACACACGCGCCCACGCAAGGGCGTGATCATGCACTTCAAAGTGGATGAGCACATACGTGCAGAGTCACTGACAGATGGTATCATGCAGTCACTGACGCATGGTATAGTATCTTAGACATTAGATCCAGTGCACATGTGCTGAACACACAAGAACCACAAGAACCGCATATGACCAAGAAAAACAGCAGAGACACATGCCCTCGCTGTCGATCATGGCTGAGGGCATGGCAGGGCTGCACTGCAACCACTGTTTATTTTGTTCCTAGGATGCGTTCAAGGCGGCAGGGCCTCGCAGTTCAATCTGCACACCCCTCTATGCTACAGATTGTTCTGCCACCAGCTGCTCCTGCAGCTCTTAACAATCGCTTGACCTGTGCAAATCAATGCGCGCACATACACGCATGCGCACACAGACTCCATACGCACGTGCGCCAAAACATCCTCTCATAATTGCGCTCCTTCCAGCGCTCACTGCTCACCTGCAGACTCAGCAGCTGCTGCTACATCCTTGCTCAACTGCTCTCCGGCTTCACCCCACAGCGTGACGATGAATTTCAGGGGGGCGACCTGCAGGTCCGTAAGCAGGTCAGGGCAAGGGATATGGCAATAAAAAAATCAGCAAGCAGTTCAGGGCAAGGGATGTGGCGATAGAGCAAATATACACACGTGCACACACACACACGCACACACACACACACTTGAAGATAGGCGTGTTTGGTGCTCGCACCTTGCCCTGCTGCAGCGCCGGCAGCAGCTTTGCCAGTGCCTCGGGGTCCTGGATCAGCAGTGCCTGGCACTTGCCGGACTGTAGTATGAAGCACAGCTCATCCACTGTCGCTGTGGAGCCGCGCACCGCTGTGATGCCGCCTGCCAGCATTGAAGCCTGTAAGCAGGGATGGGCAGTTTGAACTCCAACGCGCCCAATGCCATGGCGCATCCTGGCGGCATGGAGGCCAGCAAGCAGGGTTGAGCTGCAGGATGAAGCCAGCGAGGCTCAGTGACCTTATGCACCCCAGTCCCTGTGATCTGCTGCACCCTCATATGTCAAGAGGGCTGCACGTGTGCAAACCATCCAGCTTCATGAGGAAGTGGGCCTTGGAGCATGTGCTCGTGGAACCAGGGTGCTGGTGCTCGAGGAGCAGCGCCTACTGGCTACTCCCGCCTCAGGCACAGACAGCGCCAATGTGGCAGGCACAATCATTCTGCCCATCCTGCACGCCTCGATGGCAGCACACTGAGGCTGTGGGGACCCTTTGAAGCAAGGCGCGACAGCTGTCACAAGTGGCCAGCATTTCCGTGCAGCAAGCAAGCCCCCCTTGTGCACATAGAAGCTTCATCCAGCATGCTCATGCAGGGCAAGAGTTGCAGGGTTTTCTGCTTGACTGAAGACAGAAACACCTGCTCAGAACACCACACTCCCACACGTGCACAACTCTGACCTGGTCCGCCAGGATCCACCGGCTGCTTGCCTCAGCAAAGAGGGCGACCTGCGACGCATGCAAGCGTGGTGTGGTGCACGTGACCACAGAATGCTTGCAACGGAGCGCTGTTTGCAGGATAGGGTGGGCCTACACGCCTTGGAAGGTGCTCAAGGGATGATGCACTGGGTGCTGGTGCTGTGTCGCATGCGAGGCAGCTGCGGCTGGGCCAGTCCAGTCTGGCTGCTCTGAGGTGTTCCTGGGTGAGGCGGCAGGGACTCACAGGCTCTGAGCGCTGCAGGCCCAAGGAGGACAGCCCTGCAGCTGCCTGCAGAATGGTGTCCTCGCACTCCTTGTAGGTGAGGTTTGTGGCCTGCTTGTTGTGGGGCTCGCTGAGGGCCAAGATGTCAGGGTGGCTGCGCGCCAGGCGCCCCCACCTGCGTGGCGCAGCCAGCCCAACGGCGTGCCGGACCCTCAGTCCTTGCTCCTCTCATGCAACCACTACACCCGCATGGTGGGCAACCCTGGAGGGCACGTGCTTGACAGACTTCACACTGGCTACCTGTCGCGTCACGTAACACAGTAGCAACTTCACGCCGGCGGTGCCAAACTCACATCTCTGGTACGCTTGCAAGGGGACTCCCTGCATTGGGTGGGAAGCGCTGCTGGGCCTCTCTGCTGGGTGCCTGTCATGCCCGAGGTGATGACACTAAGGAGGTTTTGAAATCACGATTGCACGGAGGTGTGAACATTCAGGGTTTTACTTCAGGCTGTGCAACGGCTTCTAATATACTCAAGAGATGGAACTTTGCTGCATGAAGACGATGGAGCAAGTCATGCACCCACCCACCTCTGGTGTCTCAACAGCCCTAGTTACCCTAGCCATACGTGGTCTAGGCTTGGAAGGCATGCATGGAGCAAAGCATGGTGGAAAATCCTGTCTGTGCTTGCGTACGAATAAGGAGCTGCTGCTCTGTAGCCGTGCCGGAAGCAAGCATTCATGGGTGTTGCTGCGGAGCCCCCAGAAGTTGGAGGTGCTAGACAACAACATTTTGTAAAACAAACACTCAAATTCACAGATTGATTTTGAATGCGTGCAATGCAACCTCGCGACGCTTGAGTTTATGCTCGACTGCCATTGTTCAAAAGGTTATTTGCGTATTATATGACATCTAATTTGTGTCTCTTGCGTGTTTTGAGATGTTCTGACTGTCATGCATCCCAGGTTAAATTGCAATTGAGGTAGCCAGCAGCTGCAGGTTGAAGCCCCTCTAGGTGGAATCAATCAAGCTGGTGCATTCGACTGTATGTGAACTGACTATACAATATGCGGAGATCTCACCCGTGCAGTGCATGTTGAGATGGAGATCAGCTCATGCAACAGTGTTTTTCATAAGCTTTGATAACTTTATTCACAAAATCCAAACATAAAGACTGCTCCCAATATAACATCTAGGGCGTGTGCGCACTGACTGCCAGATACCGCCCCCTGTTATACATGATACAGGCCCTGTAGGGCCCTGCAGGGCATGTCTTATTGCAAATCTCCCCACAGTCCAGCCTTCGAAGTGGCTACCATGGAGATGAAGCTAAGTGTGCCTTAGATCAATGTGTCATTAATGACAATATTGCTATAAGATATGGTGATAGACATTAATGACAATATTGCTATAAGATATGGTGATAGGCTGTTGCTGCTGCAGTGGCGCTCCACCTCGAAAATATGTTGAATCTGTTGAGATCACCTAGCTTGCGCCCCCCCTAGATGCCTTGGCTCCCCATCCTGCCCCTCCTGGCTGCGCTTCCTGGGCCCAGCAGCCTATCCCTGAGTAACTCCTCCTGCTGCAATGCACCTTGCTACTGCTCTCCCATGGGTGTGCTTGCATGGGCTGCATCAGCTGCTAGAGTTGCAACAGTTGTTGCTGCAGGGGGAGCAGCTGCTGCTGCTGCTGTTGCTGCCGCAGCTGTAAATTTTGCTGCTACTTTTGCTGCTGCTGTTGTTGGAGGAGAGGGGACAGACTGAGCTGAGGCAGGTTGGGGATTTGCTCACACCTCTCTTAGACCTCACAAGTTTCATTATAAACATACTATTTAACTACAATGGGTGCTCCACAGAATGTTTCCGCGTCGCCATTGGGCTAAACAGGGTGCTCAGCGATGCCCTGCCGGGCGTTGCTGCATCTTCATAATTTAGTCGCAAGTGTAGCCAAATGGCGTCGCGCTTATAAAAACACTGCCATGCAAGCAGCTCCCTAAGTCAGGTAGCAATTGCAATCTCTAAGAATGTTCTGATCAGTAAAGGATGTAGGCTTGAAGTCTTATCTTATGTCACTGCCATGACCAGGTACAAGTGAAGATACCAGTATGGACCTGATGGAGCCTTACAAAATGCTTGCTGTACAAAAAGGGAACGTAGAAGCATTTGCTAGCGCTATCCCTTCCGTTTGGGTCAAGCCGAGTCCATGAGGCTCTGTAGAACTTGCAGCACCCCTGAAGCATCACATAAAGTTTGAGAAGAACAAACGAGTCCATTAAGAGGATGTCCGAAATCGGACGCTTCCAAAAACTTCCGCCATGGTCATGCAGGAAATTTGTAATTGCTGGACATAGCCATGGCAAGAACTTGCACGTCAGCACTTACAATGTACGAAGTCCACGAAAGAGAAGGGGCATGGTAAGTGCCCCCTTGATCCTCATTGGGATTGACCTCCACCAATTCCAGGAAATGCACGCACCTGTGCTTACAACATTCATGCATGCACACCCTCCTCATGATCAGCTCACCCGGAAGCTTGGTGCCCTTGGAGCGGATCTTGGAAAGGCGCTCCTCGGTGTCTGTGATTTGCTGCATACAACGAGTCAGCGCCAGCAAATCTTTTGGCACAGAGTCAGGGGCGCAACCAGGTTACCAAGGCACTTATAACAAGCAAGGAGAAGCTTCAACTTGAACGCACTGCCACATGCCTGCCGAAGGTCATACTCTGGAATACTATTCTGTAGATGCCGTGAGAGCTTTGATCTAGCCTTGATACAAACCTTTTGAGAATCGTTTGTGAGCGCTGTAAGCTTCCTCTTGGTGGCAGCTCGCCTCTTATCAGTGGCCACCTATCACGAGCAAAGCCAATACTTTGCTCATTGCATTACAAAGAAAAAGTGCAAGCAAAGTGGGGCATGGCCTTCCATGGCAATTTGCTCACGCAATGCATGCAAATTGGTTAAACAAACAACTCCTGATTGTTATGCCGGTAAAGTAAGCAAGGGGATCAAAAGTTGCAAGAGCAGGCTTGCCAGCAGTCCAACGCTTGGCTGTTACAAACCATTTCATAATTCTAAATTACCTTCACTTCCTGTTGACAGGTGCTGAGCTGCTCAAATTGGTCATTGTAGGCTTTCCACAAGGCATGCATATCCCTGAATGGTCACAAAAAATGTGTGGCAGTACCTGGCATAAGCACCTGCTGCACTCTACAAATTCTATAGTGTGGACAGCTTGGTTATGAATTTGAAGACAACAAAATGCAATTACGCATTGTGATGACCAGCACAAGCGCAATGCACACAAACTCACTGTTCATACTGTGCACTGCATTGGACAATCTGCTTCACGATCTTCTCAAGACCTGCTTCCACCTGTTGAACATGTTCCAAAATGAGAGATCCATGTTGCAATTGCGCGTTAGGCTGATCGGTCAGCAAATTAGGGAAGTGTTGCAAGGATGTGGCAAAGCCGGCAGATGGGGCAGTATGCTGTAACATAATTTCTATTCTTTTAACATGCCGCTTTTTGTGCAATTTTCCATGCTTTCAACTTTATTGAACCTGTCCGCTTTGGCCGCTCTAGGCTGCTGGTGAACACCAAAAAGGCTTTACATTTTTGACTAATACAGGGTAAGGGCATGAAGCCCAGCAGCCCAGCAACAGGAAGCCGCATTTACTGCATCATACATCTAGCCAAACCACACAGACCTTTTTCAAGGCTGTTTACTGACATGAATCAATTCCACTTGATTTAAGACTATTCCATGACAGTTCAGAATTTAAGTGCAAGTATGGTAAGAATAATAATTTTGCTTGCAAGGCAGTGCTACTGCCCTTATGATGCTCAGCAACCTTGAAATTAGTAACCCATGATTGTTTAGTCAAGAGAAGCATCAACAGGTACATGCATTCTCACCTTGGCAAACGAGGAGCGAGCTATGGTGCTGGCTTCTTTGCTGTCTTTCATGATGGCTGCTTCTACAGCGTCAGCAGAAGCCCTTATTCGCACAGCTGTTTCTTGTATCAGGGCTGCCTGCTTTTGGGCTTCACCCTGCAATGCTGAGAACAGAGCTTGTGAGGTGGTGAAATCAAAAGAGTCATGCTTGGCACTTGAGGGTTTGCCTTTGAGCCTTTAAGATAAGCTTGGCGATAGGTCTTGCACATTTACATTGCTTTTGTTGCTGGTGGGTATCGGCAGGAGCTGTCACACCTCTTTCCTCTTCTCAATGATTTTCTTCAGCATCCCTTCAATAGCCGAGGCCTGCATACATCAAGTGCGCACAGTTGTGATGCTTAGTACCAAGTAAACAAAATAATGAATTGCAAAAAAGGTTGCAAAAAAGGGGCATCACAAGCTGCGGAGTCGGTTGGGCTCGCACAAAGGCTTTACACCAAAAAAATGTAAATTAGAAGACCAGGCATGGATAGGCTGGGCCAAGCACTGCGCTAACAATCGTAGATGTAGTAGGCTGCAGAGGCATGCTTAGGAAGCTGCCAAAGTATCTCGAATTGTGTGTGCTAATGAACTTTATGTCGGCACTCCATGCATGTGATCATTATGTCAGCACTCCATGCATATCAATGCTATGAATTTGCTGTTCCAAGCATGTTCACATGCTTTTGCTGTAACCATCGCTGAAGCAGATTTGTAGGCATAAACCTTGCGCCCATTTAAATGGGCCCGGGCCGAATTCGGTATCCTCAGAAGATCCTGCCCCCACTCATCAAAGGCCCACCTCGCTGGCTTCTCCCTCATCCTCATCATACTCATTGTTCACTTCCAACAGCAGAGGGCTCTTCTCTGCATGCAGTGAATTTGCCAGGTGACTTCCTTTAACCATGCCACTTGATTCAACCAAATTAGAGCACCTTGTACGTCCCGCATCTTAGTGTCTTTAAGTTTGGTGCACTTTGCGGCTTCAAATTTTCCATGCCAGCAACATCCCAAGGGCAGGGCTAAAGTGGGATGTGGGAGAGCTGCCTTGTGGATCAATGGGCATCCAAATTCAAACCCGTCCGACGAATTGGTTTGTCTGCGAACTCAAGCAGTGCGCGTGCAATAATTTTGAGTGATCTGATACTGTGCCGTACCTGGTCCCGCGTCCTGGAGGACGTCCTTGCCGCCAAACTTGTCGAGTGAAAGTTCAGGAAGCTTGGCCAAACCAGCGCCTTTAGCCATGGTGTGATCAAACTATTGAAAATAAAAAGTGAGCTAGAAAATCTGGCCACAAGAGGGGTAGGTGCATTGGCTGAACCGACTCGGAGGTGGAATGAGTTTGGCGTGAACTTGGTTTTTGATTTGCGTCTTATATCGACGTGATTCTTCATCAACCTAAATCGTGGTCATTACTGACGTCTGATTGGTCTGAGCAGTCTCTCAGGGCAACAGCAGCGCACCGGCCATGAACGCGAGCCTGCAGCATCTTGTAGATCAGGTGCTTGCGCATGCAAAGATCACAAAGCAGGAAGTTTCAGCAGTGATCCTGTGCGTGCACAACACCAAAACGTTAACGTTGGCACGCCATCTGGATCCATCATTTGGCTGCAAAACAAGGTGATCAAGGATTAGGCCATGCAACACTCACTTCAGCAACTTTTGGTGCCCAGGCACGCCAGAGGCTGCGCATGGGTTGGGATAACTTACTCGAGCCCACGCCCAACACTCGAAACACAGCAATGTTGAAGGTAGGCTGAACCAGAACCAGTGTGAGCAAGTCAAAGCCGCAGCTGCGCTCCAACAGCTTAGTAGATTTGGGTTTTGGGCTTTAAAAAGATGTCTGATTCAGATCTCCTCCTTTACAGGAAGCAGACACTTTTTCTCAGCATATCCTTGGATACAAGGCGTTGCTGCAGAAGTACAGTGCGGCACTATCTGGTAAGCTTACCGCTGCAGTGACGCCCTGAGCTGTACAGAGTGGCCGCAAATCAAGGTCATCCTGCACACAATTATGGCAACAATATCAATTTATACTCTGCCTGCCGCTTTCAGGGTTCCTGTCATCCCTGCGAACGCTTCTCAATAGGAACCTGCCACGCACATGGTATCGAAGGGGCTTTATCTCCTTGCTCCAAGCTATGGTGCTGGCCTCTTTGCTGTCTTTCATGATGGCTGCTTCTATAGCAAGCTTCTACCGAGACAAGCATTCAGTGATTGATCAGCAGAATAAAATAATCCAAGTGTCACATGTCTTAATTGCTACATTGCACACCCTCTACACACATCAAAGGTGTGATCACCTTTCATCGATGAAATGCTCAATTGGTATGAACCAATCATGAGATCCCCATGTTTTTCACTGACAAACCTTTCTGGCTTCTTAGGGAGGCTGTGGAGGGCACAACCATCTGTACTCCATCCCGCAGTGAGCTTTCACAAAATTTTCCTTATAGGTATGAATTAGAAGGCACACAAAGTCGAATGTTTGGTGTATAGTTTGATGTACTCATGTGTACTGCTACCTGAGTAGTTTACGCAAACATGATTGACCTCCCTTGACGTGCCCTTTTCTCCCTCAGGTTGGGTGGAGACTTTGAAGACATTGACAATGTGCAGGATGTAGTAGAGCTTTTGCAGGCACGGAATGAAGCGTTGGTTATGCCCATCGGTGAGCAGACCAAGCCCGCAGCTGCAATTTTGATAAGCCTGTGTTTGCCCTGGAAGGCATTATTACCCCAGATCAAGGATGTCCTGCCCTTTTGCTGTGCACAAAGGGCTGCAGTGTGCCAGGACCTTGCAGCTTTACCAGGCTAAACATTGCCTGTCTGCGCCTGCACCTACTTTGTTTGAACAGACTGGTGGCTGGAGTCATTAAGCGTCTCTAAAGCAAGGATGAAGAAGTTAGAGCGCCTTCGCGCTGAGCTGGATTCCCGCCGCCAAGCCTGGCACAGGACCTGGGTATCCAAAGGTGTATTTTATTTGGCTTCTACTTTTAAGATGGACTGTGCGCGCTTGTATCTGCTGCAGTAGACTGTGCGGCACATTAAAGGCAGAGGATAAGGCGCTTTGCATTCCCAGCACTCTGCTGCTGCAACCGCAGGTCTGGGTAGCAGAGTGGGGCTGGGGCATCTGCCCAAGCGTGCAGGGCGTGCAGCTGACTTTGACTTGGTGCAGCAAACAGAAGCCGAGGATGCCGCGCGTGCTGCGCTGAATGAGCTGAGGGACCTGGAAGGTTGGTAAGCTCAACTCACTCGCTGAAACTGCCCTGTTTTGCATGCAATTGTGGAAAAAACATGTTGCAGGGATGCGCTAGGTCTCTTGCCTAAGTATGTTGCAATCACCAGCGGATTGGCACATAACCTTATGCTGTTAGTGTGAAAGGCGTGCCAAACATGTATGTGCAAGGTCATGTCCAGATATGGCACTTCCTGCTGTACATGCACATCCGTCCCAAACCTTGGTCCAGCGCAAGCACCCCTGTGTCCCTGCTTTTGCGACCATGCACTTTATAAAACTACAAAAGGCACACTTGTTATTGCCTGCCTGCAGCGGTGGCCAAGTCTTATCATGAGCAGGAGGGGCTGGTATTTGAGCAGCTCAGCAAGCTGTGCAGGGACACTGCCTTTTTCAAGTCCTACATAGCCGCCTCTTTCATCGTTGCCAGAGACACCTTGCAGGTGCGCATTTCATGCACAAAACGCAGAGCACTTGCCACGTACTACTACATTTGGTGCATCGAACATGGAGGAGTTTGCTTGTGCATGATGATCAAGCCCTTTGCTGCCGCTGGCGGACACCCACTTGAAAAACCGTTGCGGCACTGAAGTCATAGCGCACCCAGCCTAGGCTTGCATGACATACATGCAAGCCCAAATTGACCAGCATCAGCAGCATGTGTGGGCAGGCAGTACATGTAATTGCGTGCATGTGTTGTACGCATGTGTTGTACGCGCGCGCGCGCGCGCGCGTGTGTGTGTGTGTGTGTGTGTGTGTGTGTGTGTGTGTGTGTGTGTGTGTGAGTGCGCACGCGCGTGTGCGTCGAGGATCCGTGCTCACATACACCTACGCAGGCGGTGTACCAACCGCCTACCAACAGGCTTCCGCACTGTTCCACAGAGCATCAAGTCAGTGTCTGCTGGTGTGTGTTAACAACAGGAACCGTCGACAGGAGGACAATTGTTGTGACATGTGCAGGCTGCCACCTTGGCTTTGGGAGCATGCAAGAGGCCACTGCCTGGGCTGGCAGGGCGTGAGAGAGAGAATGGAGGAAATGCGGCACGTGCTTATGGGCGCGTGCAGTATCTTGACGACCTCCTCGAGGTCTCTAAGCAAGATCAGCCTTAATGTAGGTGTCTAAGCAAGATCAGCCTGTTGAGCATGAGAAAGAACCTTGATTCAGCAACATCTGCCAGTGGTGAAGTGCCTCGAAGCAATTCAACAGCAGTGCACCACAGGCAGATCCAGTCGGTAATGTTCAGGTCTAGTGAATATGCGTTCTGAGCTTGTGCGCGCATGTGTGTGTGCGTGTGCGTGCGCGCGCTTTTGTGTGTGTGTGTGTGTGTGTGTG
>LFCJ01000884.1_pt1 | contig 19810 bp, 34 predicted proteins | sample 643141 | NCBI WGS metagenome assembly LFCJ01 (sample SAMN03766243, study PRJNA286221) | soda lake metagenome | biome: soda lake; feature: Kulunda steppe; material: water; isolation source: sample B1-Br-g2 brine of Lake Bitter-1 | place: Russia: Kulunda steppe | collected 2010-07
AGGTGTCGCGTTCAAGTCTGGTTTTTGTACTAAGACATCTCCTGGTTCTGGAAGGTATTTTCGTTCGTCAGGTGTTCTACCGCATTGACTGCATCCTTTCCAGTTGTTGCTCCAATAGTTGCATACGTTACAGTAGGAGACTTTCACTTAATCCTCTACCTCTTTGAGTAGTTTTGAGATTAGATCTCTGGACAGGTTTTTAGCTTCTCTAGTGGTTAGCTTCATTCTGTTGAAGTCTTTCCTATTAATACTGTCATGCAGGATGAGTAGGTAGTCTTCCTCATCTTCTTCTGAAAGTTTGTTTACATCAACTCTACAGTTAACAGTCACTCTTTATTCTCACCTTGTTCAGGTTTCACGATCTTGTTTGTGTTTCCGTATTTGCTGATGTTTGGATCTAGGAAAGCACTCATATAGGCTTGCCATGGTTTGAATCCTTGTTTTGACAGATCCATTCACTCTTGCACCTCTTCAGGACCATCCGGTAACTCAGTCATGCGGAATCACTGTTGTTCCGTTTGTTCCGGTAGTGTTCTGCTAACTCGATCACTCCTTTCCGTGTGATTCTGTACCGGTTATCTTTCTTTCCTAGTAACTGATCTTGCTGTAGTTGTTTCCAGGTGTCTTGGAATTCACTTGTTTGTTGGTGTAGTTCGAGTTCGGTGGCGGTCCGTGTTTTACTTCCTGTTTTTCGGAAGACGTCAAGCATAGCCATTGAACTGATCGGCATTAGTTGCACAACTCCGAAATAGAATATTCAGGGTTTAAAGTGTTGTCCGGACGGTATTCCGGAAGTTCCGTTTGTTCCGGTAGAAACTTGTGTCGGAACAAATGTGTAGTAATACAGGTTATGGGGGCACAGCCCATTGTTTTTTGTTTTTCCATGATTATCCTCTGTTTTTGTTTTCTTCAGACTTTGAAGGTTTAGTTTTCTGTTATTTTGTCAATAATAATTAGTCCGACAATAATATCTTATTCCCTAATCTTTATATGTTTTTACACTTAATTTAACATGTAGATTAGAGATGCCTAAGATTCAGAAAAATGAACGGGAAAAAGATGGAAAAGTTTATGAACAATTCACAGTCACGATTCCTCGGAAAGTTGCGAAAGCAAGAGGATGGGATCAAGGAACAGAGGTCGAGTTCAAAACCATTAAGTCAGGAGACTACGCAGGACAACTCAGAATAGAAGAGGTCGGACAAGAATGAATTTAGTAACTAATATTTACGGAAGATTTAATGAGGAAGATATTGTTATATTAAAAGTAACTTTTCTTTGGACACTAATAGGATTTGCAGCAGCTTACGCAACAGACTTAGGCTTATTCATTGTATTATTTTGTATGTCTGCAGGTTTTATCGCAGGCCAAATTGCTGTAGCTGGTTCAAAAGAAGAGGTGTCTGAATGAGCGAAGTTGTGTTTTTAGAAAGGGTTTTTCTTGCAATAATATTTGTTCAGACAGGTATGATTATTGAGTATCGTTGGAATTTGTTTGAGAAATATGTTATGACTAGCTACGATTAAAGATCTTCACGCCTCCCCCTGGGTGTACCTAAATTTTTTCTCGTTCTCGGATTCAATTTTCTTTCTTTGGAATAATAATTTGTTGTGCACGTGCGTGTAATACGTGCGTATATGAAAGTAAAAGGGCAGACCCCTCCCAGGTCTGATGATGACGGAAAACAGTTAGCTTGGAACGTCCGTTTCATTCACTAGAGCTGTCATCGAAGTGAACCACTTCCCGTTAAGCTTAACGGCAGGTATTTCATTGTTCTGAAACTTTCTCTTAACCACTCTGCTTGCGTAATCCGTTATCTCGCTTGCTTCATCCGCATCAATTAAGTCATCCAAGTGATTTTTGCTGAAGGGTTGTTGTTCTATCCAGTCTTCAACGTTCACATTGTTAGGACGGATGTCTGGTATATCAGCTTCTAACTCACACTGTAACCGGACTTCGTTGGTTTCAGGCATCCAGTCAAAACTTTTCTGCGGCATTTTTGGTATTGTGAATTCTCCTGGTTCGAATCCCGGTACTACGAACTGCCCTCTTTTTAGTTTGTTGACTGCTCTTTGATCTATTTCTCTGTGTTTTGAAGCTACTTGTGCGCCTTGCATGTAGATCATTCCTGTGAGTTTGACTTTCCAGAGCTTGTAGTTAATATCTGAGGTGTCGTGTCCTGCACCTCTCAAGCTTACTTTCTTCTTACGGAAGTCTTCCCACTGGCTTGGTAGTTGGTACTCTTGAAGCTCGTAGAAGTCACCTTTCCGTAGTGTAGATGCTTCGTTACTGATTTCATCCCTGTTAACTGTGATATGGTCTCCGTAATCTCTTTCGTTTAATGCTTTATCCAGGAAATAGGTTTGTTTTTGGTAAAAATATTTTTCTTGATGGTTTCCTTTAGCGCCAGGAATATAATATACATTCACGCGTTTTGTTTCCAAGTTTTCAACTAGTTCTTCTTGGTTACTGTATTCTTTGATTTCAACGTCTAAACCTTCCAGTTCTTCCAAGTCTAAAACTCTTTTCTTTATGTCTTTTTGTTTAGATCCTGTTAAGTAGAATTCGTAGTCTGTGATTGATTCGTGCATCCAAAGAGTTATCGGAAGGTTGTTGGCTGCTAGTAGTATCCATTGACAGCTTTCTTGTCCTTTCCATAACGGTATGCGCCTAGTTTTATTGGGGTCGAACTCTTGATGGGTTTGGTCGATTCCCATGTCTTTCATAACCATTTTGGTCATGGCTACTGTTTTTCCTGCTCCTTGTTCTCCCATTAGAAGTACGAGCATTCCTCCGATTTGTTCGCTTTCTTTTTCTAAAATGTATTTTTCTATTGGACTAACTTCTCTCAATTATTCACACCTTTTTTCGTTGGAACTGCTTGTTTTCCAGAGAAGTAACTTTCAACTCTTCGAGCAAACGATTAATCTGTTTATACAGGTAAATCGCTTTATCTAATTCCAAGTCCTGTATATTAACAACTTCCCATTCCTTCAGCTCGTTTTCACGTTTTTTAATGAACTCTGGTTTTTCCACGTTATTTTTACCGAATTTTTCCTCTGTAAGATCGTAGTACATGTCCAGGTAGTTTTTGAATACTTTCTCTACTTCATGTTCTTCCATTATCTGGTCTTCTACATTATACGCGGGCTGTAAATTGTTTTTCACGCTTCTTACTGCGTTCAGTGCTTTAGCTGTTTCCCAACGTGTTTCAAGTATTTTCCGGTACCACTGCTGTATTGGTACTTCCTCGGCTTTGTAACGTTCTTCCTGTTCGGACATGGCTATATTGTTGTTTTGACCTGTGTTACGTTTCAAAAAATCTTTGTATAAGAAAGAAAAGAAGAGAGGTGTGAGAAAAAGCTTTGGAAAAGGAGAGGGAAGAAGATGTTGTTTATGCTCTTCCTGTTCCTTCTCGTCTTGCCATACCGTTGTTACCGAATCCTTTCTGAACTAGTGTAATCACTATAGCGGCTACGATGACAAGCGCTATGAGTCCAAACCATCCGGTGAAAGTGTCGATTGCTTCAATACCTTCGTCAATTGCGTCAACTTCAGGTTCTTCTTCGTCCAGTGTGTCTCCTACGTCAACAAGAATTACTCCTGCTACACCGAATAGGACAGCGAGGACTACGAGGCCCATACCCCAGTCCTTCATCATTTGTAGACTTCCCATTTTTAGTGGTTCACCTCCGCCCCTTGGCTTAGAGAAACGTCTAAATTATGTTTTGTTTTGATTGACGGGGCAGCCTTCTCTAGGTTTTTGTTCGAGATCCCTAATGTGTTTCGGGGATTCATTAAGACTGTTTTTACCTGTGTTACAGGTTTTAAAGCCAATCCTAGCCTTGTTTATAAACCGTCATAGGTTTTATAATTCGTTACACAGGTCAAAAGCTCTACATGGAGAACAGAGCAGAAAAAATCAGGCACAACCTAAAACAAGACCCTAACGCTCTCGAATACCAATTAGAAACCGATAAACTAGCCGACCAGCTCAAGAAAAAACTAGGACTACAACCAGTACGGAAAACAGACAAAAACGGGAACCAATACGTAGAATGGCAGGAAAGCGAATACAGAGTATTGAACCGTGAAGGAATAGAAAAAATAGTTGGACTGGTCCGTGCAATCGTAGATAAAAACAATACTACCTCGATCTACAGCGAACAACAAATACAAAGCATAATGCAGCACCTGCATACTTCTCTAGCACGTGAACTAGCAGAAGAATGGGAAACATACGGAATAAGTAAACGAGGACAAGCCGACAAAGTAATGGAAATAGTAACAGATAACGCTTGGAGCGCGTTCAACTCAAGTCTAGAAGGAAGAAAACTAGAGATAATAGGCTCCACAGCAGAAACAAAAACTCAAACCGTTCAAAAATCCGAAAGCGACTCTAAGAAAAGGTTTTCACTATGAAGAAAAAACTGTTTTTCTGGAAAGACTACTACCCGACAAAAACCAAAGTATGGCGTAAAAGAAGTGATTCCTGGACACCCGAAGACCGGAAAGCAGTACGGTACTACTACGAGGACCGTCCGAACGCCCATCAAATGGATAACGGAGAAGAAATCCCTGCAATACCATTAGAAAACGTGTTCACACAAAGCGATGGAACCAACTTCTTCGAAGTAGCAGAAGTAGAGGACGGACAATACGCACCAGTCAAAACAGATATACAGAAAGGACTGGAGAAAGCAGCTGAAAACAATGAGTTAAAGATCAGCGATGAAACACTTGAATACGCTGCGAAAAAGATTGCGGAAAACGGTGGATATGTACCAATTACCCCGGTATTCGAACCCGTTGAAGTAAAGAAAACCGTGATAAATAACAAGGACCAGCGGTTAAACTTCTGGCTCGACCATTTGAAAGAGAGAGCTGAAAAATACACTATAACAAGTTTAATAGCGCAGAACAAAGAACTGATAATGGTTGTAGCTACAGCAATCGCTTTAGCAATTATAGGATGGAGCTTTGGAGATGTCAGCGACTTAGCAAGTGCATTAGGAAACCTTGAATCTTCAATAAGCGATAACACTGAGAAAATGAGTGAGTTAATGGAAAACCTTGAAGACGTGGAAAGTGTTGACGGCGAACCACCAGGAAACTAGAAGTGATAGTTTATGTTGTTTGAACGTGTAGCCACCGGATTAGCTGGTTTAATCACCAGTTACTCCGATCCTATACAAGTACTGATAATGGTCGGGATCGGGTTATACGTCCTGGTGATTTTCGGAGCACAGGCAGGTCGATACCAGTGAGGAAAGTAGTTGAGAATAAAACTCTTTACAGTAAATGGTACTGGTTCAGCCTTGGCTTACTCTCTATTATAACTGTCTTAACTTTTGTAGAGCATGGAGTCTGGCGTAGTATTGTCTTTATACCGTTTATAATCCTTGTTTACAGTATTGGACGTGAGAAGCAGTCAGAGTATAATCCTGACCGTGTAAACCGTTAGAATTTCTACATCCTGTTTCTCATGTACATGTAGCCTAGTCCTGACAAACTAGCTACAAACAATAAGAACGGGATCTCAATCTCTAATAATCCTTCAGCTGCAAGCATAAAACTGAGGATTGAAACAATAAAACTGGAAGCAGTAAAAGCTTCAATACCGCCGAAATCAGTTAAACGGTAGAATACGACAGTGAACACGCTTAGAACTATTCCAATACCGAAACCACCAGCAAGTATCTGATCAATATTAACCATTAACTCGCTCATTCCACCGGTTTCCATTCCTTCTAGTTCTCCCATGTAAACTCCGTCCTGTTCAAAATCGTGTTCCTCTGTCATGATCTAAACCTCAAGGCTAGTGCTATTAGTCCGAAGAACAGTGATGCGTAGAATAGGGATCTTATCATGGTTGTGAACCATTCAGGAACAAGATCAGGGTACGTATCTTCCAAAGAACCAAGTATATTATTCATTAATGTTATTGATTCTATCATGTCCATACCGATTCTTGGTACAATCAGTAGGCCTGCAGCTCTTTCACGGATTCCTTCTGGCTCACTGAAAACAGTGTCATCCTCAACTTGTTCTTGAAACGTCTGGTTCAAGTCTTGCTGCCCGTCCTCGATCTCCGGTATTCCCTCGGCTTCAACACCATGACTACTGTATAAATCCATTCCGAACTGGCTGACTCCTGTGAATAATCCGAATGTTACTATCATTGTCAGCATTATTGTTGATAACCGCATCTGTTGCCATGGTTTTACCTGTGTGACATTTCAAAAAACTTTTTATGACGTTACACAGGTCAAACTTGTGTAAATGTCTGCGCAGGACTCCTTGACACTTGGATACATGCTGTTCAGCACCTTGTTTGTGCTGTTCGGAGTTTTCATGCTTATCACAGTGATCGGGGAAAGCCAGTTTTTTGCAGAAAGCGAACAGTTCCAAAACGCAATCTCAGGTATAAAACTGTTGGATTATGCAAGTATCGGTATTTTAGCGTCTAGCTTTCTAGCCAGTATAATAATGGCGTCCAAGATACCTACTAACCCTGTGTTCCTGCCTTTAAGCATTTTATTTGGTGCGATCAGTGTTTTCGTAGCCTACGTACTGACTTTGGTTATTGAGAACATGGCAGGTAACTCGGCAGCAGCACAAGTGTTTGATGAAATGTTTTTCACAGGTATTATCGGCGCTAACCTCCATATTTTTGTCGGAGTCACTGTGTTCGCTGGTATTGTAGCAACTTACGGTCTTTCAAGTTCTTCAGGTCATGGAGGTGGTCGGCGTGCACCAGTCAGATAATCAAGGAGGTGGGAGTATGAAAGCCTCTAATGTGGTTCGTGTGGCAGCCCTCACTCTACTGTTGGTGGGGATGACCAGTCTGGGAGCTGCTGTTGATTTAGATGAAGAAATATTTTTCCAAGACGTAGGATTTGACGAATCGGCAGATGATAGTTTCACTTATGAAGTCGAGATACATCGGGAGACTTTTTTTAGCCAAGTTTATATCGAGGGTAGAAGTGATTTTGTTCCTTACGAGGTAGAGGTTATTAAAAATGGAGATGTAGTTGCTAGCGGATCTGGAGAACTTAATGAAGATTTTTATGCAGTTCACAGCTTTAGTAGTGAAGATTATGATGAATTTCTATATCCAGAAGATAATGTAGAAATAACTTTCAGTTTGGACGGAACTAACCGCAATATTGGAGATGAACCTTATTCATTTGACGGAGAGGTTTTTTCTATTAATCAAGAAGATTCTCTTTTTACTAGAAACGATGATGTTATTCTTGCTGCTGTTGATTTTAATGAGCCTCCTGAGTTCGAGAGTGTTGAGTCGAGTCCGAGTCCTCCGCAGATCGGAGAAAATGTTTCCTACAGTGCTGAGTTGTTTGATCCTGATGATTATTCCGAACTGGAAGAAGTAGAATTGGAGCTGGATTATGGTGGTGAAACGGTTTACACAGAGACAAGGTCGGTGAGCGGTCACAGCGATAGTGCGGAGTGGATTGATGTTTTCACGCCTGAGGAAACAGAGCAGTGGCTTAATGCCACTTTTACCGTAACAGATACAGCAGGTGACTCTACAGAAGAGAGTTTGGATTATTTCTTGGATGATACGCCGCCAGAAGTAGAGATTGTTGAGCCTGAAAATGAGACTTACTGGAGTTACGATGTTCCGTATGAGGTAGAGGTTGATGCGGATAATGATGCTGTTCCTGATCAAGAGTTCAGTTTAGAGCTGTATAATGATGAGGAACTAATAGAAACGTTAGAAGGAACTGGTACTGAAACCTTTACTGGTGAGTTCCGGCAAAATCTCGAGGAAAACGTAGAGTTTGAAGCAGTTGCCAACGACACAGGCGGAGAAACCACTGAAACGCAAACATTTTCTGTCAAAGACTTGGAAATAGTAGAAACAAGCCATGAAGAAACAGTATTTGAAACCGAAGAAAACAAATATGAGGTATTCTTCGATTTAGGAGAAATGATCGAGGAAACACAAACAAAATTAGTATATGAAAATGAAACTGTAGAAACCGTGGAAAACAGTTTTGACAACGAAATATTAGTAGAGCAATTAGAAGAGCTTGAATACAGACCTCAGTTACTAGAAAACGATGAAGAAAGAAACTTCTACTTTGAAGTAGAGTATGAAAAAGAAACATTTGAAGGAGAAACAGAAACAAGAACAATAACTTCTAACAAGTTGAATCAAACGATAGAGGAAGCATTTACTCCTGAAGAAATACAGTTAGAATTCGACTTTGACAGAGAAACTGAAACAGTTGAAAAACACAGCTTTGACTACATGCTCGAATTCGAGGACCAAGACTTGGATCAATCAGAGATAAACATGGATGGAGAAACAATGTTCAACGAAACCACAGATGAAGGACTTGACGGAAACTTCTTACCAGGAAACGTAGACACAGAGGAAGATAAAGACGTTGAATCAAATCTAATAGTAGAATTCAAAGACCGGACAGTAGAAAGAAGCTTCCCAACTGAGACAATTACAATACATCCTGTAAACCTTAACACAGATTCAGATGGAGCAGAAACACTAGAGCTAGAAGTATTTGATGAAGAAAACCAAGATGAAAATGTTGAAGCAGAAATAGAATTCAATCTCGATGTAACAACCAGTGAAAACGAGTTGGACCGGAACTTTGGTTTCACAGAAACCGGAGAGACTGTAACAGTTTACTTGGAGCCTGAATGGGTTGAGGTACAGGTAACAGGACCTATGGTTTACAGCGCTGAAAACTACCGGAATCGTGAATACCAGATTTTCAACGAAACACTTTCCGAATCAGTTCAAAGCATAGACTTGTACCTGCTTGATTCTGATTTAGCGGAGCCAGTTTACTTCGAAGTACTGGACGGTGCAGGCGACCCTGTAGAGGATGCAACACTTTCAACTCTGCGTTACAGTACCGGAACCAACAGCTATGTGACAGTGAGTCGGGTAAACCTTGACAGTGAAGGAACAGGACTAGCCTACCTGAACATAGATGATGTGTACTACAAAAATATTGTAACCCGTGAAGGAGAAGTTCTAAGAGAATTTGATAGAGAACAAATAACATGCGCCAGCCTGCCATGTGAAATCAGTTTAAGCGTTGAAAGAGAAGGATTAGAATACTTCCAGGAAAAAGAAGGGTTCACATACGAATGTAATCCTATGGAAACAGACGGGAACTTTACAGGCGTACAGTGCACCGTAGACCATGAAAGCGATTTAATGCAGCAAGCAGAACTGAAAATAGAGAGAAGTAGAGGACTTGGAAACGTAGAAGTATGCGAATCAAGTACAGGTACAGCAGGAAGCCTAGTATGTGAAATAGATGAAAACCCTGACGGAAACCGTTACACATACACACTTACAGGATACACAGACAACAACCAGTTCATACTAGACAGAGACAGCTACGACTTCACAACAGACCGTTTCCAAGGAGAAGCCGGATTCTGGGCAGTACTAATATTCCTAAGCATAACACTTCTAGGATTGAAAAACTACAGTACAGCAATAATGTTCGCAGTGTTCGGAGCAACCGTTTCTTGGGCGTTAGGATTCTTGGCAGTAAGCCTAAGCAGTATAGCTGGCCTGATTATTGTAGCAGGAATCTATATTTTCGTACACCGAGAATAATTAGTTGAACCGAAGATTTTTTGAACCGTAACACAGCGATAAACACTTTTAATGGCAGATAACGATGACGGGCATGTAGACCGGCTGGAAGAAGTAGAAGACCGGATACAAGAACTGGAAGAAGCCAAAGAAGACGGACCGGTAGCAGGACACGTACCCGACCAACTAGAAGCAAGACAGGAAGAAAGAGAAGAACTAGTTCAGCAAGACGAAGAGGAAAGACAAGTTGATCGGCGAAGCCCTGGAGAAAGAAGAGAAGACGGAGACGACCCAAGAGACGGTGCAAAACAAATACTGGTAGAAGAAGATCCGGACGCAGACCCACAAGAGTTCGGACAAGAAACAGTAGGAACAGGAGACACGGAAGAGGAAGCAGTACTAGACGCCGCAAGAAGAGGAACCGATATAGACCGTGCACGAGAAGCATTCGATCTCTCAGAAACAGATATACAAAGAGAACAAAGACGGCAGCTTGAACAAGGAGAAGACCAAATCACTGAACAAATCAGTGAAATACAAGAACGCGGCGAAGACGAAGTATTCGAAGTAGACCCTGACATAGCCGAAGAAGTACGAGAACACCGAGACATAGACACACAAATCGGAGACGAATCACTTATCAGCGGAGAAGCACTAGTAGATTTTCTACAAACAGAGCAGGAAGAACTAGAAACAGGTTTACAACAAATAGATAGAAGAGAACAAATAAGAGAACAACAAGAACAGCAGAGACAAGAATTTACAGACCGTTTAGAAGACCGGACCGCATTCGACTTCTCAAACCGAGACCAAATATTCCAAGACCGATTCCAAACAGATAACTTACAACAATTTGATAGACCAGAACTAGGTTTAGCAGATGAAAGAATTACAGACGATGAACTAACACAAATGCATCCAGAAGGAACAATAATAGATGACGGAATATCAGACGAAATGATAATTTCAGATCCTGAAATAAGAGAAGGAATATCTGACAGTCTAAGACAATCACTTGGAGGTCCAGGAGGATGGGAGGCCTTAACAGCAGATATTATAGGCGACGATGAAGCACAACAAGAAGCACTAGAAGACATGCCGGAAGCAGAAGAAATAACGCCAACCGATTTTGTAACATCTCCATTAGGTACAACTGCTTCAGCTCCTGTTGGAGGAGCAGGTATAGGAGCTGTATTAAGAACTATGGGTCCAAGAGCACAAGCCGCAGCAACAACAGGACTAACAAGTTTAACAGCTTTAGAAGCTCATAGAGCAGATCAAGAAGTAAGTGAACTGCAAGAAGAAGGAGAAGAATCTAGAGCCGCAGGAAGAGGTCTGAGAACAGCAGCAGAAATAGGTGGATTCACAGGAGGTGCAGCAGGCGCAACAAGAAGATTATCTCCTAGACTCGGAGATACAAGAATAACAGATACAGATACTAGACTTACAGAAACCGATGCAGGAACATTAATAGGAAGAGGACATGCTGAAGGCCAAACTAATGTCATACATCCACGACTTCTTAGACGAGATAGAACTGAAGAACTAGAAGGTGAAGCCGACTTTCTAGCACAGATAACGGATCAAGGCGCTACGACAGCAGGACGTCTTACACAAGAACAGCCTAGAAGAAGAGCTACTGATGATGTTGAATTAGATGAAGAAGATTTTTTCGCAACCGCAAGACCATTCATGCAACGAGATGACGACGATTTACTTGTTACAAGAGATCGGATACAGACAGGAGAAGACACAGAATTCGGTTTCACAAGACTAAGAGAACAAGACAGAGACACAGTAGACCGTATAGATAGAGTGAAAGACGATGGTTTAAGACAGACAATAGAAGGACCGTTCGAACAAGTAGACACAACCAGTGTATCAAGACTGGACGATACACCTGGAACAACTTTAGGAACAGGAAGAACACTGATAGATAGAACAAGATTCGATACAGAAACAAGACCGGCAGACCAGACAACAAGACGAGGTACAGATGAAGATGGTTTCACAAGACCGGGAGATGGAGAACAGCAACAAGAAGTAGATTTTGAACAAATACAGGAAGGTTTAGAAGGTTTCCCAGGAGTAACTCAACAAGACGCAGCACAAGCATTAAGAACTCAAATAGATACTAGTCCAGATACTCCAAGACCAGGAACTACAGCGCCTTTAGCACAAGAAACTGAAACAGACGACATAGGCGAGTTTGAAGCAGGCAGAGATCCTGTAGCTTTTGAACAAGAACTAATAGAGGAGGCACGACAAGAAGAAGAACAACTTATGGAAACACAGCAAGACACTTTTGACACCGCCGAAGAAGGAATAGTCGGAAGCCCAACAATAGAAACAGAGGAATTCGCAAGAGAACCTGTAACAGACCGACTAATGCAAGATGTACCACAAATAGATGTACTAGAACAACCAGAAACACAAGAACCACAAGTAGAACAAGAAATAGAGCAAGAAACCATAACACAACCAGTAGATCCGTTCGAACAAATACCAGAAACCACACAACAAAGAATGGATCAACAACTCGAAGAAGTAGATCCGTTCGCAACACCATTAACAAGAGAAAGCCCATCCATGATGCAAGAAGACGAACTAACCGCAGACTTCACAACACAACAAAGAACCGAGCTACCGGAACAAGTAGAAAGACCGCTAGAAGAAGGCGTCCTCGGACTAACACGTACCCAAACACCAGCAGTAAGACAAGTACAACAAACACCAGCAAGAAGCCTACTAGGCATGGACCCAGCAGTAACAGATCCAATGGCGCCAACCCGTTCGGCAGGACCAAGAGCATTCGGAGCGCCAGGACTAGGACTGCCAAGTATAGGAACAGGTTTTCAAGAAACAGGTCCAAGCACTGTAGAACAACCATTCGAAACCGAGGAAAGCGCTGAGTTCGCACCAGACCTCACAGGACTAGTATTCGGAGAAACAGTAACACCAGAAGAAGCAGAACAACAACTAGAAACAGGGTTCACAGGACTAGAAACAAGAGGACTAATAGTAGAAGATGATGAAGATGATTTACCAGGAACAGGACTATTCTAACAACTTACCTCTTAATTAAATACCTTAAACCGCCAAAGATAACCAATAAAACAGGTACTACAGAAGCACCGATAAACGGCAGTAAAAATTTCTTTTCACCATCTTCATTCCTATAATCAACGGTTGTAACAGCAATTAGACCTCCAACAGGCATAGAAACTAGAAACACTAAAAACTCTAAATCATTCCAAGCAATATTAGGCATAGTAAGCTCGTAACCGAAACCTATTACTACTCCGAACAAAAACATGGAAATATAGGAAACCACGCCCATTTTAGCCAGTTGTAAACCTCTTTCAGCGGAGTCCATTATAAAAACAGTTTATTTTTGAACGCTAATAAGTTTTTTGAATCGTTACACAGGTCAAAAACATATACAATGGCTTCCACAATAGTACTCTCCACAATAGTAGCAGCCGGACTATTCGCATACCTAGCCATCCAAATGGACGACCAACACGCAGGACTCAAAATATTCAACCTAGGACTATTCTACTTCACAACATTCATAGGAATACTACTCGGAAGCCAATACCTGCAAACCGAACACAGCGAAACCAGTTTCGCAGGGATCGCAGCAGCATACAGCGAAAACTTTATGTGGATAATGATCTTCGTATTCGCATACCTAGTAATCTACTTCCTCTACACAATCATGAAAGAAATGTAAACCGGTGCTAATGCAGTGAATCGAGAAGAATACGACAACGGAATGAAATATGTGAACGGAGACTTATGGAGATTCATACAGCAATTCAAAGAACTAGGAGACTTCCCGTCCAACGCAGCAGCACAAGAAAAACTAGCAGAAAAACTGGAAAACATACCACTAAAATACCTACTGAACGAACAACTAATCCTTATAGACACAGAAAAGTTAAACACACAGAAAAAAGAAAAAAACGGTTTAACAATTTAACCTAACTCCTTCTCAGACATATAATCAGTTTGATCATACGTCATTCGAAGTACCTTGTAAAGCGGAGAATCTGTAGAACCGTTCTTCTCAAACTCTGCCATAGTACTCCGTACATGAGGCTGAAAAAACGCTTGAATCCCTATTATCATTTTCTGCCGCAGCATCCTAAACAACTTCAAAATCACTCTATTTCACCCCCGTTGAACATTTCCTGCAACGGATTAACCGCATAACGAGCAAACAAATACTGCACTATCCGATCCCTGAAAAAATAAAGAAATAAACCGGAACCTAGAAAAGTAGCTGCCACTCCCGATACAAAACCAGAGGCAAAACTCACTGACTACCACCCTCAGACCTTTCCTGTTCCTGCCAATCCTGGATCTCCGCCGGAGAAACATCCAACACATCACACAAAGACTCCAAAATCAAATCCAAATCACTGTTAGACAAATGCGCCCGACTCTTATCCCAAACACCTGTCTCGACACCCAATAATTCCTCAATCCTGTAAATAGTCTGCTCACGTCGAGAAAACAGTTCAGAACTACCGCGTTCAGTCGGACGATTATGCCTGGTACAATCATCCTGAAAACTGATACTGTGATTCCCATACTTTTCATTAAACTTCTCAGCCAAACTACTCATTATTCATCAAGCCTCCAATAATTCTGGTCTTCAACTTCGATTTTTTCAACTACTTCAAGACTCTCCAAATGACCGAGATGATTTTCAACCACACTTCTCTTCGCAGAAATCGCCTCTTTCAACTCATGAACTGTTTTTGGTCTTTTCTGTAGTTCGTTTTGAATCAGATCTCTTATTTCGTTTGCGGTACGCCGTCTTTCAGTGTCGTATAGTCCAAGTTTTTCCTCGATTTTCTGGTCAATCACTTTATCTACCTTATTTACCATAGCTTAACCACCTCACAAACATGACTGAACGAGATAAAAGGGTGTTTAAGGCACTAGTACAGGTGCTAACAACAAGGGTAGATAGGGAATCAGAAACCCGATATGAGAAAATCATACTCATGCTTGACCCCCTTCAGCCTGCTTATTAGCATAGCCAGCATCCCACTTACGCCACAAACCCTTATCAGTCCGACCATAGCCGTTGTGAAACTCTTCATCACTATTCCGCTTCCGAGTCTTCGACTTCTTCACTGTTCCACACCTCTACTCAAACCATACTTCTGCGCCAAATAACTAAAACCAGTCGCCAAATCACTTAAATCGGATTCGCGAGCAGTAGTAGTCGACTCAAAACTCTCTCCATCATCCTCAGTATAAAAACGCTGCATAGTCACCGTATGATACGTCTCACCGTTCCTAGTCTTGTTCCTCCAAACACTGAGCTTGAAACTACCAGCCCGTACAGTCTCCACAGGCCGATTACCGGAGTCGCCTTCTTCTTCTTGTTCTTGTTGTTTTGTTTCAGGTTTTGAAACGGATTCTGCCGCAACATTATTTTTTCCATCATAAATCGTTTGTTCAGTCATTTGTGTAAAATCACCTAAATTTTGATCCAAGTATCAGGATCTATATCCATTGCTTCTCCATCTCTGCTAAGTGTTTGAAGCATTTCTAACGCCTTGTCTTCACTAATCTCAAGTTCTTCAGCTACTTTTTCTGTCTTCAAACCATCGGATTCTGGAAGAATATCTCGTACATCTGAAAGGTTAACATCAGATTCACTTGCAGGGGTTGCATACTCTGACCGAAGTTCTTGTATGAAATTTTCTTTCACGCGCACGCGCGAGATATTCCTAAACCCCTGCAACCCCTGCAACCCGATTAGTTCTTCGAATAATTTATCGGAAAATGTGATTCCTCTCCAAATAGTTGTCTGGTTTGTATTTTCGAAAGGTAGTTGACTGCGAGTGTTTCTAAAGTTGTAGTTCATTTTCTTCAACTTGTTAGTTATGTCGCCTTTGCTTGGCGCTCTAGAACCTCTTTCTCTACAGAATATACTTGCTAGCTCTAACAAGTGGTCTTTCACTATGTAATCGTAGTCATGTCTGTTCCAGTCAACTTGGTTTCTAGATCTTCTTTCAGCTTCAGCTTTCGTAATCCCTTGCTCAACATATTTTTCAATAAATTCTTCAAGAGGAGCTGAATAACTATGCCATAATTTACGGGTTACTTCAGGATCATAGTCATGAGTAAATCTTCCTTGATCAAGAAGAAGCTCTAAGTGTACCACTGCTTCATTGATAAAACCTTTTACCTCGTCCTCATCCAGTATCCCCTTCTTTAACTGGTTTTCCGGTTTAGCTTCTTTTTCATAGTCATTTTCTGGATCAGGATCTGTCCGGAATTTGTAAGGAAAGTTGATTATTTTCCATCTTCTGAAAAAACCGTCGCTTTCGTCTTGTGTTTCCGGTATTTGGTTGCATGCGAACATCGGTGTCGCATAGTTTTTGAATTGGAAGTGTTCTCCTCCTTTTATCTCTGCTCTTACATCTCCTCCTCCTGTAAGTGCTTTGAATGTTGTTCCTGTCTGTAGTTTGGTGCTTGGAAGATCGTCTGAGAATAATGCTAGTTTCTGGTATAGTGCTTGTGTTCCGAATCGAGTGTTTTCTAGTTGCTGTAATTCTTCTTCTTTGTAGTTCTCTCGTCCAAGTATTTCTTTCAATAGTTCTAGGAACATTGTTTTTCCGTTACTTCCCTCACCTATCAGGATGAATGATTGGCTTATAGGAAAACTTGGTAGCAGACAGTAGCCGGATGCTTCTATCAGCGTTTCTTTGTCTTCTTCGCTTCCTGTTATATCATCTAGGAACTCATGTATTGCAAAGCATTGTGCGTCAGAATCGTATTCCCACGGTATTTTCTGTGTGAAGTAGTCTTCGGGTTTGTGTTCTTCTAGTTCTCCGGTTTCTAGGTTGTATGTACCGTTTTTGAAGTTCAGTTTTCTTTCTGCTGGACTGAACTGGTGTCTTGGAATACTTTGACGTGTTCTTATTGCTTCTATTACTTCTCTGCAACGGTTTTGACGGAATTCGTGGTCTAGTCTTTTGTTACATTCTTCTTCTATGATTCTTTGTCCTTGTGGTTTCCAGTATCCGTCTTTGTATATGTAAAGAGTGTCTAATCCTTGAACCCATATAAAGTTGTATTCGTCTTCTATTGCTTCTGCTAGCCATACGGGCTGGAATTTTTGTGTTCCGTTAGGCATGTCTTCAAAGTAGTCGTATGGGTTGTAGCTTTCGATTCCTTTACTTTGGTACTGTTTTGCTTTTTCATGAAGAGCTATTAGTTCTGCTTCGCTTTCTGGGAAACTTATTTTTAAGCCGTTGATGAAGTCTTCTTTAGCTATTTTTGAGGCTACAGTTGTTTCTAGTATGTCTGCGAGGTTTTCGTTTCCTTTTTGTTTTATTCTTTCGACTACTGTATTTCTTGCTTGTCCGAATTGTTTACTGTGTACTGCGGCCTCGGTGCTCATTTATTCGAAGCACCTCATGGTATGGTCTTTGTGTATTTGGAAGTTTCTGTGTTGTTTTCCGCAGTATGGGCATTCGAATTTGTCTTTTTGGTTTTCTATTTTGTTGTAGAATCGTTGGTTGTAAAGTGTTTCTAGTTTTCTGTGGCACGAGGCGCATAGTTGTACGAGATTCTCTTCTTTGTTTGATCCTCCTTTTCTTCTTGGTACGATGTGATGTGTTTCTAGGCAGTCTTGATCTGTTTCTGCGCAGAATTTGCATTTCGGTATATCTAGTTCGTGTGCTTTTTGGATTGTTAGATCTGCAGTTGTTGCCTTACTCATTTTTGTAGTACCTCGTTTTCCCAGAGTACGTGGTTTGCGTTTTTGGTTGTCATTCTATGAGTTCTCCGTTTTTCCAGATGGTTTCTCCGTTTTTTTCGAAGTCGATTTGACTGGCTGGTATGAACAAGGGTTTGTCTTTGCTGGGTTGGTCGATGGTTTGGTCGGCTAGGCTCATTTTCGTAGTCCTGGTGGTGTGAATGTTGAGGTTTTTGATCGTAGCCGCATTTTGCGTACTGTTTTTGGGTGTGAGAAGTCTTCGATTGTTGTGTTGCTCATGCTTTTGCCTCTTTGAGGTGTTCTGGGTTGTATTCTTCGCGTTTGAGTTCTCCTATTTCGATTTCTATTTTTCCTAGTAAAGGGTCTGGCCATTCGAGTTTCATTTGGCTTTGACTCCCGAAGGTAGGTTTTCCAGGATTTCTTCTTCGCTGGTTTGGCTTGAGTCGATTTCGAGTGTTAGTTGGATTTCTGTGTCGAAGAAGGATTTTCTCATGCTGTTGCACCTGCTTCTTCTACGATTTTTTGTTTGAGGTTTTCGATTTTTTGTTCTAGTTCTTTTTTTCGTTGTTCTGGATCTTCAGACATTCTAAGCTTCCACCGTTGTTTTTTGTTTTTGTAGGAGTTCTGTGATTAGCCCGTCAAAGCTTTGGCCGGGACTTCTTAGTTCGTCGAGATCTTGGTAGGTATCTCGTTGTACCGAAATTGTCGTGTCTTTTCTTTCCATAAGTTTCCATAATCTTCCATGTTTAAATAGGTTATGGAAAGAAATGGAGAATGTTGTATAATGTTATAGGAGACTGTCTAAGACTCTAAAAAGATGGTTACAAAAATAACCAATAATGGCAAAATATGAACGAATCAATGTTAGAGAAGAATGGTACGATCAGGTAAGCAAATACTTAGAGGAAAATCCGGAGGAAGGATTTGAACCAGATGAGGTTAAAGACTTCATAAAATTTGTAATAAACAAATATATGAACGGAGCATTAGGAGTAAAAGAATCAGAAGTATTAGAAACATTAGAAAAGATAGTAAAAGAAAATTAGGTTTCCTCAAGATTCTTGTACTGCTCTAAAATCTTCTCTTGAACCTCTTCTTCACAGTTTCTAATAGCTTTTATCAGTTTTTTGTATCCGAAACGGTTATATTTAGGTGTTTTTTCAGTCATTGGTTTCGATTCCGAGTTGGTCTGCAATATTTTGAATTTCCTCATATTTTTGTTCGAGGACTTCGATTTCTCTTTCTTCAACGCTTACATCTTTAGGATATGCCTCTTCTTTCAGTGTTTTTCCGCAGCTGTAGCAGGATAGTCGGTGCCCGCTGTTGAGGCTTCCGCAGCTGCATTTTTGTGGTTCTAATACTTTTTTCCAGTCTTTATCGTTTTCGTCTTCGATTCCTAGTTGTTTGCGTAGTGCTGTGTTGGAGTCGCTGTCACTGAGTCGGGAGTAGATCCGGTCCATACTGCTTCCTAGTTTGTGTCCGGCGCGGATGTCTACTTCGTCTCCGGTTAGTATACCCATTTTTTTGAACCAAGTCTTCATACTTTTCCTGAAAATATGTAGGGGTTGGCCTTGGTATTTAACATCAACACGGTTATCCTGTACCAGTTTCGTCCAGGTGTTCCGTGCTATATTGTACGGCTGCCGGTAACCTATGTGGTTGTCTTGTTTTTCCGTGTTCATGTTCGGGAATAGGTATGGGTTGTCAGGGCAGGGATGGTTCTCCAAATACTTTTTCAGGATTGGTGCTGCAAAATAGCATTCAATCTTTCGGCGCGGACTATCTTTTACTGGTACGACCTCTACTTCCACGGTTTTATCTTTCACTTTTACCGCATCCTTTTTCACCGGGATTAATCCGTTGGCGCGTGTACCTGTATCCCAGAGTGTGAAGAAGAATGCAACATTTCTTAGACTGGTATAGTTTTTGGAGTGGCTTTCGACGTATGTCAGGAACTCTGCGATTTCTTCCGGGTTCGGCACTTTTTCAGGGTCGGTTAGTTGTTCATCGTTCCGCGGCTTGTTTTTTGTTACTCCTTTCGGTGTGTAGTCATCCCAGTCTTTGCCTTGCATGTTTAGCAGGTAGCCTAGTGTTGTCCGGTACTTGTTCTGTGTGGAGGTAGCGTATTCTCCTGTTTTCTTGTATTCGCTGTTCTCAATCTGTGTTAAAATCGTTATCACATCGTCTTGGTCTAGGTTTTCTAGTTGGATACTGGTTTCTTGTTGTTTTTGGTATTCCAGGATTTTCCGTAGATTGGATAGGTGGCGGTAATGGTTCTGGTTTTTCGTGGTTGACAGGTTCAAGGACAGGTAGTTATGGAATTTTTCCAGGAGCTGGTGTTCTGTGTTTTCTACTATGTTTTCTACTTTTTCTCGGCTTCCATGTATATCAGTCATTGTTGTTTCCTCTCTTCTTTTTCGTTAGGTGTCGCGTTCAAGTCTGGTTTTTGTACTAA
>LFCJ01000885.1_pt1 | contig 19808 bp, 23 predicted proteins | sample 643141 | NCBI WGS metagenome assembly LFCJ01 (sample SAMN03766243, study PRJNA286221) | soda lake metagenome | biome: soda lake; feature: Kulunda steppe; material: water; isolation source: sample B1-Br-g2 brine of Lake Bitter-1 | place: Russia: Kulunda steppe | collected 2010-07
AGCAGGGAACAATATTTCGAGCAGGGAACAATATTTCGAGCAGGGAACAATATTTTCTCAGAAGGTAGATTTATGGCAAGAAGTCAATCGAAAATCCAACATTTCTACCACTTATTTAATCAAAACATTTAAAGCAAATATGATGCCAACAAGGAGTGCGATGCAAGTCATGCCCAGCGCTGGCCGCGTTGCCGTTCCAGCGCACAAGGCAACTCGCAGTCACCGGAGGTCCCACGTAGCACGAAGCCAGCAGAGCGAGACGGAACAAACGAGTGCCCCAGCACAGAATACGCCCAAGGAGGTGAGGTGGCGTTGCACTCAGCGGCATGGCTGGCTCGTGGATCTTGGGCAAACAAAGAAGGAGAACCTATCAATGATGGTTGCTCAGGCAAGGTATCGCTGCCTTTACCACAACCTATGGAGCTAAAGCTTCCTGCCTCTCATGCGCTGCAAGCCACACAAAAAGCACTTCGCCCGCCACTCTGGCAATGGCACAAAGCCTTCACCCACTGTCCTGGTTTCTCCACGGCCAAGCTGTAGACAAAATTTTACAACTTCTCTGAGCCTGCTCTATTACCAGCATTGTCGCTGCGTGCAGCAGAGGCTGTCAGCGGCTGTCAGGATGGCTGTTTCTCTCTCAAATGAGTGGCCTTTCCAAATCAGTTGAACAAATATCTTGGTTAGCAAGGGCTTGTACTCCTGGAAGAACCACCAAGTCCATCAGCAAATGCGCAAGCAATTGGCTGGTCGCACTGAACTGTTGTCCTCAAAAAGCTGCGCTTCCATGCCTTCTGGGTTTTTTATGCAGGCGAGCCCACCCTCTTCTGCATCCACCTTATCGACACTGGATGCCTTGCTGCCACAGCCGAAGGAGGCAAAGGTGAGCATTGCAGCAAAAGCATGGGAGGAGGGTGCAGGGCATCCCACTTGTGCAGTGCCAGGAGCATGGGGAAGCCAGCATGCCTGAGCAGGCAGGACCAGACAGGCTTTCACTTTGCCATGGTGAACTTACTTCCTGCATGAAGTTTTCTGCTGCCTAGTCCAGGAGCTGGAGCCCTGGTGAGGAAAATTATGGCTACCTGCCCAGCTCCAACCTGGTGTTACTGCTCTAAGTCAAGCCCACACATGCTACATAAAGCCGCTTAGACCTGTGGTGCAGCAAGGTGACACCACCACCACGGCAAAATTTTCACAGTATCTGCCCTTGTATGTTGTACTCACCGCTTGTTGGCGGCTGCGACTTCACCATGCTGCACAGCACAGCAATGCATAGCATTTGTTCATTCACCTGCGCCATGGCCTGGCATTGCAACGTGGCAGTGCCGCTCTGTGACCCTGATCACATGACACCGCATAGCAACATTCCACGCTGCTGCACAGGGCCACACCGCCCACCGCCGACAGCGCGAACCCATGATGCATAGTGCAGGTGTGACTAACAGCAGCACCACACACTCATCAAACAGCCCATGCTGCTCTGCTGTGCGCAGCCCCCTCCCCCTCCCCCTTCTGCTCCCAGCCAACAAGGCACCTTTTCTTCTTGGCCCACTGTGCCCAAGCCCCAGAGCAAGGAAGCCCCCAAGAAAAAGGGCTCCTTCACATTTGACCAGGTGCGATAGGCTGCCTCACGCTGCTGTGCCTCATCTCCTCCATCCTTGGCCACCATGTCTGCCTTTGCTTTGCCCACTGAGGCAACCCTGTACTGGGCTGCATGCAGAATGGTGGGGATGCTTAGTGCCTCTCCTCCTTGCCTCTTCCTTATGATAACGCATGGTCCTGGAAGTGCTGGATGAGGTATTGTCAATTTGTGGATCAAAGACTACTCATGAACTGTGCAGCAGGCCTGACATGCTTTTCAGAGTCGATGACGCTGATGATGATGTTGCCGATGCTGATTACATGGCTGCAGGTGATGGGCTTCGAAGGCCTTGCGCCTGAGGTCATCAACTCCCGTGCGGCCATGCTTGGTGTGTGCTTGTATCCAGCGGAAGGAGGGGGGGAGCATAACTGCCTCCTAACAAATTTCCCTCAGGAGGCCCCCGCAACATGCTTCAAGTTGATGTCCTGATGGGTTGTTGGTTAAATGTGCACTGGGCTCTGATGTGGTGCTAGACCACTGTTAGCGCTCCCTCGGTGCTTTGCAAGCGTGACAGAACCCTGTCTGATCCCAGATATGTCACAATGAAGATGCCTCTTGATACAATGTGCCAGCACCAGCGCCTGTCGCGGGGTGGTGCCTGTTTGCAGTGCCAGAAGACTTCAATGCTCATACCTTGCCGGCCGTTCTAAGCTGTAAAGCCATCCTCTGCTGTTTGCTCAGAGCTCACCGCCGCTTTCAGACCAGCCACAATAACCACATGCATGATGCCAAGCCACGGTTGCATAGAGTGGCTCGCTGCTGGACCCGTCTGCCATGGCGCTGTGCAGGTTTCTTCTTTGCCATCAAGGCAGAGACGACCACTGGCGAGTCTGTGTTTGCCCAGCTCCTCACAGGCGGCTTCCCCGCTGCTGCAGCTGTGATCCTTGCTGTCACCGTTGCCTCATTTGCACCTGCCATTATCAGACAGGTTGGTGCAAGCAGGCAGGTCACTGACCAGCTTTTAAGCTGAGGGCTCGTGTACTAGCCCATCCCGTGTGTGGGCGAGTTCATGCATAGCGATGCTAGATCAGGCCGTCCTGTCTGCATCTAGATGCGGTGGAGGTGCTAGCTGCCGATTAAGCTGGATATCAGCTGTAGAGGGGTCAGGACCAGATTCATTCTCAATCTTTGAGGCCATGAAGCTTGCTGGAATGCTGGACCTGCTCAGACATAGTGGGCGCTCCCATATGCCCAGATCTGGGGCACACCTGCCTGGCACCAGCAAGTTTCAGCCATCTATCAAACATCCACCACCCTAGTAATAAGACAGCTTTTAAATGTTAACAGGCCATCCCCACCTTTGGACCCCCCCCCACCTGGCTTATTTGCTTTTCTGCCCCCATGCTCACCCCATTGCCAGTCCCAACCACTCATATCATGCAAATATGTTGTAAATAGCCAGGGTGTGTGAAAAATGTGAGGTGGGGGCGTTGTGTGCGTGCCATTTGCCATCCTGGTACCATTTTGCACCATTTTGGCAGGAAAATGGCACTTTCCAAACTTAGCCCCAATCCTGTCGCTTTCCAGGATTTAAGCTTCAATTGTATGATGGTTTGGTGCTTCAAAGTCAGACTCGGAGGGGTTCGGGCAGGTGTGTTCCGTGGGTGACCCTGTCGCAACTGGATGTGGGTGCCAACACAGGAAGTGCGATATCTCCGCTACCCCTGCATGCTTTCAAGCCGGACCAAGCCTGAGGGTTGCAGCCAAGCATGAAAAGTGAAAATGATTTGTAATGGAGCCGATCGAGGGTGAGGGTGGGAAGCGGTGGGCAAAAATGTTTCTGACATCTGCCTCTCCTGAGCGCACAGATCAGCGGCAGAGCTTCTCACGCCCAAATCTGCTCATGATATGCGGCCCAATTCTACGCATGTGCAGGCATGTCAAGGTCGGAGTTTGGGGCTGTGCGCGGGGAATAGTGTGCTCTGTTCAAACCTGACATTCTGTTTCTCCAAGATTTCCTTCCAACCTCCGCACCAATTCTGAATCCAAGGGCAACATTGGAATTAGGAAAAATCAAGCTTTCCCATGGTGTGCTCAGGTCGGGAAACAGTGGGGTGGCTGCAAAGTTATGCCTTGAGGAACCTATTTGGCCACCTTGCCTGAGGAAGGGGTGACCCAGTGGTGGGGACAACCAATAATTCTATTATGTTGTCTTAGTACATCCATTATAATTTGTATTCATACTCTGGCTATTTGCCACACTGTCTCATGTCCTCTGTCCTGCGGCTCTTGTGACATGCATGTCCATCACTGAATGCCCCTTAACAGGTGCCCATGGATGAGTGCTTCAACAAAGACCCCAAGAAAGAGAAGTCCATTGGCCCATTCAACGCAAATGCAGAAATCAGGAATGGCAGGGCCGCCATGATTGGCATTGCTCTCATCTTGTTATTGGAGGGAGGATCTGGCACTGCCTTTTTTATCTGAACTTCATCAGGTGCATCAGACCCATGTTTTAATCACAGCTTATTTGAATTTCAGAAGGTTCAATCTGGGCTCAAGGCTCTAAATTCTTTTTTCCACCTACTGTAAAAAAGCATGGCGTGCTTTTCTTCACAGACGCTGGTTTACAAGGTTTACAAGGATAAGGCCTTCAGTCAAAAATTGCGACTGCTAGCCTGCTCATAAAAAACGATTAATCCATAAAGGAAGAAAGGAAGTTTATGGTTGTTCTGGTTTAAAAAAAAGCGGACACAGACGCTTTCTTCACAGACGCTGATAACGGATGCCCAACATTTGACGTTGAGTCGATTTTAAAATGGCACTACTGCTAGTAGTAAGGAAGGCCTGTGGCAACTTTTGCCGTTCTAGGGTTACAGGATTACAGAATTTAAAGGATAAGCCATCAGTCAAAAAAGTGCTACTGCGGCGGCTGCACGTGGAATAAACGGTTAAATAAGTTGTGATGATGTACCAACAAAAATCTGAATAGAGAAAATGGCACTCTGTTACGTTTGACACTCCAGCACAGTAAGGGACGACATCAGAATGTTGTTAAGTGTTACCAGTGCGGAATACTACGCCTTCTGGCCCGCTTTCCGGCCCAGAAAGCCAGCCGTAATCGTGCTGGTTACTGACCTGGTAAGCGTGCGGAAATCGATGGTAATGTTAGAGGACCATTTCCAAAATTTGTTGACTTCAGTAATCCGGCTGGTAACTGGTCGAGCTTTCCGGCAGAGTAATCCTGGAAAGCCCGAGTAACCCTAGGAATGCTTAAGGCCATTCTCAACATAATTTCTTAAAGTTATTTTGGAAACCAAGGGTAATACAGGACAGCATAAAGCCTGGTAAGCCTGGACACTGCCAGAAAGCCAGGCCTGGATTCTACAGCAGATAACCTAGAAACCCTCCAGAAAGCCCAGTAATGCTTCTGGGGGCAGTAACCCTGGAAACCCAGCAGTAAGCCTGGAAGTGCCTTTTGGGGCCAGAAATGCTGGGAAACCCATAGAAAGCCTAGTAATGCTTTTGGGGGCAGAAACCCTGGAAATCAGCAAAAAGCCCAGAAATGCAGGGTTAACCCTGGAAACCCAGCGGTAAGCCTGGAGGTGCCTTGGGGGGCCAGAAATGCTAGGAAGGCCATAAATGCTTCTGTGGGCAGAAACCCTGGAAACCCACTAGTAGTACCTGTTGCCATTAGTGATATGATTGTTCAAGAATCAGGTTGCTTGTCAATGTTATTTCTTACTTGTTCGAACATTCAAAGCATTCTCTGTGTGCACATGCACCAAAATCCTCCACAGAGGTCCCCTGTGTGCTTCCGGTCTACGGCTGTGCACCACGGAAAGGAAGGAGTGTTTGACCATTGCCAAACAGGGCCTGTCTGTTCAAGATTACGAGGCAAAGACAGAGGAGGTGGCTGCGCAGCTCATTGACAGGCTGGATGCCGTCATCCCTAGCCTCAAGCAAGGCGTGGTGTACAAGGAGGTAAGACCAAGGGCAAGGTGTGCGAGGGGTTAACCAAACCAAAGCAAAGGGGAGCCAACATTGTGCCCAGTGTTGTCAAGCCTTCTCCCATAAAAACAAGCCTAAGCCGGTAGCTCTTGTCATCTTTCTGTAATTCATGTGTGCTCACCTCCTTGTTTTTAGGTGGCTGTGCCAGACTGGCTCTTGAAGAGTAGGCACCGGCCGCCACCACTGGAGAGTGAGGATGCAATTGACGACCAAGAGCGCGTAGAGGAGACAGAGCACCAGTTTGCATCTCCAGGAGCTGCTCTTTCTGCATTAGCAGCTCAGGCTGGTCTGGGTGAGAGCAACCCCGAGGACAGCAGCGAGGGTGGCACAGAGGAGGACTTAGAAAGAGGGGCTGCTGGTGCTCAAGGATTGGGGTTTCTTCCCGTGGCAAAGGACCTTGCTGAACATTTGCCCAAAGGAGGAAGGCGTGCACCCGGTCCAACGGGTAGAAAGAGGGGGAAGAGGGCTAGAAATTAGGGGGGAGTATCCTAAGGGATGGTGACCGGTCATAGCACAGACCGGGCATATTGTCGTGGGTGGCTAGGCTGTCTACAAAACCTCCAGTTTTTGGTCCAGAGATTGCAAGTGTTTCAGAGATTCTGGGGTGGCTCACACGCCTGCTGCAGATACATCCTCTCAGTTTTCCTGCGCAAGGGTTGTATTCGATTTGTTAAACAGATAAGGGTAGAAGGTGATTTTTGCACCAATCCTTCTTTTCCTACGCAAGGGATGTACTTTATTTGTTTAAAAGTTGAGAGGTTATCTTTACTCCAATGGTCCAATCATGCGTCTTCTTTGCGTCAGACATGAAATTGATGGCTATGAAGTAATGATGTAGCACCTGCAAGGACATGTGACACATCTTATGCCTATGCCCTGCAATTAATTGCTAACTAGTGATTGACATTTAAGGATTCAATGGCATGCCTTGCCATCATGGCCGCCCTAAGCACCTCTGCGGCGCGCTGCTACCAGTTTAAGCCAACCTTTGCAATGTACCAGTCACCTATGAAGGATGCTTGAGAAAGGTCAAACGTCATCTCTGGCAGGCTTTCAGATACTAGGAAGGAACTGAGTTTAGGCTGAAAAGGCTTCCTGTTGGTAAAATGGGCCTTCCTCAGAAACTTGGTTGAATCGTGGTAACGAGGTAGATTTCCAGAAACCAGGGCAGTAATCCAGCCAGAAACCCGGCATTACTGCAGTAAGTTACTGAGGCTTTCTCAGAAACCACGGTGACCGGATGGATTTCCACAAACCCGGCTTTCTAGAAACCAGGGCAGTAACCCAGCCAGGAACCCGGCGTTACTGCAGTGGGTCACTGAGGCTTTCTCAGAAACCACGCTTTCCAGATGCATTTCCAGAAAGGCGGCTTTTCAGAAACCCGGCCGAAACCCGTTTGGAAAGCACGGGTTACTAAGGTGGATAACTGCGGCTTTCTCGGGAAGCACGCTTACCAGCGCGTTTATCACCCGCTATTCTAGAAACAGTAGCCTCAGTAACGTGTAGTAACCCAGCTGGTAATGCTTTACAACATTCCAAAGGAGTACACACTTTAAACTGTCAGGACTGCTCAAACTGCATCGAGTCCAAGAGGGGATCCAGACCAAACAAAACGAAAGCTCAAATTCAACTAGGCTTACACAGCTGTACTTGTTTTGCAAGGGCAGCTTAGCTGAAGCAGGCCTGCAACCAAAAAGTAGGTTGCCACCAAAACAAGCTAGGAGATAGGGGGCGCATGAGGGGGTGACAGGACTAGAATCCTTTCCGAAGGAGAACTTCTCCTGAACCTAAAGAACCTGTGAACCTGTGATCCTGAGAACCTTAACTTAAGGCTCAAGAAAACAAAAAGGAAATACTACGCCAACTTGGCGCCTGTTGCACGGGGTAACCCCTGCTTGCATGAATTAAGGAAGAGGCTTACATTCAGTGCAAGCACCAAGCAATCCCCCATCGATCCAGGAATTAGCCTCATTCCTGAGGTCGTTCAACGACCTTTAGTTCAGAAGGGTTTTGAAAAGAGCCATCTGCTCTTTCCATGTTATTCCATCTGCTACTTGTATTTACAAATTTTTTTGTTGCATATTGGGTTGAATGAGTTTTGTATGATCAATAAATAGGCAATTGCGATTTTTTTTACATCACACCAGTCTAGGCCAAATTTACAGGAAAAGACCCCGGGGGTTAACCCCAAATTTAACAGGGCCTGTTTGAGTGAAAAACAAAATAAAAGAAAAGTCTACGTAGGCAGTGAAATCACTCCCTAGAAAACAAACTACGCAAGCAGCAAAAAGCTCCTCACATTAAGGAAATGGGGCCACTTGGGAAGGAAAGGCCCTTTACCAGAAAAAAAGGGCGGTCAGTGAGGATCAGGAGGGTTGCGGGCAGACAAGCCAGCAGACCTCTCCTGATTGGTTTGAAGGTGAGGAGAATGCTCAAGAAAATGTCTGGTCTGAACAAGCTTATGAGCATAATGCACAGAATGAACATGGAGCTTGAGAGCAAGTTTCTTGACTCTTTGTGAGTCAAGACCGAGACTCTTCAGAGGAACCAAAGTGTGAGAAATATAAATAACACCCCCTACACCTAGGAGAATAACGTGAAGAACTCCTTACATCAATTAAGGAAAAGGAAACGCATTGGTTTGAAGAGTTTCCACTAGGGAAAAGGAAGAACTAGTGAGGATCTGGAGGGAGGCAAGCCGTCCCCTGCTCCAGACCAAGACCTTGAGGGCAACTGGGTGATTCAAGAGCGTGTCTAGTTGTTGTCAGTTTGTGTGCATAGAGCACAGAATGAGCATGTGATTTGAGAGCAGTCTTATAGATTTTTGTGTATCAAGGCCGAGCTCTTTAAGATGATTTAAGGTATGTGAGGTATAGATAGAGCAACCCACACCAAGAAGAATGGTGTGAAGATAACTGTCTTGGCCTTCCAGCGCTTACAAAGAACCTCGTGTTGTTTTCTAGAGGCCTCAAATTGGTGTCCAGGCCGTGTATCTTCACAGTATTTAATCTCAGCGTGTATCTCCCTCATATTGACATTGAGCTTGTGAACTCTGCGTACATTTCTGCTGGGTTGTCTTGGGTGTGACATCTGGTGTAAATGAGGAGTGATAGTGATGTGATTTTTTTAGTAGGTAAGGGAGTGACAAAAATGGCATCAGGGCGACAAGAGGTGAGTCTGTCTCTAGCAGATGGACGAGCATCAAAAAGCCAGCTGGGTATTATCCATTATTAGCATGCTCAGGGATTTGAAGATTTTGTTGGGCCAAACGGGTAGGACTTCTGGCATCCAAATGGACCAAACAACCTGCCAGAGAGCCTTTGCTGATGGTTTTCATAATGAGCCTACAGGCAACATTATGGCGTTCAGTGATTATACTTGAGATGATTGTAGTCAACACCCTGAGAAAATATGGAGACCACTATCTGCTTGCTGGCAAAGTGGACAAGAAGGCTGGTGGACATTTTAAAGCGGACAGCGTGTTTCTGATTAAGAAGGGTGCCTGTGCGGTAGTGGAAGATATTGCGCTTCATTTGGATAGACAAGATTAGTACCCTGTTTTTGAGTCGGCATAATCCAGTTAATGGATCAAGTGCATGTGGGATAGTACGGCTTGGAGATTTGAAAAGCAAGTCAATCTAGGGCCGTGTTGGGGAGCTTCAGTGCCAAATCTAGCTGATCAAATTTTTCAACAGCTAACCAGCTAATATCAAAGAAGGGATTGCCACCAGGGCCTGCGGTGCGGATGGTTGTTTCAGCTGGGAGGCTGTTTCCATGCCAGGCTTGGTATTTAGCAAGTGGATAAAGTAGAAGGTTTATATCTGGTGCGAGCACCAGGCAAACCCGCACCATTAAATTAAGAAGAGGATCGTTAGTGGTGGTCAGAAGGGTTCTGAAGTAATCAAGTGATCTGTCTGTACTCTTTTTGCTTTCTACTTATATTTGAGATTTTTGCCGCAAATTGAATTGAATGAGTATTTAGGTCAAGTGTAAGTATTTACTAGAGTAGTAAAAAAGTGAAATTTTCCTGGATTGGAAACAATGCAAGAACTCCAGCTCTTCAATGGGATCTGAAAATAATATTAATAGCAATTGTGATATGGAACAAAGAAGCCTGCTGAGCTGAGCACAACACATGCTGTTTGATAAGAACTCATGGCGGTATGGAGCTTGGCAAATGCCATAAGTGAGGCAGTTTTCCAGCCCTGGCCACATCCACACCCTCATCACGCGCATAAACATATCAAAATGACAAGATTTTCTAAGAAGAAACCGTATGAATCAGCTCTCACAGAGAACCCCGGATCTATCACTACAGCCCCTAGCCTCACAGTGCTCACAAACCATCATTTAAGTTTGAAGGTTTGGACTGGCGTCTGTGGGCCTGCACTGATGGTAGGTGCCTAGCATATTAAAGTCAGCAACGTATTGGACCAGGAGTCCTTATACCTTTTACAAAAAACAGCTGTTTATGTTTAACGTGGCGGAGTTGGGATAAGCAATACCATAAACAGAGCAGAACTGACTGGCGTAGCTTCTGCACTAAGGGCAAGGTGCACTCATATAGCCATAGACAGTGCCTGTCCTCTATCTCAGATACGGAAACAACTCTTGCTTCCTTAATTACATAGGAAGCAAACAGATGTCAAAATATTGGAACAAGTTGTCTACATGATGAGCAAATGAGACACTTCCATACACATCAGGTTTTATTAAGATAAAGCCCACACTGGTGTGGTTGGAATTGGTCTGCCAATGCCATAGCAAAACATGCTGCTCACCATAATTATGGGCATGAAGATGCGTTCCTTCCACAATTACCTGATGGCAATCCTTTTTCCCAGCTTGCAGAAGAGGAAAATACTAGACGGCTCACCCCACCACTAAGACCAGTCTTGCGCTGCTACAAAACATGAAGAACAAACTAAAAGTTTACATCGACAAGCATGACAGACTTGGAGATGCTAATGCAGATTCAGGTTACTACAATTATTGGAGACTGCTTATGTCAGTGAACCTTTCATTAAGCAATTCGTTTTGGGACAAGAATGAACGTATCATAGGAAAGGAACATCATGAAATTTAGAACAGACACTCTTTACACGCAAAAACTGGCCACCTCAGATAGCTACTAGTTCATCTTGCCTGTTGTGTCATCAGCTAGATAGCCAAATCCATATGCCTTCTGGCTATCAGAATGCTTCATTCAAAGCATGGTGACTGAAAGACATTACAATGCTTCCAGGCTGCTCATCAGAACCTTGAGCAAAGGTGAATTTGGAGGAAAAACCATTTTCACAGACATTGGACAACAAAGTCTGGTTTTGCCTGCACATCTATTAAATACTAGTAGCCAACAGGACTTAACCCCAATCACTTCTACTAAATCTGTCAGTAGATGAAGCTCGATCTTGCTCTAGACCAAATGCTATTTGTATAATGCCAGCTGGAAGACAGAATGTCCACCAAAATGACATCCAGGCAAGACATCCTTCGCGCTGGGAAGTGCACCTCGTTGGAGCCAAATATTATGATATGACACATGACCAGAGCAACACCTAGCAAAAACAACTGAACAGCATATTGCATTGAAACACGCCCTTGCACAGCAATGCCACAAAGTGAGCCTTCACACCATCCTAATTGAAGTGATGGGGACCTCTGGCATCTTTAGATGGCATCTTTAGATGTCATACTACCCCTCAGAAAGCTTGGCCTAATTGGTGTGAAATTCTTTACTCTGAGAGCTTATACAGAGTATTGGCTAGGCCTATAGGTCTGAAGGATGTCATCTCAATTTCCTCCCCCTTTTCTTTGTCTATGAGGACTGTGTCGCTTGTTTTCCTGGTTTCCTTGGTATAGCCAGTAGCCCACACGATTGTAAAAAGCTTGTGTATATTTTGGCTGACAATAGGTGGCAGCATGGTGAGGAACTCATTCACCACTCCAAAAAGGCCTGGGAACTCATTATTGCTTAAAGATCGCATGCACTCGTGGAAGGCAGCCTGGTCTATGATTCGGGAGTGAAGCTAAGGTCTCTCTTGTCTAACTTCCTTTCCACCCCTTGTTATGTGTGACTCGAGTTTTAGATGGATCAGGGGTCTGCATTTTGCCCATGGGTTAAAGGGCCTTACTCAGTAAATATTTGCCTGTTTTGGGTTTTACAGGTGAAAGGGGCTGCTTGCTAAAGTATAAATGATACCCTTTAGCATTTGTAGGTCAAATGTATGTTGCCTGTCTTTGAATCTTTGAGGGCTGTTTGGCCTGATCGTTTCTAACCAGAACTTGCAAAGATTTGCTCGTGGGCTTCTTTTGGATTCTTTGTTAATTGTCACTTTCTGCTTTTTTCTTTCTCTTTGGTGGCATTCTTGGGCGCGTGTTTTGAGGGCTAATCAACTCTTTATTTAAGCATTTCTTATTTTATCATGTAATGTCCCTTGTCTGATGTGCTCGGGCATCAACCTGTTCAATTCATGCGCAGCACAGTATAAGTAGACAGGGAGTCTGGGAGGAAAAAAACTACGTAAGCAGCAAAACAGCTGCTCACATCAATTAAAAAAAAGGTCCACTTGGGAAGAAAATCCTCTTCACCAGAAAAGAAAAGGGCGGTCACCGAGGATCCAGAGGGTTGCGAGCGGACAAGCCAGCAGACCCCTCCTTGGTTAGTTTGAGTGAGGAGAATGCTCATGAGAACATCTGGTCTGCACAAGCCTATGAGCATAGTGCACAGAATGGGCATGAAGCTTGAGAGCAAGGCTCTTGGCTCTTTGCAAATCAAGGCCGAGACTCTTCAGAGGAACCAAAATGTGAGGAACGTTAATGACACCCCCTACACCTAAGAGATTGACATAAAGAACATGGTATCCTGCGATGCCGCGTGTTAGGCTACCGTACTGAGCATGAACAGCTTGGAGCTGCTGCTCCTGGGTATTGTTCTTCTAATTCTTTGAGAGATATTGCCGAGCTTGTGACAAGTTGAGGTGAGATTTAAGACATTTAATGGCGTTTGATTGATTATTAATTAATTAATTAATCTTATCTCTTTTTACATGTGGGGCGCTGTATGTAGTGCTGGCCAGTACTGGTGCCAGGCAGAAATCGTTGTGCATACCTGTAGAGCCAGTTTGTTCACCGTTGGCAGTATACAAAAAGTCTGTAATAGCTTGCACTTGCTCCTCATCGACTTCCACTGCAGGCCTTTTTCCCAGCTCACGTAGTTTAACAGTGATCTTGGCACTTTGGCTTTCGAGGTTGGATAGGCACCCTCGTGCTTCATCATAAACTTGGGAAAGTGATCTATAAAAGTCTTCTAGCATCTGTGACATGCCGTATGCTGGATCAAGAATGGCACTGGTGAAGGAAAGTTGATCAGCTTCAGAGATTGAACATGCAAGAACTTTTATTTCCGTTTTGATTCTTGGGCTGTTGTTTGGAGTCTTTAAATTAAGATATTAAGGATGTCAGTGGTAATTGTTGTAAGTGACATGAGATCGCTTTGATAGCCAAGGTAATGCTTGCTTATGAAAGCAAATCTGCTAGCAATTCTGGCTGGGAGGAGTATATCATCAATTTTACTATATGGGTATTGGGTGTTTATGTTTTTATGTTTGAGCTAGCTGTAGCCTGATGGAGTGTCCATTGTCTAGGAGGGTTAGGTTCTTGTGTTCCTCTGTGTTTGGTATCTAATGGTAACAATTTCAGCTACAAACTCCCTGCACATAACATCTGCTTTGTAACGAAGGCAGCTTGATCTGTTATCATCATAGAGTGTGGCGTTCATATCCCTTGAAAAATGGGGACTGCTTGGTTGTTTTTTATGACGGCATGGGCTGGACTTGAAGTTATTTCCTCAATTTTGAAGTATTTGCGCTTCTACCTGACGGTCAGAACATGCCCAGGAGCAGGAGGGGTACATTTTGAGCATCAATTTGTACAGCCACTTATCATCCATAAGTATCCATCTTCGTAAGGCTTGTGGGGTTAAGGACAGTGAGTTTGTTCCGGACACAACCCAAAGTGCCCCCAGTTGTACTGGGGGAAGACCAGCTCTTGTCATCTTGCAGATCATTCAGCCAAGGCGTTCTTCTCAACTTATCAAGCTTCGTCTCAAAAGGAACCAGTATATCTGGTTCGTGACAGTGTAGAGCTTGTTGGATATCCAAGCAGCATTTGTACAAGCCCCTAACATTCTAGGTGCAGGTATTTATTTGGGTGATTAGTTTTGCCTGGATTACTTGATTGCTGTTGGTATTATGCATGACCTGCAGAAGACCTCTTCTTCAAGTTTTAAATCACGCAAATTTAGGGTTCGAGCATCTTGATCTTGTATGGATACGATTGTTTGAGCTTCACATCTTAGTGGATAAAAGGGACAGTAGGGTTTGCTGTACATGAGTCTGCATGAGCAGCGTTTTCTTGCCAGATATCATCCGACTGAATTAATGTAATGCTGCCTGCTAGCATTTGACAATCCATTAGATGAAGCTAGAGCATTTGGAGAGCTGCTCTCAGACTCAAGCAAAATCCTCTTAGTGTTACATGGCATGCCGTTTTCAACCTTCTTAAGTCGAGGCATGAGCCTGGTTTCTATTTTCATGATAGAATCAATGCTTCTTCAAAGTCAGCATCTGAGATAATACCTTCTATCAATTTTGGTGTGATTTGGCCTTCGGTCAAATTGGTTTGGATTGGCTTACATATTCTAAGAAGCATTTTTTAGATTCAGAAGTGATTCATAATTGTAGGGGGGGGGGATTCCATGAGATAACTCCCTGATGTAGGGGAGTAGAAATGCTGGAGATTAAAGTTATGAAGGGCGCAATTTTTGGCCTTGGATTGTACAAGCTTCATTTATTCTTTTTGATAGGCAGTTATCAAGGTCTTTGTGCATGAGAGAGGACTGCTTTACCCGTAATAAGTTTCTTTTTTAAGAGCCATATCAAATGTATTCACATGGCAAAATGCCTTATCTTGAACCTCCATGTATGGAAGAGTTAGAAAATCTTGGTCTTTTAAGTTATACAGCCGGTACGGGATTTGCATGCCTCCTAGCATTTGTAAAGGTATGTTGTCTTTTGTATGACTCATATTCGGAATAGGGCAGGTTAAGTTGGAGCTTAGGAGCATCCACTTGTTTTGGGTGTAGCGGATGGTGAAAGCATGAAACTGGATGGTGCATAGGAAACCTCGACATGTATGGTCATACGATAGTTTCCTTGAGTTCCCTTGCATGTTCAGCAGCATCTTGGTTTTGAGGACTATTTCCCGCAAAGACCAGCTAATCTCCTTGATATTCTTTAAGGCTTTGTGTCAGTGAGTCCGAGAAACCACTAGCTGGGTCATATGTGTACTTCCAGGTCTCACCATACGGCTGGCACTGTCTGCTGTAGTGTTCTATGGCCATATTGTAAGGCAGGCAGGCCATACTATGGGTATTACCCATCAGATTATTTATTGCATGTATCTGGCAGCTGTGGCTATTCTGTGATTGAGCTTCATAGTATTCATAGTATAGTACTTTCTGGCTGGCTCTGATTTTCGGGTATTTACAGGATGAATTCATCTAGAGGCCTAGTTCTAGCTCCCCTATGGGTCATACCTTGGGATGAGTTTTTCCTAGCCTCCTCGGGCGGCACCTTAGTGTGCACCCTGAGGTCCTAGTCCTCAGGGCCTTCTGGCTTGCTTTTGGTGGCCTTTACAGACAGTGGAGACCTTACAGTCCTCGCAGACCTAGCAGGTTTGGCCCTCTAGATGTCCTGCTCTTTTGTCTTTTTTATTTTGGCGGCCGTCCAGCCCTCAGGCTCAGCGCAGTCTTTGTAGCTTGCGCTTCTTGCCTCTCCTGCCTTCTTCTGGGCCTGCCTCTTTGCCGGGTCCTTTCCCTTGAGCTCCTCTCTTTGCTATGGTTGGTTTTAATGAGATATTTTGCCCCTCTTCTTGCTATGTGTAAGTTTGGGTGGGGTTTTCCAGACATACTTCTTGTTTCCCTGCATCTGGTGGGGGTTTGGCATACGGTACTTTGGACCAATGTGTCTGCCTGTCCTTGATGATGGGGGTGTGTTCCAACCGCCTGCGTAGGTTATCTATTTTTTCTGGGAAGTTGCTACTTTCTAGGCCCCTTGTAAAACAAACAAAAATTATGATCACGAGAAGCAAGCCTGAGGTGGTGTTCTGAATCCCTATGCACAGGCACTTATGGACAAACAAAACCAGTACTTGGATGTCTGATTAGCTGATGAACTATCTCAGCCCACCAATGTTTACACAAATTTTACTTAATTGATGTAGGGAGTAATGCACTGCCCATGCTGTTTTCAATTATTCCCCTTTTTTTTAGGGCCCACGCGCAGTTCTACTAGGTCTGTACTCGGGCAATCTAGGAGGACATGCTCATCATCTTGCATACAGTCACGGTTCCAGTTGCATTTTCCAGTGGTGCATCTATCCTCAGCTCGTAGGGAATTTTGGGTCGTTGCTATTGGAGAAGCTCAATATTGAGGTTGAGACGGGAAAGTCTCAGTCTCAAAAAGGAATGTAAGAGATGGTTGAGGATACTCTCTTGCAGGTAAAGTGGAAGAATTTGATGAGCTGCATGTTTTCTGTCATCTCACCAGCCAGCCCGACTCCCTATAGGGAAACCAAGATAGAGGGTGTAGAATGCCTTCACCATCCTGCTGGAGATATGCGGGTCATGCAGATGAATGTGTTCAACTTTTCTCCGCTCCTCTGTGCCTTGTTTGCGTAGCAATGCTTCAAAGTCTTCTTGCTAATGTAAGAGCATTGCCGTTAGATTTCATTAGTTGCCATGCTAGGCTGTGACATTATGAAATTGTGTAGGGATAGTGAGAATGTAAGTAAGGTGGAAAAATATGATCAGTGACATCCACTGCACGCCTTGTGGAACAGTATGGTGGCCTTGCTGGGCTGATTTTTTGGTGGTTGGACTCTGCACTGGGCAATCTACGGCCTCCTTTGAGATCTTTCCATGTCCATTTTGGGCAAGAAGAGATAGGAGTCTGACTGAATTAAAGGCCGTCGCTAGAAAGAAAAAGAAAAGTACGCAGGCAGTGAAATTACTCCCTCCATCAAATAGGTAGAAGGGGTTACCTAGGGCCTACTAGGTACAGTGCCCAATAATAAGCACCGCATCACCCATGCACCAGCATAGTAGAAACAATTAAAGTGGATGGAAATGGAAATCAGGAGGGTGGCATATTAGACTGAACACACATGGCATATCAGACTGAAAGACACCCTTGCACAGCGATACCACAAAGTGAGCGTCCATAACGTCCTTATTGGAGTGATGGGGACCATTTATAAAGATTGAGGACCATGCGTACTGAGCTACCCCGCTCTTTGGTAAGTTGAAAAAAGTGAAAAAATAATCAATCTAGCAGTAAGACTATTCATTATTCTCCTGCTCCTCTTGGTCCCTTCTGCGCACATCTCCTGGTGCATGGCCAGGTGGAGGAGCTGCATTTCAGTGTAAAAACACGTGGTGGAGAGCAAGCTACTTGTCAGCTAGATTATATGGGGTTATAATGCAAGCTTCGTCTTGAAAGTGGTTCTTGGCAAGGAGTACATTAGACCTAAATCTTGCAAGTTGGCCTTGTGGGACAGTGCAGTGCCTCTCTGTTGTTGGCTACGCCGTTTGTACACGGCATATACTGAATGGGCAAAAATTAGATCTAGTAGACCCAGGAGCATCATGATGTTCTGGGAATCCTGCATGCCCCTGCTCCCACTCGGTGTGCAGCATTCACAGTCAAATCAGGCAAACTAGTATCCAATCGTGCAGCTAGCCAAGCCCTTTGAATCGACTCATCCAATTGTCTTTTGGCTTGCTCTTCCTTGCGGTTGCTGCAGCAGAGCGCGCCATCTGCAGCATCATTCCTGGTCCATTTGTGGCAGAATGCACACATCAGCAGCACATTTGTACTGGAACGTGAGCTCCAGCTGCCCTGTCAGTTCAATTCAGTCCAAGCATAGATATCATGCCATGGTGGCACACGCTGTTGCACTTTCCTGCATTACCTTTTGTGTGAGTGTTGACTCTTATTAGGATCAGCACAGAGATCATTTGAGATCATGCTCGGATTGGATTTGGATGGGCAGACCAACGTCACAGCTTTCCGCACACAGTCACAGGCAGTAGGAGAGCCACCATACTCATGTGCAGCAACTGCAAGATGGCCAATCCGAGCGCAGCCATCCTTTGATGCCATGTATGGGCACAGGGCGCACAGCGTTTGATGACAATGGACACAATGCACGCAGCCCAGCTGCACATCTCAGATGAAGATCAGAGCCCACACCTGGCCACAACTGGTCTGGGTCTGTCCTGGGCATGTATTCAGGCTGTGTACGATGTGCTGGGTCCACATTTGGCCCCACTGGCTTGCGCTGCAGGTGCGCGCAGATGCACGTTTGTGCGTATATGCATGTAGTGTTGCATGTACTAGTTGCACCTGTGAAAGCACGATTACTCATCCGGGCATGTGTGCACAAATAGCACGCATCTGCTGCATTTCTGAAAGGCCACGCTGGCCTGATTGTGTGCAGCGCAGGCCAACTGATACCCGCCCACATTGCTGGGCCAAAGGACAAAGCGCCCTGTTGAACTGGCAGCAGCATCAGTGCAGTGTGCGGGCGGGGATTGGCAGATGGGCCAGGCACGCCGCAGGCCTGATCTGTGTGACCGTAACAGGCCTGATCTGTGTGTCTGCAACGAGTCCGGGCAAAGGAAGGGCTTGCGCATAGGCTCAGCGTCAAATAAGGGCCTGCGCATCGGCTCAGCGTCAAGGCATGGGGCCCATGTATAAAACCAGGCTTCCTGGAATGGGGCCGCGATCTCCAGTAGGTCACAAGCTACCTAACCAAGCCTCATGCCAAGGCTTGAACAGGACTGGAGCTTGGCCAATCCGGTTATCAAGGATCGTTCATTCCCTTGCCAAATCATTTAAGGATCCTTGTCGTTGGTGTTCCCTACATCTGGTATCAGAGCAGGGGGGGAGGCGTGCCCCCCAAGGACCATGGGCTTACCATATGGGCTCTACATCCGGGTGGGGGGGCAGGAGGAGGCCCATAAAGATGAACGCAAGTTTAATCCTCTCCGTTACAGCTGATAGCTAGTATTATTATACTAGTAGTATACCCTGCTTACCATGGGCTCAGTGTCTGGGTAGGGGGGCCCATGAGGCTCAGGAGGTGCAATCTCGGGAGGCGAGGAGGGGGTGAAGGGTGGCACGAGCTCTGGCCTGCGGCTTGGCTGGGGCACCTCCTGCTGCGAGGGGGGGATAGGCACGTAGCTGGGCCGCACGCCACCGGGGCCTTGCATTCACGATTAAGCGGGGCAGCGGCAGCGGGGTGAGCAGGGGTGTGTACAGAGGGAGATACATGTGCCGGCGGGCACCCACTTGATGCCCCTGTGGGACATCACGGTGAGGCTGGTGGTAGTTGGTTCACAACCAGCCTGCAGGGTTAGCCGGCGCGGACGGCCGCCCCGTCCACGCTTGTTCGCGTTTGTGATGGCCTCCAAAGTCCTGCAGCAGCAAGTCATGCAATTGATGCAGGCTGCAGCCTGCAGCTGCCAAGGCGAATGTGCTTGCGCAGGTCAGTGCACGCACGTACGTGGCACCAGCCTGAGAGGGCACGCAGGCAGCGCGCTTGTAGTGTGCTGACATCAAGCCTGCAGCTCCATTCAAGAGGGACTGCCACGACCCTCTTGCATGGCTGCCTGGGAAGAAATCCGAATACTCACTGGGCCACTTTTATAACTTTGTGACAACCTCACAGTCGTGTGCAACTCTGCCTGCTGACATGCGCCACTGAATGCGTCACAAACAGTCTCATGCTACCCCACGGGTGCCTTTGGCACAAGCTCCTTACCCTACGTCTGTCTTTCCTGTGCAGCTGTAGCACGCGTGTGCTGCCTCCCATTTTGGGGCACGCACCTTCATCAGGCTGGTGCTCCGGGGGCTCCACGACGCTGGATGGTTGGAAGCGAGACACAGACCAAACGTAGTCAAGGTGCCTGTGGCAAATCCATGACCAGCTGGGCATGGATGTACATGCACCATTTGCTGGCCATGGCTGATCAAGCCTATGATTGATATTGTCTATTGAATCATGCGCTGGGCCCGTACTTTACTCAAGCTCTTCATTTTGCTTGTAAAACAAACCATAGTCTGGGACCATAGAGGGAGAGAGAGAAGGGGGG
>LFCJ01000887.1_pt1 | contig 19797 bp, 21 predicted proteins | sample 643141 | NCBI WGS metagenome assembly LFCJ01 (sample SAMN03766243, study PRJNA286221) | soda lake metagenome | biome: soda lake; feature: Kulunda steppe; material: water; isolation source: sample B1-Br-g2 brine of Lake Bitter-1 | place: Russia: Kulunda steppe | collected 2010-07
GCTTTGACGGCGACGTTCCGGTCCGATCGGCGATATCGGTCACCATCGGGATCAGCATGGCGACGATCGGCGTGTTGTTGACAAAGCCCGCGGTGCTCCCGGCGAGTCCGATCGTCGCAGCCAGCTGTTTTCGCTCGTTGTCGCCCGTAAGGGCAATCAACCGGTTCCCGAGAATGCGGATTGCACCGGTCCGTTGTATCCCCTCGCTCAGGACGAACATCGCGAGGACCGTCAGTGTCGCCGGATTCGCGAACCCGGAGAGCCCGAGTTCGGGCGAGACGCGTGTCCAGGGCTCGAGGACGACCAGGATGACGAGAATCGAAATGGCGGCGATATCGACCCGGATCGGCTCGAAGACAAAAAGCAGGAAGGCGACGAGTAGTACACCGAACACGACGAGAATGCCACTGTCGATAGCGGGGGCCCCAGTGGACAGCAGCGGGTCCATAGCGGGTACTCGAGAGATCCGGACAAAAAACCGATCAGTGTCACGAACCGATTCCTTTCGTCGGTTCTGATATAGTTGCAGTTGTTACTATAGTTGAGACACCGATCACACAAATTTTTGGGAGAGCGCCAGAAGCGGGGCCGATCTGAGTTATTCGACGCTATCCACACGCCTCCCGAACGGCAGGAGATACAGCGGGTCGAGTCGGTCCGGAAGGCCGAGAACATCCGCAACGTCGCCGTCGGAAAACGCCCCAACGGGACAGGTATCGAGTTCGCGTGACTCACAGACGAGGTGGACGTTCTGGGCGGCGTGGCCGGCTTCCATATGGACGTAGCGATCGCCGTGCTCCGGATACTGCCGCCTCGTTCGATCGTACTCCGCGGTGAGGACGATCGTCGCTGGCGCGTCTCGGATCACCGCCTGGTCGAGTGCGGCCGTCGTGAGGTCGTCGTGGAGTGCCGTTTCGACGGCAGTTTCGAGCGTGTGGTCTGCCGGGTCGTACCGGTATAGCCCCGGCTCCAGTTGCCTACACCCCTCCGGGGCGACCTCCAGGAACGCAGTGAGTGGATATGTCGCCCCAGCGCTCGGTGCGGCCCGCATCTCGACCCCGTCGCTCACGTGAGTCCGCCCCTGGGCGGCCCACAGGAGTTGGGAAACAGCGGTGAGGTCGATCGGTGTCGGCGCGAACGATCGGCGACTCGCCCGGTTTGCGATCGCTCGTTCGACGCTCATCGGCCCGTCAGTCTCGGGGTCTGGAAGCTCGATCGACGCCATAGCGCTACTGTGACGGTGAGCGGGAAAATACTGTCCCAATCGGCGAAAGACAGCTTGGTGATCGGTTCCCGTGGGGACTCCCCATCGCGGGAGCACTATATCGCTCCAGGTCGAAGACTGTCGTATGGCCAGGCGGATCCTTGTCCCGGTCGACGGCTCGCCACTATCGTCACGTGCGCTCCGACACGCGTTCCAGGAGTTTCCCGACGCAGAAATCGTCGCGTACCACGTTGTCGACCTGTTCGAGCCCGACTATCCGGGCGGCGACCGTGCGTCGTCGTACGAACCGCTGATCGGCTCCGAGGAGTGGCACCAGTTCGTCGCCGACGTGAGAGACCAGCTCTTCTCCGAGATCGATGAGATCGCTGCCGACTGCGATCGACCGGTCGTCACCGACTCGGATATCGGCGATCCGGCGCGACTCGTCGTCGAGTATGCAACGGAGGAGCCAGTCGATCACGTTGTTGTTGGGGCACACGGCCGAGCGGACCCAGGGCGACCGTTCGTCGGGAGCGTCGCCGAGGCCGTCGTCCATCGGTCACCGGTTCCCGTGACAGTCGTTCGATGAGAGATAGGTGTGCCGGGGCTGGGTGACTCGTCGTTCGATAAGCAGTGGTCTCCGAAAGCCGACTTAGACGGACCGCCGTCAGCTCCGGCACAACTCGCTACCGTCATATGGAACGGGGACCTCGCTCGTATCACCGAACGAGGACCCCACTCGTGTCACGGAACGAGGAATTCACTCGTATCACAGCAACTACGCTGGATGGCAACTCTCTGTGTGATATCCAATCCCAAACATTGTTGACAACGTATCGCCTAGAGATACTGCTAATGGTATTCCTCGTTCCGTTCGACGGATCGTATCTGTCCGAGGCAGCAATATTGCGGGCCACCGAGTACGGCGAAGCACTGGACCAGGACGTGATCGTGCTGACCGTCGTTCCCGACGACGAGTCGTACGCGATCGACGCTGGATGGTACGAGCGCGGGGAAGACGAGCCATTCAGCGTGTCGTACGTTGCTGACAAGCTTCGCGATGGCGTAGCCGATATTTCTCCCCAGGCATCGTTTCGCCAGGAGCGAATCGAGCACGGAACGGCCGCAGGGATCGCGACCCGGATCAGGGAGGTCGCAGACGATATCAGGCCATCAGTCGTCTTCCTCGGGACGGAAAACGTCGGCGCGATCGCACAACCGATAACCAGCGTTGCCGGTAGTGTCGCCGAAGACGCGATCTACGACGTTCATATCGTCCGATACTACGCGCCGCCATCGATTCCGGAGATCCGACTCGAAGCCGGACTGTACACGCCGGAGTGACGACGCCGGGTTGAGTGACAGCGAACACGCGGTGGCCCTGCTGTGCTCGCCTCCGATCGCGTTCGATGCACGTGTGGGTGGTTTCGATAGCTGTTCTGACCGAGCGATTCAGTACGTCCAGCACTGTTTTGTTCCACTGGATGGCGCAGTGCCAGCGGCGAAGCGCGACTCCAGTCGATATGAGAGTCGGGAGGCAACAATTTGGGCAGCGAACCGAACCGAGGAACACGATCCAGAACAGTACGCGAGATTCGTGAGGGAGATCCTCGCCGACGGTTCCGGTCCGCTGATTCATACTGGTTTGATATCTAGTACGTTCGGTATAGTACTGTATAACACACATTTCTAAATCTGTTTCAGTATTCGCATCGTTCGGACTAGAATATGTGGTTCCGATGACGACAAGTAGGTCATAATCGAACGGATGAGGCACTGTAGGACTCTGTATGTCTGATTTGGTCGGCATTTCCTGTAACTCCGTTCAGTACGCATTCTCGCCCCGGTCGTCGATCGCAGCGTGGACCGATAATTGAGTGTAAATGGGCTGAAGTACTGCTATCTTCACCACCCTATGCACGATCGGTCAGGACCGATCGAGACCGAAATCATCAAGTGAAATATAGTATCGAATAATTGGGGGTAGATGTTCGGTGGGTGAGCGACCAGGTGCAGAATGAGTGATACTGTGCAGTATCGGCTTGCCCGATGTCGTCTCTCGTTTTCCAACAGCGAGCTGATGGGTCGGAAGCCACCCGCACCGTCCTTCGAAGCTGAGCGCTCCGACATCCGATGAAAGGTTTACTACAACCGTCGTGGGAGCTGTGGCCGGGGCAGACCACCCCGGTGTAACTATGAGCTCAGACACGAATCCGTTCAGGAGCCTCGAACGACAGTTCGAGCGCATGCAACGGCAGTTCGAGGAGGCACTGGAGATGTGGAACATGGACCAGTTCGGGATGGGGACGGACAGCATTTCCACAATGGGGATTGACCTGGCTGACCACGGTGAGGAATTTACGCTGACGGCAGATGTTCCTGGGTTCGAGAAAGACGATATCGAACTCCGACTCTCCGATAACAGGATTCACATCACCGCCGAGCGCGAAGAGCACGAAGAAGAGACCGACGAGGGCGAAGAGTTCTACCTCAAGAGCGAACGTGCACGACAGTCACTGAGCCGGTCCGTTCGCGTGCCGGAGCCGATCGACGAAAATCGCGTCGAAGCGACGTACCGCAACGGCGTGCTCACGATCACGCTCCCCAAAGCCGAACCGTCTGAACCGCAGGGAGAGACGATCGACATCGAGTAGCTGGCCGACCGGTTCCACGACGCTCCCGAAGCAGAGCCGACAGTCTCGGCGACCCTCTTTCGATCTGCACACCTCGCGTTCGACCCGCCTCGATCGGCTTCTACCCACCGATCCGATCTATCACTCTCGGTGAACGTATGTGTGTTTTTGATACACGTTCGGATCGTAGGAGACCGTATGATCAAGACCATCCTCGTCCCGACGGACGGCAGTGCCGGTGCAGAAGCGCCGATCGCATACGCGGTCGAACTGGGCGACGCGTACGATGCGGCCCTCCACGCGCTGTACGTCGTCGACACTGCGGCGGAGGCGATCGGTGTCGATGCCGACGGCCGAGCGGAACTCCAGACGGCACGAGAGAAACGGGGTCGAGAGGCGACGATCCGAGTCGTGAACCGGGCCGAAGAGCACGATCTGGATGCCGCACGCGAGATTCGCGATGGCGTTCCCCACAGGGAGATCCTCGGGTACGTCGACGAGATGGACGTCGACATCATCGTCATGGGGACTCACGGTCGAACGGGAGCCGATCGGGTCCGCCTGGGGAGTACGACCGAGCGTGTCATCACGCAGTCGGACGTGCCGGTGCTGTCCGTTCGCCTGGGCGACGCTGGCACAGAAACGGTGCCGGCGGAGGGCTACGACCGAGTCGTGATCCCGACGGACGGCAGCGACGCGGCTGAGCGTGCTGCAGAGACTGTACTGGACATCGTCGCACCGTACGGTGCCACCGTCCACGCCGTCTACGTGGTCGATACCACGACGTACGACCTCGAAGACGCACCACGAAGCATCGTCGGGCTGCTCAAGGAGGGTGGAGAGATGGCGACAGCAGCGGTGGCGGAGCTGGCGCGCGATCGCGATCTCGACGTCAGGACCGACATCCGCCGAGGCGTCCCGGCAGATGAACTGCTCACGTACGCCTCGGATGTCGACGCCAGCCTCGTTGCGATGGGGACACGTGGCCGCAGTGTCGGCTCCGGCAGGCTGTTGGGGAGTACGACTGCACGTGTCGTTCGCCGATCGACTGTACCGATTTTGACCGTTACCTGATCGGCAACGGACCGGATACGCCAGTTACTCCTCTGGCTGTTCGAGGGCGGGTGGCAGTCCCTGGTGTTTGATTCCTGTTTGCTGATCGATCCGGAATTCGTAGACGGCGATCGCTCCCGATTTCGTCGCTGCTTCCAGAACCGATGGTCGCCAGACGTTACTCAGCAGTTCCTCCAGTGAGTCCCACTCGGATTCGGGTACTTCGGCGATCGAACCGGATAGGAGGACACTCTCCCAGTTGTACATGGTGTCGACTTTGTACACGAGGAAACTCGCGGTATCCGTGGCCTCGGTAGCCGCCGCTTTGTGGCTCCCCGAGCCGAGGAGATAGGTGAAGTAGAGCCGCTCGCCTCCGTCGTAGCCGAACGACAGTGGGAAGAGATACGGGCCGTCCTCCTCTGGGAGCCCGAGCACACCCACCTTCTGGCTCGACAGAAAGCCCTGTATCTCGCTGTCATCCATTTCGACCAGGCCATACTCTTGGAGTTCGTCGGTTGACATACCACCGGTGTCCACGAGGAGTGATAAAAACCCCCGCACCCATTCCAGCAGGTCGGGCAGGTCTCGTCGGTCGGTGAGCGTGGCCCGGAGCGAAAACGGCGAACGAGCGATCCAGAACGCCCACGCCACCGCCGTGAGCAGACGGGGAACGAGATGACGCTTTGCGATCGGCGTGAACGGTTTCAGGTGGGGCGATCCGTTTTTGCCTCGAGTCTCTCCCGCAACTCCTCGGTTTCCTGCTGGAGGCTATCGCTTATGTTGACATCGTAGGGGTCAGGGTCGTCGATTCGACGATGTCGCTCAGGGAGGCTCCGTCGGTGCGTTCGCGCACGCGCTCGGATCTCGTCGATCGTCGGGAGATCTCTGACCCGATCGCCAGCCTCGATGATGGGGACCAGTTGCTCCTCACCCGGCAGTTCCTCGCCCCGGAGACCGACGACGTCACCGGTGTACGCTCCGTCGGATTCGATCCGACAGACGCTCTTGCGGCCAGGATAGGTAACCTTCCCTTCCGAGAGTTTCATCGAGGGCTGGAATTCCCCGTCGCGTTCGACTGCGACGAGTTTGTAGACGCCCTCGACTTTCGGTGCGTCCGTACTCGTCACAAGCGCGGTGCCGGGGCCAAAGCCCACACCGATGCCGCCCCGATCGAAGAAGTCGCTGATGGCATACTCGTCGATGCCCGACGAAATAAACTGGTCGATCTCCGGGATGACTTCGTGGACCGCTTTCGAGAGCGATGGGAGGTCGCCGGAGTCGAGGCGAACGCCGCGGATGTCGACGCCCGTTTCCGCGGCGACCTCGTCGGCAATCGCTGCCCCCTCGACCGTGTCGTAGGTGTCGATCAGGAGGACGCTTTCGTCGCCGTATTCGTCGACGAACGTCTCGAAGGCCTCGCGTTCAGACTCGAAGCTCTGGACCCACGAGTGGGCCATCGTTCCCGCGACGGGAATGTCAAACGCCTCGCCGGCGGCGACGTTCGAGGTGGCGTCGAAGCCACCGATGTAAGCTGCCCGTGCGGCTTTCATCCCGGCATCGGTACCGTGGGCGCGTCGTGATCCGAAGTCGACCAGTCGCTGGTCGTCACCTTTCCGATCGATCACGTCCCGCATGCGGCTCGCTTTCGTCGCGACCAGCGACTGGTAGCCGATCTGGTTGATCAGCGCCGTTTCGAGGAGCTGTGCCTGCAAAAGCGGCGCTGTCACCTCGAGCAACGGTTCGTTCGCGAACACTGGTGTCCCTTCTGGGAGTCCGCGGACCTCCCCGGTGAACTCGAACGCCGCCAGCCGTTCGAGGAACGCGTCGTCGAACCCCTGTGTCGACAGGTAGTCGATCGCTCGCTCCTCGAACGACAGGGTCTCGATGTAGTGGATCGCCTGTTCGAGCCCCACAGCCAGCATATATCCCCGGTTCGGCGGCAGGTCCCGAACGAAGAGGTTGAACGTTGCTGTCGGGTTGTGCCCCTGGTTGAACGCCGCTTGCATCATCCGCAACTCGTATAGGTCGGTGAAAAGCGGTAGCCTCTCCTCTGTCAGGAAGCCGAAGGTCGTCTCGGACATCGGTCTCCGTACCCCACCACGGCTGTACCAATAATTCTCGGTGTCCGCCTCGGCCGCCAGTTTGCGTTCGGGTGTTGCCGACAGTACAGTCACCAGAAACCAAAGTCGCCACATCAGGTATGTCCCGAGCGCTAACCGATCCCCTCTCCCTCTATATGTGGCTGGATAGTGTATTTCCCTGACAGCATGACCGACCCATGGTACGGGAAGACGATGGCAGCGACCGACATCACCGACTTTCTAACCGAACAGGCAACCGGGGTTCTCTGCCTCTCGAAAGACGACCGCGCCTACGGCATCCCGATGTCGTTCGCCTACGACACCGACGACGAGCGAGCCATTATGGACCTCGCCTTTGCCGAGGAAAGCAAAAAACGCGAGTTCGTCGAGGCGACCGAGGAGGTCTGTCTCACCGTCTACGAGTGGGAGGATCCACACACCTGGACCAGCGTGGTCCTCACCGGGTCGCTCGACCCACTATCCGAGGAGGACGTCGACGAGGACGTCGAGGCGTGGTACAATCGCGTCGCAAAAGACATCGACGTTCGTGACGTCGACGTCGAACTCGAATGGCACGAGCTCCGTGTCCACGACCGATCGGGTGTCACGTTCTCCGGCTGAGTCCGGTCACCTCGTCGCTTCCGCTTCGATCGACCGACTGCTGTGCGACGGGCTCCGAGCTGGGTATAGAGTTATCCGTCCGTTTGATGTCGACTCGTCGCATGCGGTATCTCGAGATTTCGGTTCCGGAGGGACAGCGGCGGACCGTCCTCGACGTCCTCGACGAGGAGGGGATCGAGTACGTCGTTAGCGACGAAACGAGTCGGAGTGGCACTGTTGCAGTCGTTCGGTTTCCGCTCCCCGTTCGGGCCGTCGAGCCGGTACTCGATCGACTCTCCCAGGCCGGGCTGGAGGACGCCAACGTCGTCGTCATCAACGCCGAGACGGTCGTCTCTCGCTCGTTCGATGACCTGCTAGAGCAGTACAGTCACGGTGGTACCAGGGGACAACGAACGTCGAGACAGGTACTCAGGACAAAAGCCGACGAGTTCACCCCGACGCGGTCGATCTACGTCACGATGTTGCTCATCAGTGCGGTCGTTGCCACGGCGGGCCTGCTTGCGGACTCACCTGCCGTCGTCGTCGGCTCGATGGTGATCGCCCCCCTGCTCGGGCCCGCGCTGGCTGCAAGCGTCGGGATCGTGACGGGCGACGACGAACTCCGATCGACGGGCTTTCGCTATCAGCTCCTCGGTGTCGGCGTCGTGATCGGGGCGTCGATCGGGCTCGCGTTACTGGCCCGACTGGCTGGCCTCGAGCCGGGAGGCGTCGACATCGTTGTCGTCGCCGAACTGCAAGAGCGGGTCTCGCCGAACCTGTTTTCGATCGCGGTGGCGCTGGGAGCCGGGGTCGCCGGCATCCTGAGTCTCACGCGTGGTTTTTCAGAAGCGATCGTCGGTGTGATGATTGCTGCGGCGCTTATTCCGCCTGCAGCCGCCGTCGGGATCACGACGGCCTGGGGAATGTACGGCGCGGCAGTGGGGGCGTTCACCCTTGTCGTCGTCAACGTCCTGTCGATCAACGCCGCTGCTCTGGTCACGCTGTGGGTCGCTGGCTACCGTCCACAGGGGCTGTTCGAGGTGTCGCCGACTCGCAAGCCAACGATCATGTATGCGGTGATCTTCGGGGTCGCGCTGCTGGTGCTTGCAGCACCCCTCGCCGGAATCACGCTGCTCGAATTTCAGACCACACAGTTTGCATCGAGCGCAGAGGCAGAGGTCGAAGCGGCGCTCGAAGAGCCCGAGTACGCCCATCTCGAAGCCGACGACGTCGAGGTCCGCCTCGACGACGATTATCCGTTCCGCTCGCTCGACCGCATCGTCGTCACTGTCCACGGCCCCGATCCCGAACCGGAGCCAGGGCTCAGCGATCGGATTCACGACCGAATCACCGCAGACACCGAGGAGCCGATCGTCGTCGAGGTCCGATACGTGGTGGCCGAACAGCGCGGCGAAGAGGCGGTCGATCGACAGGTCGTCCAGACAACAAGCGGTTCGTAACCCCTGTGACGTCACAGGCGCCATACTGTACGCCGTTCGCCAGACTGGACGACGATCTCTCACCGTCCCAGCCGGCGGAATCTCTCACCCTCTCAGTCGCGATAACTACAGCGATCGGAGTGATACTGCCGTCGCTCCCGGTGAACGGCATGAACCGACAGAACGGTAGTGAACGACCCTACGGAATGGGTAACTGGAACTTGTGTATTGAGAGATCACTGGTACCCACCACGCTGTGCTGACAACTGTGTATTTTTCAGGCGGATACTCCACAGAAGTCTATGGGCGAACCGGACCACGTGTTTCGAGGCCGCCCCACGGTCTCTGTGCTACAAAAGCGAGCGAAAACTGCCGGGTTCAGGGGGTGGCTATAGTAACAACTGTAACTATTCACACACTGATCGCACAGCCGTCGCGCGATCAGGTGTGCATTGATTTGCAGTGGCTCCTACAGTTCCACCGGAATCGCTCATCGTCGGCGCGTTCTTTCGCCGCGCTCTCGAAACCGTTGCTCCTGCCCGGTCACAGGAATCGATACCGTCTCGAACGACATCTTTCGAGACAGTTCACGCCGAACGAGTCTCAGGATTTCCTGTCATGAAGATGATCAGTAACGAGCACTTATGTTTGTGTGGGTTCCTCTACCGATCATGAAAGACGAGGTTACCGACTCTAACACGGCTGCCGACCTCAAGTTGCCGAGCGACGATCTGTTCAGTATTCTCGCCGACGGGCAGCGACGGACTGTGCTATTTCACCTTCGCCAACATAGAGCCGCGACCCTGGACGAACTCATCGACGTGCTCATCGAGATCGGACCGGAGGAGTCTTCGACGATCGAGCGCGACAGCGTTCAGACATCGTTGCTCCACAGTCACCTGCCGAAACTCGAAGACTACGGGCTCGTCACCTACGACCCGAACGAGCGCATCGTCGAGTCGATCGCGCTTCGTGGCGCGATCGTCGAGTGGCTCGACCTGGCCGTTCGCCAGCAGCTCCGATACGAGAGTACGGTCGACAGCGACGATCGGGACGACCAGACGGAGATTCGAGTGTTGCTTGTCGATGACGAGCCCGGACTCCCCGAAACGATCGCCGCCTACATCGAGCGAGAGAACGACGATATCACGATCACTACTGCAACGAACCCCCTCGAAGCGGTGACGACGCTCGAAGACGGATCGTTCGACTGTATCGTGAGCGACTACCAGATGCCAGCCGTCAGCGGCCTCGACTTTTTGAAAGCTGTCCGCGAGAAGGACACGACGACTCCGTTCATCCTCTTCACCGCCAAGGGGAGCGAGCGAATCGCCAGCGAAGCGATCGCGACCGGTGTCACCGAGTACGTCCAGAAAGCGCCAGGCACTGCCCAGTTCGACGAACTGAGCGAACGGATCCGCAAGACCACGGCTCGAAGCTGACTCGTCCGGTACGTGGTTGTTCGTCGACCACTCCTGACGCCGTGATCGTACTGGGGCAGTAACTCACACTCGCGCAGACACTACCGGACCAATGGCCGATACCCGACTGGAATACGACCGACTGACCGAGCGCATCTCGGATGCGTACTGTGCCGTCGATACCGAGTGGCGAATCTCGTACTGGAACGATCGGATGGCCGAGTGGACAGGAACGAGCGCGGACGCTGTCGCCGGCGAATTATTCTGGGACGTCTGTCCGGCGTTCCGTGGCTCCGAGATCGAATCGCACTGCCGTGACGTAATGGACACACAGGAGTCTCGATCGTTCGAGACGACACTGCCTGCACCGATCGATCGCCCGGTCGAGATAGCGTGCTACGCCGACGAGAGTGGTCTCTCGATCATCAGCCGTGACATCTCCGAGCGACAGATGACACAAGCGCAGTACGAACTCGCAGAAACGCTGTTCGAGAATACGCAAGATGCGCTCTTTCTCATCGGCGTCGACGAACCGAACGACGAGTTCCGGCTTGAACGGATCAATCCTGCCTACGAACGTAACACTGGACTGCGAAACGCCGACGTCAGTGGCCGTCGGTTTCGGGATCTTTTCGGTGACACCCAGGCGAGTGAGTTTCTGGACAACTATCGGGAGTGTGTCGCCCGGGGCGAGCCGATCGAATACGAGGAGGTGGTCTCGATCCCCAACAAAAAGAGTTGCTGGGAAACGCGGCTCGCCCCCGTCATCGTCGACGGAACAACCGAAAAGATCGTTGGGGCAACCCGCAACATCACCGATCGGAAAGCGCGTGAACGCCAGTATGACGCCATTTTCAACCAGACCTACCAGTTTACCGGACTGCTCTCGGTCGATGGGACGCTACTGGAGGCAAACGACTCCGCCCTCACATTCGGCGGCTTCCAGCGCGATGAGGTGATCGGTAAACCGCTCTGGGAGACCGAGTGGTGGCAGGGCAGTGTGGCGAGACAGAAGAAACTGCAAACGGCCATTGAGTCGGCAGTAGACGGCGCGTTCGTCCGATACGACGAGGAGGTACAGGGTGCAACAGAGACGACATTCATCGACTTCTCGCTTCGGCCGATTACCGACGAACAAGACGAGGTCACACATCTCGTCGCTGAGGGACGAGATATTACGGACCACAAACGGCAGTCACGAGAGTTGGCACGGAGTCGGGAGTTTCTCGACCAGGTACAGCAGATCGCAGCGATCGGTGGCTGGGAGTTCGAATTCGAAACCGAGCGAAGCCAGTGGACCGACGAACTCTACCGAATCCTCGGAGTGGACCCAGATGTTGAACCGACGGTCGAAGAGGCACTCCGCTTCTATCACCCACAGGATAGACCGACGATCGCGGCGGCCTTCGAGCGACTGCAGGCCACAGGTGAGCCGTACGATCTGGAGGGACAGGTCATGACGAACGACGACGAGGTTCTGTGGGTTCGAACGCTCGGAACGCCGTGGTACGACGACGCGGGCGAGTTAGTCGGTGCGCGCGGGGCGTTCCAGGACATCACCGATCGGAAAGAACGCGAACGCGAACTCCAGCGGACCAACGCACGGCTCGAGGAGTTCACGTCCGTCGTCAGCCACGATCTTCGCAACCCGCTGACGGTCGCACAGGCGTCGCTCGAACTCGGGCGGGAAAGCGAGGACCCGGCGGATTTCGACCGAGTCGAGGCCGCACACGAGCGGATAAACGCACTCATCACCGACCTGCTGACGCTTGCACGCGAGGGCCGGCAGGTCGAAGCGACACGGCCGGTCGTCCTCGAAGAGGTGATCGAGGCTGCCCGCGAGACGATTCCGAGCGATCAGGCGACGATCGATGTCGAACTCGACGACTACTGCCTCGACGCTGATGAGTCACGGCTCCGCCAGTTGGTCGAGAATCTCCTCTCGAACGCGGTGAGACATGGGGGCGAGGACGTGACGGTTCGGATCGGCGTCCTCCCCGACGACGCCGGATTCTATGTCGCGGACGACGGACCTGGGATTCCCCCGTCGATGCGAGAGGACGTTTTCACACAGGGATACTCGACGGCCAGGGACGGGAGCGGCTTCGGGCTCGCCATCGTCAGAGCCGTCGCCGAGGCCCACGGCTGGACGGTCAAAGCGACCGAAGGCGCAGCTGGCGGGGCACGGTTCGAGGTGACGGTCACCCGATCGACACAGTCGAGACCAGTGCGGTCAGCAACCGATCGCTAACCAGAACGCAGCCGCTTTCGGCCGCGTGAGCGTGACTATGCCGAGAGGACTGCGTACACGATTCCCAACAAGACGCCGTAGACTGCGTGGCCCATCGCACTCGCTGCGTTCCAGTCCGGAACAGGTGGGGCCATCTCCGTCATCGCGCCAACCCACGCTGGCATCACGAACGATGCGAGGACGACCCAGAGCACGAGGCCGTAGCCGAGGCCAGCGAGCCCCATCTTGAGATTCGTGTCGAGCTGATCGCCGAGACCTCCGAGGTCGAGAATCGCGGCGAAGACGACGCCCAGCACCGCGGAGTGGGCCATATGTATCGTCCAGCCAATCATACCCGACGCGCCGAGTCCGTACATGCCGGGGATGGCTTCGACGATGATCATCTCCATCTGCGTCGTTATCAGCACGCCGAAGACGAGTCCGCCAACGATACCGCCGACGAGACCGGCCTGCCATGATTCGAGTGCCGTTCCAGTGTCCGTGGCTGTTTGTGTAGTCGTTTCTGATGCCATAGATGACTCGTCGAGAACAGCAGGTGTAAAACTATACCGGGGTTGCATACTGCATGCACGACCGATCGGCACACGTTCATTACACCCGTTTACCGCTCCACAGACACGACATTCAGATTGGTGGAACTCCTGTCGTTCGAAATAATAAACGCAGCTGTAGTTTCACTCTAAGCGACCTCGACGCATCGAGATGGGGCGGCGATCGAACGCTAACAGGTGGAGCCAAACGATTTTGGCCGAACGGGCCTTCGGTATTCGCATGCAACGTTCGCTACTGGAGTTCTCACTGCCCAACGTGGCGGTCGGACCGGATCCGTTTACGCTCTCTGAACTCCCCGACAACGTGGAGTTCGTTCTTCTGTTCTTTCAGCGCGATCACTACTGTACGAACTGCCGCAGCCAGGTACAGGAGCTTGCCGATCGGATCGAGGCGTTCCACGACCGGAACGCCGAGGTCGTTTCGATCGTCCCTGAGCCGGCCGATCGCGTCGCTGAGTGGCAATCGACATACGACCTCCCGTATCCGCTGCTTGCCGACCCTGACGCCGCGGTCGGTGATGCCTACGACCAGCCGGTTCGGTTCGGCATACTCGGGAAATTTAGCGACTTCTTCGGCCGAATGCCCGCCGTCGTCATCATCGATCGGCGGGGTGAGGAGCCAGCGATCGTCTCTACGCACAAGGGGCGATCGACGTTCGATCGTCCCGAGATCGACGAGTTGCTGGCCGAGGTAGACGAACTCCGGACGGCGGACTGACGACCGCAGCGCTCGAGGACAGTTCGATCGCTCGGAACCGGGACAGACGCGATGCTAGCCGGTTTCTCGATCGCGCTGCCGTAAGCATCTGATCACGTTTCGGACCTGTCAGCCACGAAGACGTAGTCACGAGATTGCGAGCCCTTCATACGCCGTCGCCCGTACACTCGGGCATGGACCGCCGCCAGCGAACGATCGTCGGGCTACTCTGGCTTGCCGTCTCGGGAGTAATGGCACTGACGCTCGACGTCGGGATGCCGTCGGATGCGAACGCGATCGCACGGCTGTTCGTCGTGATCGTTGCACTGTTTCTCGCAACCATCTATCTGTTCGATCCGTGGGGGATCATCAGTCGCCAGCCGTTCCACTGACCCCCCGCGAGCAACCGTTTCAGACGGGTACACGCTGGGAGTGACGACTGCACCCTGACACCGTGAGGGCGGTATCACAAAACAGGGCTACCGGTTCCGTCAGACCCTCGCTGGTGCGTGTCGAACCGAACCCACTCTCAATCGTCTGCCGGGGTGAGTGGCTGTTCGTCCGTTGCGAGAAGCCGATCGAGGGCGTCGACCATCGCTTCGACGCTCGCGCGGGTGATGTCTGCTTCGCTGCGTGCGACGGTCACCGAACGGTCGTCCCGAGCCATCGTCACTTCGACGGTGACGACGGCATCGGTGCCGCCGGTGACCGAATCGACGTGGTACGATTCGAGTTCCGCATCGGCGGCGGAGCCGAGTGCCTTACGAACGGCCGAAACGGCGGCGTCGACGGGACCGGAGCCCGTTCCGCTGGCGACGCGTTCCTCTCCGGCGACGTCGAGACGGATTCCGGCTGTCGGGACGTCACCGCCACTCGTCGCGGTCAGATCGAGCAACTCGACGACACGTTCGCGGTCGTCACCGGTAACGTCCTCGGCGATCGCCAGCAGGTCGGCGTCCGTGACACGACGGCCGCGATCGCCGAGTTCGGTGACGCGGGTCGCGATCGTCCCGATCTCGTCGTCGCTAGCGCTGACGCCGTGTTCGTCGAGCGTCGCCTTGACGCCGGCACGGCCCGTATGCTTGCCGAGGGCGAGTCGGCGCTCACGGCCGACGGTTTCGGGCGCATAAGGCTCGTACATCTTGTCGTCTTTGAGCGTTCCGTCGGTATGGATCCCGCTCTCGTGGGTGAAGGCGTTCTCGCCGATGACGGCTTTGTTCGGCGGGAGGGCAACGCCCGTCGCCCGCGAGACGATCTGTGCGAGGTCGTACAGCTCCGTGAGTTCGAGCGTGTCGACGTCGTAGACGTGGTGTAAGGCGATCGCGACCTCTTCGAGTGCGACGTTGCCGGCGCGCTCGCCGAGTCCGTTGACAGTGCAGTGAACGAGATCGGCACCGGCGGAAATCGCTGACAGGGCGTTCGTCACACCCAGGCCGAGATCGTCGTGGGTGTGGGCACTAACTGGCCCCAGTTCCGCCAGCCGGGAGACTGCTTCGGCGGTGCGTTCGGGGCCCGTGTGACCGACAGTGTCGGCGAAACACGTCCGATCGGCACCGGCGTCGAGTGCGGTCCCCATGAGCGCTTCGAGGTAGTCGAGGTCGGCCCGGGAGCCGTCTTCGCCGATAACTTCGACCCAGAGATCGTGATCGACGGCGTACTCGACGAGCTCGGCGGTCTTTGCGAGGTTGTCCTCGCGGGACGTGCCGACTTTCCCCTCGACGTGGCGATCGCTCGATGGAACAACGAGATGAATGCCGTCAACGTCACAGTCGAGTGCGAGATCGATGTCGTTCCGAATCCCGCGACAGAAACTCGTTACGCGAGCGTCGAGATCGAGATCTGTGACGCGTGCAATGGCCTGTCGTTCACCAGCACCAGTGCAGGCGCTACCCGCCTCGATGACGGAGACGCCAGTGCGTTCGAGCGCACGGGCGATCTCGACTTTCTCGTCGGGTGACAGCGAGACGCCTGGGGCTTGTTCGCCGTCGCGAAGCGTCGTATCGAGAAGGCGGACGGTACGGTCTGATGGAATCGTCTGATCGGGTGACTGATGTACAGGCAAGAGTGATGAACTGCGACTAGTGTCGTCGCTGAATTTCGCATCCAGCCGGGTTGCCCCGACTTCCTCTATCCTCGTCCGGCAGTGAGAACGAATCTCGTGCCATTATACCTCCTCCTATTGAAACACGCTGACTTAAACCCGCCGGTTGTAGATCGACGTGAATCCGCCGTTTCGGCCTCTCAGTGTGTGATATCCCTGTCCCAGATCGGTCGTACTGTTTACAATCCTGGTGTTCGAGCAAAATAATACAACGCATTGTTGTAACTGTGGCGGCAAAGCTCTATAGATCGTACAGATCTGGGTGTAGATAACGGCAACACCTTTTGGGTGGCCGTCGTAGCTCGACTTGCTCATGGACTCTACCCTCGAGCCACTGGCGCAATCGCTTCGCGACGCGCCGATCGTCGATCGAAACGGCTACCACTACTTTGTACACGGCGTCAGCGACGGCGTTCCAGTCGTCGAACCCGAGGTGTTGCAGGCGGTCGTCGACGGGTTCCGAACGCACGTCGAATTCGCAGAGATCGACAAACTGGTGGCTCCCGAAGCGATGGGTATTCACCACGCGACGGCACTATCACTCGCGACCGACGTGCCGTTCGTCGTCGCGCGCAAGCGAGCCTACGGCCTCCCAGACGAAGTTGTCGTCCATCAGGAGACGAGCTACGGCGAGAGCGACCTCTACCTGAACGGTATCGAGGAAGACGATCGAGTCGTCCTGATCGACGACGTGTTCTCCTCGGGCGGGACGATCGAGGCCGTCTGTGAGGCACTCGAGACCGCCGGTGCCGAGATCGTCCAGATCCTCGTCGTCCTTCGACGAGTCGATATCGACGCCGAGCAGCTCGATCGATCAGTGACGAGCCTCCTCGACGTGAAACTCGAAGACGAAACGGTCGTCGTCGTCGACTGATACGGATCAGTGTCAGTCGGTGCTGGGCCCCGAGTCGTGCTCCAGAACCAGTCGATCGCCGGGCTCGACGGCCGCCGCTGTGCCGGCAGGGAGTTCAATAATGCGATCTGCCCTGTCGCGCGCGAAACTTCGCCACGGTCGGAGCTGATCGACGCGCTGGACGATATCGTCGACCGTCCAGACGACATCGATCGGAAACCGGACGAACAGCATGTGGACGTCACGAGTCCTGGCCGTGCCGAACTCGAAGACGAGCGCGTAGTCGTCGGGGATCGATCGGCGGAACATGAGTCCACGGGTCTGGCTCCAGAGCGAATCCGCAAATTCGATGGTCGCCGCGAGGACGGCGTCGGCGTCACCCGGATTGTGAACGAGGCGCACGCCCTCGCGTCTGTACGCAGATGAGAAAAAACTCCCGACCGGCCCCGGAACGGCTGGTCTCTGCACCGCTCGATCACTACCTCGGGTCAACGACTCTCGTTATTCGCCGAACGAGAACGTCCCGTCGCTCGTCGACTCCTCAGACTCGCTGTCGCCATCCTCTGAGTCGTCTTCGTCGTCACCGTACGTTTCAGCTGATGACGGTCCAATTGCGTAGTCGGCGATCACCTGAATCGACTCGCGGACCCGCGCGCTCGTCTCTCTTCATCCTGTTACGCCAACACACGATCTATCGGACGGCTCCGCGCTACCGGAGCGAACGATTCAACTTTTCGGGAGTTCTACGGACTGAAACATGGAGAAAACGCCCCGCGGAACATCGGTCGGCGTCGACGACCCCTATTCGTTCGCGGGCGTCTGTGACTATCTCACCGGCGAGGGGAGGTGTCGGTACGCCTTCGACCATTACGAGCACGATCCGGAGTTTGCTCGCGAGCGGGCGCAGGCGGACTACGCCTGTCCCGTCGTCGACCCCGAAACGGACGAGACATGGGCCAACTGTCCTCACTTCCGCTCCCGGAACCGCGACCGGGAGTGTGTCCGCTGTGGACTCGAAGAAAAACGGATGGCACACTCCGACGAGCGGCCACTGCTCGAAGAACACCACCTCTCGTATGCTCGCGATGGTGAGACGCTATCTCACGAGATCACGATCTATCTCTGTCGCTGGTGTCACGCGAAGGTTCACTCATCATGGGCCCGTATCACCGACGACGTCGCCCCCGAACCGGACGCGATCGCCGAACTCGAGGGCCGTCGTGGCCGTGAACTCGACGAGGCGGGCTTCGAATCTGCTGCAGAGCGGTACGACGACAACACGAAACGTGATGATACCGATCGCAGTGACTGACAGCGACCAATGCAGTCTGGAGCGACTGACAGCGACGAATGCAGTCTGGAGCGACTGACAGAAACGAGCGTAGTTTGAGCAAACGAGTGACTGACTCACAGGAGCGTTCCGAGACGCTCAGTCGACAATATCGCCGATCCGGCGCGGTTCGCCCTGCAAGTTCGGTTGTTCGGCCACGATTTTGAGGACCTCGTGGTCGGTTACGTCGTGGTACTGCTTTTCGGTGGCCTCCTCGATGAGTTCCCGATCGAGGCGGAACTCGGTACCTTCGTACACGACGTCAACACCGTCATCGTCGAACGCGAGGGTCGTCATGGCCGATCGTACGGGACGGGGGATCAAAAACGAGACGACTGCGTTCGATGCATGGGACAGTGCGTCACGGGGCCGTCTCTCTCGACAGTGTCGATTCAGGGCGAATAACAGGTGGGGTGACGTCAGACGGACGGCAGACGTCGCGCGAGGTTTAATAATGGGTGTCTCCATTGGATGCGAGTGTGGCCATCAGCAGGGATCCGCTCGACGAACTCGTCGTTCCGGACGGGACCGAAGCCAAGGAAGTAGCCCTAGAGACCGACGGTGACGTCCTCGTCGGCGGGCGATCAACCGTCGAGTTTGGCGTGCGCGGCCGGAACGTCATCGCCGGTGAAGGCGCCCAGTTCGGGGGAGATATCGAAGCCGAAGGCGACTGCCGTCTCGATATGTGGTGTGACGTCGCGGGCAACGTGCTTGTCGGACAGGATGCCTACATCGGCGAGCGCGTCCACGTCGCCGGAGAGATGAAAGTCGCCGGCGATCTGGATATCGGCGACGATGTCGAGATCGAGGAGGGGTTCGAGGCCAACGGCTGGATCGTCATCCGAAACCCGATGCCGACGATCGTTTTCCTCTTTGTCTACCTCAAACATCTCCTGTTGCTCGGCGAAGAGGACGCGGCCCAGCAACTGATCACAGAGCTCACCGACGACGAGGCGACCGACGCCGAACCGCTCGTTATTCCTCGTAACGCATCTGTCGGGGACGACGCCTGGCGCGTCTCGACGCCGGCGACGATCGGCAACGACTGTCGCCTCCACGGCAATGTCCGCGCCGAGTCGATCGACGTGGGTGCTGACTCCAACATTTTCGGGAGTCTCCGGGCTCGTGGTGACGTTTCTGTCGGCGAGGGGACCCGAATCCACGGCGATCTGACGACTCGTAACGGTGACGCCGTCATCGAAGCCGGGGCCCGAGTTTTCGGTGACGTTTCCTGTGCAGCCCTCGAACTCGGCCCCGGTGCCGAAATCGACGGGACGATTCGCGCCGATGGAGAGATCACGATGGGGACGACAGAACGAGACGTCGAGTAGTCCCCCAGTCGGCTGTTGACATCCTCCTCCGCGTGAACGCGGAGGAATCCCGACCGCAGTTGGGATATTAGGGTTTGCAGTCTACCACTTGGTCCTGCGGTTGGAATCCGCCGGACAAGTCATGAATAGCCTGTTGCACGCTTTCGAAATTAGCTGCGACCTATCACGGTGTGGTCACTAGCGTCTAAAATAGTCACTTTAACTAGACTAGGAGTCGGATCGAAAGTATGTCTAACACCAGATCCGACACGA
>LFCJ01000888.1_pt1 | contig 19788 bp, 29 predicted proteins | sample 643141 | NCBI WGS metagenome assembly LFCJ01 (sample SAMN03766243, study PRJNA286221) | soda lake metagenome | biome: soda lake; feature: Kulunda steppe; material: water; isolation source: sample B1-Br-g2 brine of Lake Bitter-1 | place: Russia: Kulunda steppe | collected 2010-07
ACACATTAGCAGCGTGGCATAATTTCATGGAAGCCGGGGTGTGCTTGCATGGCACGAAGGTCGCTTCGTTGTGCCAGCGTTTCGCTTGCACACATGCCCAAGTGCACACCCGCCTCTTTTTGCTGCGATGGCGTCAAGCATGCACAACATCTAAACTCAAATACACCTGTACTGACGCCAGCGCAATGGCCGACGCCGCGATTGCGGGGGCTGGAGTGCAGCTGCCCTGCTCCCCCACGCTTGCATTCCTTTACCTCTGGCCACCGTCCCCCTTGGCCACCATTGTTGGTATTGATGCCTGTCTCACGCAATGCGGGGGGTGCGCTGTGTGCTGTGTGGGGCGCCTCGCGGAATGGGCGGGGCGCGGACCGACCGGCGTCAATCAATTTGCCTCTGACATGTGGCTTAAACAGGCCACAGTACAGAACAAATGCTTCCAGGCCAGCAAGTAGTCTGGCTGGCGCAATGCGCGTCCAACTGCGAAGGAACACAGGCTTTGGCTCTTTTTCCGCCCTAGGGGGCATCTGCATGCATGTGCGAGCCTTGAGGAAAAGGGGCAGCTGCCAATGCGTACAGTGCCCGGGAGCATCAGATGGTGCCTTGGTGGTGCCCTGGGCTGTGCCTGTGCAGGCCTCTGTGGAGAAGATAGAGAAGCACACGCCGGTTGAAGAGGAGTTGCAGGCCCGGCCGTCCTCGCGTAGCACAGTCGACTCTGTGTTAGCTGTGCCTCCTGCAACCACGGGCCTGGACTACTACCCCAACGGGCTCGCTGCTGCTAAGGAGATGGCGCTCAAAAAGAACAAGGAAATCATGGACAAGGTGGGGCCGGGCATGGCCAGGCGGGTCAGTCACAGCATTCACTGCTGTTGGGCAGGCAGACACAGGCCACGTCGTCTGCTTCAGCCATTGTGTCAGCAGCCAGCAGCAGAGAGATGCTGCGCTGGCCTTCTGATGAGGCGCCTGTGCCGGTGCGCAGGGCATGCGCTGCGTGCATGGTAGCTGTGACCAGCCAGCCCGCCTGCTGCCTGGGAAAACGCTGTGCAAGCGTACAAGCAGCTAACCTTGCGCTCACACCTGGGCTTCCTCAGGCAGCCAGGCCTTAAGGCTATGCGCCCCTCACCTGGCCCGAGGCACCCAAAAGTACAGGGTTGCATACCATCCTTACAAAGTGCGTCAACGCCCAATGATGCAGCACGCGTCCTGCATACTGTCGAATGCTCACTTGACAGTCCAGGACAGAGCCCCTGCTGGGCCAAAGCATGCGTGCTGCCCTTTACAGCTGCGGTCAGTGCTGCTGCTGGGGCAAGCAGTGCGCCCACAGGCACCACTTCAAGCGTGCTCCCTGCTGCTGTAAGCAGGGGGTACATCAGTGCCGCTGTGATAGTTGCGGCGCTGTGACAGCTGCGACTGTCAGTTCACCCCGCACCTGCTGGTGCTACCTGCTGCTGGGAGCAGGGGGTACATCAGTGCCGCTGCAATAGTTTTGCCGCTGTGACAGCTGCGACTGTCATGTGACCCCGCACCTGGTGCTCCCCGCAAGCCCTGCGCACGTCTGGTCTATGCAAATGGAGGTGAGATGTGGCTGGTGTGGCTGTGTACGCAGGTTCGTGCAGCTGAGCTGAGGCGGCGCGCTGCTGCTGGCATCCGCATTGACAACTCCAAGAGTCTGTACAAAGGCTTCCTGGGGGTGAGTGCGCGGCTGGCAGGTTGCTGTGGTGGAGAATGGCGCGGTCCTGCCGCGTGGAAGTTTGGCACATGTTCGAAAGCAGGGTGTGTGCTGCCCTGGTAATGAAGGGCCTTGCTGACAGGTGCCCTGCTGCTGTTGTGTGCTTGCTTGGTTGCTGAGGTCATGTGTGCTGTGCGCAGTGCAAAGGCAAGAGCATAGGGTGCCCAACAAAGGAGCTCAAACCAACAACAAGCGCACCCGCACACAGATCGTTTAGGGCATTTGAGGCAGTGTCAGGTCTTGCACCCATCTTCCTCAAATCCTGATTATCTGTCTCCTGTGCCCTTGTGGCCCTGGCCCTCATGCAGGCACACATGCTCACCCACGTACACATTCGCACACACAATCACACACGCCCTGCCAGACCTCGAATACTTAAGGATCCGCCCTTCGATCTGAGAGCACGCCTGCCTCCAGCAAAATTTGTTTTCAAGCCATTGCTGGGATTAATTCTTCTTTGTTGGATGGCCCCCAGAAAAATGATGAAGGCCAGCCAGCGCAGCCCACTATTGTCGAGGCCGAGAACGAGGGAGAAGACGCAGAGGAGGAGGAGGAGGAGGAGGGCCCTCATGTGCAAAGCTGGCAGGAGACGGCAAAGGTTGGTTGGTGTGCAAGTCGTGGTGGCACCTGAGCATATGCACTGGGGTGGGCAGGATCGGGAGTGCTTGGCAGCAGAAGTAAGTACTTGCCAAGGAGGGTGATGTATTGCAACAGAACCAGTGCAATGGGACCAGATGCAAATAACAAGTACTGTGCAGGAGGGCTGCTGGCGGGTGCAGCCCGAAGGTGCAAAGCCCATGCAGAAAGCAAGAGCAGGTACCGCATGCGTGATGTGCAAGGCACAAAATGGGCGGCAAGGACAGGCTTTGCATCCAGGAACAAAGGTGCAGGTGGAACTTGAAGGCGGCTGTCAGAAAATCACTGTCAATCAGCGGTGGTGGTGGAATGAGAAGGTCGCTCTGCGCAGCTGCGCTGTCATGCGGACCACTGACTCATTTTTGTATGCCACAGAAGGTGTGGTGTGCTTTCCCTGCAACTGTGCAAGCAGCCCAGACCCACAAACTTGCATGCGCAGGTGGAGGGTGAGGGAGATTCAGAGCCGGATGATCCAGAAGAAGACTTTGTGGAACCCCCAGCCCCGCGCGTGTTTGAGCCACCCACCAGCGACATGATGCTGCTGCACAAGGGGGAGTGGTGGGCGACCATCCTGGCAGACGCGACGGTGATGCTTGAGCTGTCGCACCAGGCCATCACAGAGCGCCTGCGGGGCAGGAACAAGTGGACAACGGTGGGTGCAATAGAAGAGGGCATGGTGGCTGCCGCATATGGGGTGCACTGCACTTGCACGGGCACATGCAACTGCTGCCATGCTGAGACTCATGGCAGGAGCTGCAGCCTCATGGTGTTAGGAGCCTCGTGGTAGTGCAGCTACACAGCAGGAGCCTCATAATAAGAGCTGCAGCCTCATGGTGTTAGGAGCCTCAAGGTAGTGCAGCTTCGTAGTAGGAGTCTCATGGCAGGAGCTGCAGCCTCGTGGTAGGAGGTCACAATGCCTGCAAGATGTGCGCTCTGGTCAACAGTGATGATTTGGACGCTTGTTGTGCCGCATGGGCATATGGTACCCTTGCTTCCTTTGCATCACCTCTGCAGCTATTCTGCAACTTTTGCTGTACCCTTTGGCGTGGCTGCAAGTGCACACACCCTTCTGCCATGCACACGCACTTGGTGCAACATCATACAACAGTGCACAGTCGATGCTTCACCAGGAATGCCTGCATGTATCAGCTGATTAGAAGCGCTGGGTGAACACAAAGATGGTGTTCCTCAAATGGTTGATGCCCCTACTTTGCTGCCTCGTCCCAATCCCGCAGTCTGAAGTGCCGGTGCGGGAGAAGAGGCGGCAAGAGGAGTTGAAGCTGCTGGAGGCATACGTAGACCGATTCCACACGATGCAGCTCAAGGTCATGAGCGCACCTGTGAAGTGAGTGTCCCTGCTACACCAGCTTTCTTTTCGTGTAGCTGCACAATGCGCTGGTGTGCTAGCTGGACCTAGCAATGCTTGTCTCTGAAGGCTCGCAAGGGTGTGCTGAATTGGCCTGGTTGGCCCTGGAGTCCGCCATGCAGAGTAGATGGGCGCACCCTGAAGTGGCCACCACCCCTTTTGCCCACTCCGTGCATGCTCACAACATGGATCTGTGATATCTATATCACGCTCTGTGTGGCAGCCTAGCAAGCTGAATGTGCCTGCCTGAATTGAGTACTGCTCATTGAATCTCGCAAGAAGTCAACAGTCAAATGGCAGGAAGGGGCCAGCGGAGCTGCTATCGAGCATGGCAGCTAGCTGGCAAGGAAATGATTGGTTTTGTACCACTGCATTTTGCATCTTGCACGAAAATAGTTCAGTAAGGATGCACAAGCATGCATGTCATGGTTGATTTATTTATGAGCATGAACATATGCACGCTTGTGCACATGGGTACAGCGCACAAGCGTACACTTACATGCATCGCACACACAATCACAAGCTTGTGCATCATCATGCTTCAACAGAGTGGGTGCGGCCGAGATCACTGAGACGACGCCTGAGATTCAACGGCACATGCACCAGGATTGGTGCTCGCTCTTTAGGAGTGAAATGTTCATGTGGCTGAACCAGTACCTCACACGTGGAACACTTCCCAGCACCACTAACCGCCCTGGTGAGTGTTTGGGGAAGAGCTCCTGGCTGGTGTGCAAGAATCTTCTGGGTGGCCATACATCTAGCAAGAGCGAGCTGAATTGAGACTTTTCAAAGCTTGCGCATATTTGTTTAGATGCACAAGCAGTCATTTTCCCAGTCCATCCACGTACTTCAATCCTTTACTGCAAAGCTGGATGTGTTATCATCATCCATTGAACCTTGCATCAAAATATGTGGACGTGTGTGCACCAAACATGCAAGCATGCCCTTTTAGCACCTAAAATATGCTGTTTCTTTTTGCTTCGCATAGCAAGACTGGGAAAGGTGCTTGCCAAGGTTAGAGTGAGAGACTGGTAGAGAGTGTTATGCCATGAGTGGTAGGTTATGCATGCGTACTTGTGCGCCATGCACTATGCAGGCATTAAGCAATCCAAGCGCGATTTTGACCCCTTGAAGCGCGCCCAGCAGCAGCAAGAAAAGTGGCTGGAGGAGCAGCAAAACAGGTGGACACTGCAGCAGCAGCAGCAGCAGCAGCAGCAGCAGTCCATCGGCCCCTCAGGGGCACTCGGCATTGTTGTTCAGGTGGGCATGTGGCAGAAAACCCGTGCATGCATGGCAGACAGCCTGTGCATGGCAGAAATCCTGTGCACGGCGTAAGCGTGTGCATGGCACGGCATTGACGCCACTGAGGTGTGCGTTTGCTTTAAGAGTTGTTTTCAGCTGAGCAATGCTCAGGCCCTCCTGCACGGCTGCCAGCCCTGGATGGCCTTAATTTTAACAAACTATCAAAGCAAACGCGGGTCTTCTAAGATCTGGCTGCCCCCAGCCACTACTGAAATCAAAGTTGCCATATTTGCGCAAGCTTTGCCACTGCTGGCCAGTGCTTCAAGCACACACTCCGTGCGTGTGGGCGGCAGCTGTGCTGAGACGTTGCTGAGGTTCTGCCGGCTGTGCTCAGGCACCGCTGAGGCGCTGCTGGAACACTGCTGAGGCGCCGCAAAATCTTTGCCGGCCATCTCTTTGGATCGACCTTCCACAGGGCCATGCTCAGGGTCAGCGTGCTCAGGGTCAGCATGCTCGGGGTCCGCGTTTTCAGGGCCAGCATGCTCGGGGCCAGCATGCTCAGGGCCAGCATGGAGGTCCAGGCACGAAGCGGTGCAGGCCTGCTGCTGTGGGCTTGCCCTCTGTGTTGACTGCCCTGAGTGCTGACCGCCAGGGCCAAAGCACCAGAGGGCGCCCCTGGCAAGCCCCCGCTGCAGTCGCCACGCCCACATGGTCATGCCTGCCTGGTTTGGTGGACTGCTTAGGCGCTGACGTGCGCATGGGTCAGTCACGATGCAGAACTGTGCTTTCGCTCACAGGGCAAGCGGCCAAGCCCAGAAGCCGAGGCTAAGGCTGCTGCAGAGGAGAGGGAGGGGCAGTCCCTGGGCCCCTGGGCCTCTGGAGCTGGGCCTTCTGCGTTTGGAGGCGCGGATGTCCAAAAGGTGGGCAGCAGCAGGCCTAAAGAAGAATTAAGCCGGAAAGAATTAAGCTGGGAAGAGCGGGGCATGATGCTTTCAGGTCTGTGATGAGAGCCATGAAGGGGCAAGCAGCTGTGCGCACGTACGTGCGCATGAGCACTGATCTGGAGGCAGTGCGCACGTGTGGGGTGTGCGTGAGTATGTATTTGTGTGCTTGCATGTTCATATGCATGTGCACATGGCATAAGCGCACCCGCAGGCGCGTACATGCGCGTTGTGCTGGTATAAGACAGCTGCTCTGCAACAGAGCTAACACTGCGAATGGAACAGCGCTGCCACAGGCGTTACTGCTGCTGCTGCTGCTGCTGCTGCTACTGCAACACCACTGCTGCAAGTATCCACGCTTCTGTGAACGTATAAGTTCAGAACCTCTGCTCACTGTGAACCCATCCAAGCTGTGCAGACACTGTGCTCACCAGCATAAGCCTCCACACTGGCATTGCGACTCGGTCCATAAGGCGCACTTTTGCACTTATACCTCCTCTTTACAGCCCACGCCCATACGCCTTTCACCCATGCCCTGTGCCAGCAGGTTCTCCAGGAGCCACCTGACAGGCTGCAAGGGGCGTTCACCTCAGGCAGGGCCGCTGCAGAGGCTGCAGCAAAGGCGTTCGGAACAACAATCATGTGAGTGTGTGCATGGAGGGGCCACCCACAGCTCGAGGCTGGTCAAGGATCCTGCTCCTCATAGGGCAGGGCGGGGGTGCAGCTGGATGCGGCCCTGGCAAGCAGTGCAGCTCGATGCATTGCAGGCGGCTTCCCCTCAGGTGAGATTTGGGAGCCGCCCCCTACTGTGAGACGCACGTCCCCATGCGCCCGTACCTCAAGCGCGCATGTCTGTGTGCTGCATGCGCACAGGTACGACAGCGGCAGTGAGGATGAGGAGCTCCACAACCTGTCTGTTGAGCAGCTGCTGGATCCCAACTTCCCTCTGCCCTTGAAGCGCAGCGTGGCCAAGGCCAAGGCTGCGGCAGCTGCCAAAGCACCAATGCCACCTGCGCCAGCCCCAGCGCCGCCCACAGCACCAGCTGCAGGGTATCCACGTTCAAGTGGGCAAGCAGGCCAGGGCAAGGCTGTTGGGTTCCCTGTGGACAAGCAGCAGCCGCCGCCACAACAGGCGCAGCTGCAGGCGCCTCTGCTGCAGCACCAACAGCAGGAGCGGACGCAGGCGCAGCAGCAACAGCAGCCTGTGGCCAAGTATGGGATGATCTTGCCAGGCGGCCAGCCGCCGCAGCCGCTACCGCAGCAGCAGCCGCAACAGCACGTGCCAGTGCCACCCCAGGAAGTCAGGCCAGCCTATGGCTCAAGGCCCGCCTCCTCGTCCGCGTCGCCCGCGCGCCCCGCCCCCCCCCCTGCCCCTGGGCTGCAGGTCCACTCCATGTCGCTGGCAGCGCTCTCAGCGCACAGCCAGGCGGTGCGTATGCCTATACCCCCCACGGTGGGCAAGCCCGGGGCCGAAAGTGGTGCCCCCGGCCGGCGCCCAATGCTGCCGCAGCCGCCGCAGCCACCGCCTGACCATCCTGCGCGGCCCGGGGCCAGCAAGGCCCAGCCAGCCCCCCACAGCGCTGGCCAGCCTGGCGGTGATAATGGTGCAGGCAGCAACCTGCAGGTGGGGAGCCGGGTGTTGAATGGGCCGCTGCAGGCACAGGAGCAAGGTTGGACACTGGGATGGGTGTGCGCTGTAGGCTGCACACTGGGATGGGTGTGTGCAGGAGGCTTCACACTGGGAAGGGTGTGTGCAGGAGTGCAGGTGCTGAGTGCATGAGGAATGTGGGAGCTGCATGGCTCAAGGGATGTTGAGGAAACAGGAGGATGGATGTAAAATAAGGTGCAGTGGCGCGCTGAGGCCGGCAAGGGTGCCCCCCTCACCCTCTCAGTGTGGCCCCCCCTCTCAGCATCAACGCGCCAGTCTGCCTGCTTGTGCCCTTGATGTCTGCTGCATGGATGTGTGCATCTGCCTTTGATGTCTGCCCTCTATGCCTGCCCTCGATGTATGCTGCCTGCATGTGCCCTCGATGTCTGCTGCATGTGCCCTTGATGTCTGCTGCATGGATGCTTGATCCACCTGCACCCGCAAGGGCAGGTGGATCCAAGGCTGGGCTCCTCCCTCCTGCTGTGGCACACCTCCAGCGAACAGGCCGCTGGCTTGAAGGGTGCGGCACTGCCTGGCACATCGATGCGGGCACCTTGGATGGACCGCTTGGCCTGTATGGGTCATGTCTCCTTGCTGTGACGGCGCGCAAGCCTGAACCAGACCAGGGAGGATATATAGCACAGAGGATGCGTGCAGGCCGCTGCAGGGAGAGGGGACCTAAACCTTGGTGAAGGGGCTCGGGCAACGATGCCGCAACGCACGCAGGCGCCAGGCCCCCGTCCGACCCTTTTGCTCCTTGAGTGCCCTCATCCACACACATTGCGTGTGCTGACCGTCTGCAGGCGCCCCTAGCCGCCTGCACGCTGCCCTCGGCCCCGGGAGGAGAGCAGCGAGTGGAGGGCGGGCTCCCCCGACCCACACCGGTGAGTGGCGCGGCAGGAGGGGCATGCGGGAATGAGGGTCATCCTTAGGCACCTGCGGTTCGGGTACGCCTGCCAGCCTTTTGCTGACAGCTGTGGACAGCGCTGCGTGTGCGCTTTGCGCATGGTTCTCACACTAGGCATGGGTGCCACAGCCCTTGGACACACACAGCAGGCGCGTGCAGCGGTCAGTAGGCGGGTGGGCTGGGCAGATATGCACCCCGCAGCATGCGGGTGGGTGTGCACCAGTTGTGCCTGGCTGGGGAGATGCACCGTGGCATGTGGGTGGGCGTGTGCTTGTGCAGGTGCGCCTGGATCCGCTGCCTGCATCTGCCTCCAGCAGCATCGCCTCGCTGTCCAACCCATCCAGCCCCAGTGACAAGCGCACCTTGGAAGAAGCAGGGGTGAGTTTAAAATTCAGGTGTGACAGCCAGCCTGGTTGTAAGGCTGATGTGTGAAGCGGGGGTTGGCTTCCATTGCGTGAGGCAAGGCAGGGTGGGCGTCCACAAATCAGGTGGTGCAGCCGCATCTGGCCGGCCATGACAGCAGCCCCTGCATGAGCGAGGAGCGCATGCTTGATGGCTCACGCCCGAGCTGCCCAAGCCCCCTTCAGCTTGCCCACCTGCAACCCGTGCTGCCATCCCCCAGGTCATCCAGAAGCCCCATCTGGAGCCTCTGGCCCTGGACAGCAACAAAGCGACCTCGTCAACAACGCAGGCCGCCGCGCACGAGCCTTCTGGCATTCAATCAATGTCTGTGAAGGGCTTTGGTCCGCGCGGCCAGGCTGGGTGGCCGCCGCCCCACAGCTTGCCCCGGGAGGACCCCGCTGCAAAGGGTGCAGGTGCAGAGGCCTCGCGCTTCTCCCACATGACCACGGAGCAAGCGCGGGCGGCTCTGAAGGCTGCGCAGGTGGGCTCGGAAGCATTGCCTGTGCTGTGCATGTGCCTGTGCCAGAGTGTGCGTGCATGTAGTGTGTGGTGTGTTGTGTGCGTACGTGCTCAGCCTGTACAAGCACATGTGATGCAACATGGGCATGTCCTGTGCAGGAGCATGATGCGTGGATGGCCGCTGCCCAGGGCAGGGAAATGGTCGCTGGCATCGCCCTCCCTCGGCGCCCCCAGGGCGGCCTGGTGCCCACCGTCATGGCTGCCAGTGGAGAGGAGGACTTCACCATCAATGAGCAGCGAGATGGGAGCCTGCCCGCGCCCAGGCCCCAGGGCTACCTGTTCTCGGTGCGCGCAACCCCCGCCTCTAGAGCCCCCAGGGCCGCGGACTGCCCCTCTTGCATGAAGGCCCGACCTGCCGCTCTTCTAGGTCTGCGGCCCCCGTGCCTCCCTCCTCCGCCTCCTGTCAAGGCACTGCTGCTGCTGGCACACATCTACCTGCAGGGTTGTGTGCTCTGCTGAGCAGACGGTGAGCCCTGCTTGCATGCAACGAATTGCATCTTTGTCGCATGCGGTGGATTGCATCTCTCGCACTAAATAGATTGTTTCAGTATCTCTCTCACTTGCAATCATTTTTTTCTCTTATGCAATCAATTTCGTCTCTCTCTCACATGCACACGCGCTTTGCAAACGCGTGTCATCAATGCAGACCTTGCGCCAACAGCAGCAACAGGCGGCAGCAAGGGCGGCGCGGCTGCAGCGGGCCGCAGGTTACCAGCAGCAAACCAGTGCGACTGCTAGTAGCAGTGCAGCGCCTCGCAAGGTAGTTTGTTGAGCTGGGTGTGCAGGGAATGCAGGGGTTTGGGCTAGCAGCTTGCAGCTGCACTGTGTGAACGCACGCGTGCGCGAGGCTTCCGCGCGTCTCGCTGCGCTGCGAGTGTCTTCCCTTGCCCAGTTGCAACTGGACCCCCAGCTCCACACTCTGCATCAGACATTTCCAGGCTCGGCTGAAGTGCGGCTGAATCGGCTTGTGTTGCGTTGCAGCTTCATACCGTGTGCTCCAAGTCTGTTTCTCAGCACTGCTCACATGCAGCACTCCCATCAGCCTTGCGCACGTGCAGGCTGGTTCCCAAAGGTGTGAGGTGGTTAGACCAGGATACAGATGCATTTAAGGTGTCTCAGTGTCCCCCCTGGAAAGGCTGCCACTTGACTGCCCTTCAAGCTGAGTGTGATTGATACTGAGGGTAGCAATTGGGCCTCTTGTGCTGCGATGCTAGTAGGAATTGGGCTTCCTGTGCTGCGATGCTAGTAGGAATTGGGCTTCCTGTGCTGCGATGCTCACTTGCCTGGCACAGACATCATGACAGCACTCGTGTTGCAGCTGGGGACGCCTCCCACAAACGTCTCTACACATGTGTTCAATTGAGTGCCTGCCCTGATGGTGGCAGGGATCCATCTTGCTAGCCATGGGTGACAATGGGGAGCTCACGGCTGGGAGCCTGGGTATAGGGAGCTTGCGGATCAACCCGCTTCAGCCTGCCCAGCGTGCCTCCTTGGACAGCCTGGGTGTCAGGTGTGTGTGCACGCGTGCATTTGTGCGTGTGTGGGTGTGTGTGCACGCTTGCGTTTGTGCGTGTGTGAGAAAGTGTCGCTATCCCATAGTTCCGTCTGTAGGCACCATAGTTTTAGCTGTAGTTATAGCTGTAGCGTCGACGCCTACAGGCGCCTGTAGGCGCTTGACCTGTAGGCGCCCTATAGGCGCCTATGGCGCCTGAAGACGGAACCATGGGATAGCGGCACTGTATGGCGTGTGTGGGTGTGTGTGTGTGCACGCATGCGTTTGTGCGTGTGTGGGTGAGTGTGTGCACGCGTGTGTTTGTGTGTGGGGGGGTGAGTGTGCACGCATGCGTGTGTGCGTGTATGTGTGCAAGCGTGCGTATGTGGGTGTGTGCGTGCGTGCGCGCGCATGAGTGTTCGCGTATGTGCGTTTGCGTGCATGCGCACGAACGCGTGGGAGAGAGCTGATAAGAGCAAATGCCTGCACCCGCCCTCATGCTGGTGGATGTAGGTGAGCACCTGCAGGGATGAAAGGGTACCTGTGTAAAGTTTACATAATCTCACATGCATGCGTGCTTGAAAAGGGTGGTCATGAGTGCATTCGTCCTGCCAGCCAAGTGCCCAAGTGCACAGTGCGCTCGGTGGGAACATGGCGTCAGGCTGGCACGCATGCATGCACAATTAGGATGGCCACATTCAAGGAAGGCGTGCCTGGCCTGCTGTCCCTTGTCCAGGCTGCCCCTGCCCACGCCAGTGTTGTGGCGCCCCTGCCTTGCATGACGTTGCTGCGCAGGGGCAGCAGGCCCGCGGCCTCTAACCCTGTGGCGCGCTCGCAGGCGCTCCGCCCCAGCTTGCAGCCCCCGCAGCCCTCTCCCGTGCCCCTGATGGCAGTGGGCGGGGCGCGCATGATGGTGGGCAGGGGAAGCCCTTCACAAGCAGGCATGCGGGGCAGCAGCTCTGGCAGCCTTGGCGTGGGCATCACGAGTGCGTCTGTGGAGCTAGCAGGGCCTCGAGGGGGAGGAGGCCCCATGAATGGCAGGCAGGGCTCTGCTGGAGACACAAACAGGGTAAGGGGAGGAGGCGATGAGAGTGGCAGGCAAGGCGCTGGTAGCGTCCTGAATACAGTTAGGGGGTGCTGAGTGCAGGTGTCCTGGGTGTGCGTGCTGTGGCACACATGCTTGCTTGTGCCCATACCCTGCGCACGTGCAACAATATGGTAGGCTGGTTGGCACGCTTGCTGGGGCGGCATAGGTGTACTGAGGGAAGTGCAGGAAGCAACACGGTGGGTTGATGGGCTGGCAGGCTACCAGACCCATCAGCTTGCAAGCAGTCTAGTTGGCGAGCTGGCTGGCTGATAATGAGGCTGACAGGCAGGCAGGTCTAATGCACACATACACAAGCTACATGCTTGAATGCTTCCATGTGAACCCACTTTTGGCTAGCCATTTGCCCAAGCATCAACGTGCGTCTGTAGCCACCGTCAGCGGGCAATTTGCGGAGCGGCCTTGGGTCCATCAACTCCTTGAGCATCATGAACTCCCGCTCAGCGCCTCTGCACCAGGTGCGCATGTGAAGAGACCGGATTTCAAAGCTCTTCCCATCGCTTGCATAGGTAATGCAAATTGGCATTGCAGAAGTTTCTGTCCTCCCCTTTGCACGCATCTGCTTTACACTACTGCTCAGGTCTTCTGTGCACTTTGCATCTGTGCCTTGGGCCATCCTGTCCCTTGCGACTGATAGGTCATTCCGCCCCTCACAACTGATGGGCCATTCTGTCCCTCGCTCCTAAGCACCGATGGGGCATCATCCTTAAGCACAGGCTTGGTCACACCTTAAAACTGAGTGCTTCAGGAACTCAGTGTTTCATAGGCTCTTCACAATACAGGTGTGACTTAGTGATGAGCCGGGAGTGCCGGCATCTCTGTTGCAATGCGTACCTTTGAATCAGCACCAACCTCTGATGGGTGTGCTTATCCATGCAGCTTATACGGCCCTTAGAAGCGGGGCCAAGTGCTGCACCGTCCTCTCCTTCGCTACGCAGCTCCAACCCTGTCGCACTGGTAGGTGCTGACTTGTCTTTGGTGCCAGCCGTGCCTTGGTGCAGTTAAGGCCCAGTAATTTAAGCGCGAGTGCCTAGTGAGCACTTCACCAGGAAGGAAAGGAGGACTTCACTCTCAGGTCCTCCCTTGAGTGGCATGTATTGGAAAAGAAGCTTTGTCTGGTCCACCGTCCCCAACTTCTTTCTGAGAGCATAATTAGGGAAGGTCTTAGTGTAGTGGCAGCATACGTAGTCCCCACTGCAAATACAGACCAACGGCGCATCATGAGTTTGCGCATCTCACATCAACCTGCCTCCCCCTTGATGTCTCTCTTGCAAGCCGGGTGTCGAGGAGATTCATCAGTTTTTTATCAGCCTCTTCAAAGGTGCCGGTGGGGCACATTTGCTCGTTTTCCGATTACACCCTTTCTTTTGGAGGATGGAACGCGGAACTTGAAAGAGCTATTATTAGGCAGTGCACTTGTTCTGTGATGGATATCAGTGTGGAGAAAGGACTATTCGATTAGTGTGCTATGATGTATTAAGGATCTTCGTTGTGAGGCCATACAGTGCAATTCCTTCTACAAGGTTCTACAAAATGTGATACATTACATCATGTAAGCAGCAGTTGCTTGTGGTCTTTTTTACGCAAATTTTGCAAGTACATAAGATTGGGAGACGATGTGCCTGGGAAGATGCAAAGTGCTCATTGACCTGAAATGCAATGGCTGTGGCAAAATGATACAACAAGAAGTGTGCGCTTTTTGGTGGCCAGGGAGCGTTAAGTCGCCATTTGGAGCGCGCTGGACCTCACATATGTCCAAGTGCTGCAGCTATGTTCAGAACGTTGGTATGACATTGCTTCACAATGACAAAATTTTGGCTTTGGCGTTTGTGAGTGCAGTAGATGCTTGGAATTCTCTCTTTGGTCCGTAACATGGGTAAGGCTGCAGTCCCATGCAAATTTTTTCATGATCGAGGCAAAAGTTTTTGGGTCGTCCCCACCACTGGCCCCCCCCAAACATGGCCAATTAGCATTTCCGCCCACTTGCTGGCCCCATTTCCAGACCCAACCATGCACAACATGTATATATGTCATAAAAAGTCAGGCTGTGTGAGAAAATGCGAGGCGGGGGCGCGGCGTATGCGCCTTTGACCATTCTGGCACCATTTTGCACCCTTTTGGCAGGCAAATGGTGCATCCCCAAATTTGCTCCAATCCTGCCGCTTTCCAGAACTTAAGCTGCTCTTGCATGATGATTCGATGCTGCGAAGTAGGATTAGGGGGAGGCGGTCGGGAAGGTGTGTTCCGTGGGTGACCCTGTCGCGACCGGATAAGGATCCAAACACAGGAAATGTGATATATCTGCAATACATGCATGCTTGCAAGCCAGACCAAGTCTGAGGGTTGCGGGCAATCAAATCAAATCTAGGAAATTTAAAATGGAGCCAATTGAGGGTGTGGGTGAAAAGCAGCGGGCCAAAACTTTTTGTAACATTTGCCTCTTGAGTGCACAGCTCAATGGGAGAGCATCCAGCGCCCAAATCCACACAGGATACGGTCCAATTTTACACATCTGCAGGCATCTCAAGCTCGGAGTTTGGGGGTGGGAGTGGGAAACAGCACGCACTCTTCCAACGTAACATACCATTTTTCCAAGGTTGCCTTCCACTCACTGCACCAATTTCAACCCCAAGAGCACCTTTAGAACCAGAAGAATATAAGCTATCCAATGGTGTGCTCAGGTCAGGAAACGGTGCGATGGATGCAAAGTTATGCCTTGAGAGGCCTATTTGGCCACGTTTGCCTAAGATTTGGTGACCCAGTGGTGGAGACGACCTTTGGGAAATAGGCAAAAAGTTGTGGTCACATGCAAATTACCAAAAAATTGAATAATGAACAGAGGATTGGGGTGCATGATTGCCCTCTTTGGGGGGGGGGAGTTTGAGGATTGCCATGGGAACTACTCCAAACGACCTTCCCTTGAATAAAATGCCCCTGGCACAGTTTTTTGCTTGAAACCTGCATACCTTCCTGCGTTTACAATATCTTAAAATGGGGAGGCATAGACAGGAAAACCTCACCAAAAAGGGTAGGCAGGGCCAGGCCAAGATGCCCCATCCCATACCAAGGCGCCAAGAGCATGTGCAAGCCTGCAGCCAGGCTTCCCAGCCTGCCCAGGGGCCCTACCCAGTCTGCTTTCCCCAATGCTTAAGCATGACAACAAGATAGCTGAACAATGCAGGCCACAGCACAGGGCAACCCCCTATTCTGAAGCAGCACTTAGCAATGGGCGTGGGCATGGGTAGTAGCAGCGCACAGGTGCACAATGAGAGCATTAGTGCAGAAAATGAATGATATAAGTGTTATGCCCAGCAACAAAGGCACACAAAGGGAAGCCTAGCCAAAGAATTTGAGGTTGACTTATAAAAGACATCTTGCTAGACAGATAGACGGGAGTGGGTTTGCACGCGAGCCTGTGCAATTGTGAGTGCATGTGTGAGTGCATGAGTTGCTGCGCAGCGTATACATGTTGCATATACAAGTGTTGGTGAGTTGTTGCTCATGCTCATGCATGCGCATCTTTTCTCCACTTGCTGCATACCCACAGCCTCAAGCAACTCCACCATGTAGCGCATTGTATGGCAGGCTGTTTGCCATACTGTGAGGCTGCAATCAGCTCTGTGCAGGTTAGTAAGACTCTTGAAAACACTTGATTTCCACTTAGAATTCTGTAATGTGCATCGGTGCTTGTTTGCCTGGCAACCGCAGGGAGTGCGAGCGGGGTCTGCTCGGCCAATCTCTTCCCGAGGATCCATCTCCAAGAGCCACCCCCAGCTGCCATCACTCAGCATCACTTCAGCACAGCCCAAAAATAGCTGATGTGCCTGAGGCTGCGGATAACTCATACAAGCAACTGAGGCATCTCAAGTGGTTGGAGCTTGACCAAACCGATAAGCTTGCAGGTTTCTAGGTTCATAGCATTCTTTGTCATGCAGGTCTGTGCTGGGTTGTGAAGGACTGGCATATACTGGCATCGTTTGTATAAGTACAATGTCTGATGGAAGTGTGTAAAGGAATGTTTGTTGCGATGGCAGAAGGAGTGCTTAAGAAATTGCTGACAAGTACAAGACTGTGCAATTTGATGCTGAGGCTTCTGTTGGAGCCAGTGCTGGCGTCTTTGACAAAGAAACAGAGTCAAATGCAACAAAAGGTGATGCAAGATTAAATATGCATGGGGTGAAGTGCTTCATCTCTGATAGTGATGCGTGTGTTTTGTACAGCAGTGCTCTGTGCTACTAGCATTGTTTTAAATTGTTTTCTTACTACTGTCTGGGCTGCTTTACTAGAGCAGTATGCTTGCCTTTGAAGAATTCTGTTTTGTGAGCACAAAGAACGCTTTCTGTGCCAGCACATGGCTGACAAATAAAATTGACGCAGTGAGAGCCTGGTAGTGTTGACATGTGCTGACCATGTAAACGCAACATACCTCTGCCAAATGACTGCCAAATGCAGCTGTTACTCATTAATTTTAGGCACATATGAGACTTGTACTACTAAGTAAGGAAGTACTCAGGCTGTATGCCCGCGCGGCTCTACTGATACATCATGTGCTGATGGCATGATGCCATCAGCACTATCCCTAGGTTTAGGCCTGACGGCATGGGCATTTTCTCAGGCAAGCATAAGATTCCAATCAACTGGCGGCATCAAAGAGGAAGAAGCCAGTGCCAGTCCATTTGCGAGCCTCCCTGAGGGTGGCTGCACTCAACACACAGCCGGGCATCAGAGTACGCATAAATGGGTCCATTATAATTATACATCATTGCATGAAAACTGGGCCTGCCCGGGTTGTGCTCACCTTAATGATGAACGAAAACATAAAAGATGCACTGAATCCTTTAACAGAGAGCACATACATGTGACCTGGGAACCCACCTGGGAACTGGAAGAACAAGAGGGCACGTCGCCCAACCTCCTTGAGCATATCCATGACTTTGAAACACGGATTGAGGAGCCAGACCTCCTTCTTCCCACGGCAGACCAAACCTGAGACAATCTGGAAAGACAAGGGTTTGACATGCCACGTCCATACAGCGTCCAACAAGGCCAACACCTGGATTCAAAAACTGGACAGTGATCTACGAAATAAAGTCAGCTTTGATATCCACCCCTCAGCCCCACAGGTAGACATACAACCCACCGGGAGCTATGAATTCTGGATCCGTTATGCAGACCTCGTTAAGTACAAACCTACCAATGAGCAGCCCTCCCTCCACACTACCTCTCCACCTCTTATTCTCCCCGAAATCTAATCATCAAGAGTAGCATGTTTGGCCGTGACGTTCTCTTGAGCATTCTCCTCACCTTCAAACCAATCAGGAGAGGTCTGCTGGCTTGTCTGCCCACAACCCTCCTGATCCTCACTGACTGCTTTCTTCTTTTCTGGTGAAGGGGCTTTGCTTCCCAAGCGCCCCATTTTCCTTGATTGATGTGAGGAGCTTTTTGCTGCTTGCGTAGCTTTTCTTTTCTTCATGTATCTACACCGCGCCTCAACATCGTTCATACAGCTTTCCACACAGCCAAGCTGAGAAGTCTCCTTAACAGCACAACACCTACACCTAAAAGCTTTGCATCTGAACAACTAGGGCTGCTTTCTAGGAAACCAAGCTAGAAAGGAAGTACCACAGCAAGAAGATCAAGGACTCTTAATCACGAGCTTTGCCAAATTATGTGCACACTGCCCTCCAAAAATGGGCCCTGGTAACTAGAAAAAATGGCCTCCCCGCTAGACTTCAACACTACCAGCTAGTAGCTACTCCCGTTATTGGAGCGCAGACTCACGAGATGCACTCTTTGGTGCGCATCTCAACTCCCTCTCGTCCCAATTCACTGGTTTCTCAGTGTGCCATCCCATCTATGACGAACATGCCATGAATCTGAGCCTTAGGCATGCCATCTACTCAGCCATCCTCAGTACTGAGGCAATTGCCACTTTCATGTGCCTACCATCTTGGAATGAATCCATGATCATCAACCCTTACTCAAGTCTCCTGACAGCCTATCCCCACTTATGTTATAAACTTGGAACAATTCCAGCTCATGAGATTGCCTACGCTTCCCCTCAGCCCTGGATTAGCCAAGAGACTTCCTAACCCCAGGCCTCTGGGAATCTCCTTATCATAGCAGTCTGGAATACAGCTGCACGGCTCCACCTCCATAAACACAATCTTACATGGCTACAAAATCTTGCTCGTGACCCTGAAGCTAATTGGCATCCCTGAAGCTAATTGGCATCTTAATGACATTGCTAGCCACCCCATATGTAATGCTAGGCACGCTGAGACAACGCTCGGTCTCAAGAAATTTGAGAAACTTCACTCAGACAAAATGCAAACTTCCAGGTGCTCCCACAGAAGTGCTTTGGGTGAAGTGGCCCCCCTTTCCCATCATTCCAAACCGGGACTCACGCTCAGAATTTCTGAATGGAAATCCTGGACCTACACGGATGGTAGCTGCCATATCCAGGAAGGCAAGTATTGGGGCAGGGGTCTACCACCCCAGTTCAGGCAACACTAACTTGGTTGAACCAAATGGTGCTGGTATAACCAACACCATAGGGAGAGCAGAACTACCAGCTATAGCTGCCGCTATCACTTACAATCATACTCATATTGCCACAGACAGCCTTACCTCGCTCCATCAAATCAGGAAACAATTGTTGTGTCCAGAGAAGCACGTCATCATGTCCAAGGAGACATCCTCAAAATTCTTTCTAATACTATCCGAAACTCTCAATCCTACGTCTTCCTTTATAAAGTAAACTCCTGTGCCGAAATTGCTGGAAATGAATGTGCAGATGCCCTCGCTAAGTACCAAGCTTGCCATGGAAACAGCCTCCCAACTGAAACAACCATCCGCACTTCAGGCCCTGGTGGCAATCCCTTCTTTGATATTAGCTGCCTAGCTGTTGAAGAAATTAATCAGCAAGAATCTGGCACTGCAGCCCACCAACACAGCCCTAGATTGACTTACCTTCCAAATCTCCAAGCTGCACTAAAATCGCACATGCATGTGCACTCGAACCATAAATTGGGCTATGCCAACTAAAAAACAGGGTACTACTTTTATTACCAGAGTCTGCCTCCACACGTACACAAAGGCATTAGCAATGCTTTTTGGAGCACGTCCAAACTCTCTCTCCAAATGAAGCACATCCACTTTAAAATGTCCACCAGCCTTCTGTGTCCACTCTGTCAGCAAGCAGATAGTGCTCTCCATATTCTCTAGGGTGGGTTCTCTAGGGTTCTCTAGGGTGTCAACATTAAATCATCTCGGGTATGATCACAGAACGCCATAATGTTGCCTGCAGGCTCATCATGAAAGCGACCAGCAAAGGTTCTCTGGCAGGTTGTTTAGTCCAGTTGGATGCCGGCAGCACTGATCGCTTGGCTCAACAAAACCTTCAAATTTCTGAGCATGCTAATAACAGGACACTACCCAGCTGGCTTTTTGATGCTCGTTTATCTGCTAGAGATAGACTCACCTCTTGTCGGCCCGACGCCATTTTGGTCACCCGGTTATCTACTAAAAAACCCATAAGACTGCCCTCAAGTTACTGTACTGCTCGCTTGATCTTGCGACTCCTTGCGAGGTCCCAAAATAATTACATTAATTAATTTGCGAGTATTAGGGGGATGCGAGGCCTCTGAATTTAAGCCCATATTTGCGAACTTCAGGTTTTTGTGTCTACATTCATTCTCTGCTTGTCTGATACACTTGTGCTCACTCCCCCTCTTCCATTTCTTCATATCCGGGCTCTGTGGAGGTCTCTGGCTCCAACTCCTCCAGCTCTTCCCGAGCCCTC
>LFCJ01000889.1_pt1 | contig 19761 bp, 15 predicted proteins | sample 643141 | NCBI WGS metagenome assembly LFCJ01 (sample SAMN03766243, study PRJNA286221) | soda lake metagenome | biome: soda lake; feature: Kulunda steppe; material: water; isolation source: sample B1-Br-g2 brine of Lake Bitter-1 | place: Russia: Kulunda steppe | collected 2010-07
GCTGCTCGACGGCGCGCCGGTGCGGTTCGCCGATCAGCGCGCGGCCGAGGCTGCCGGGGTGGTGATGATCCACCAGGAATTCAACCTCGCCGAGCAGCTCAGCGTCGAGCAGAACGTGTTCCTCGGCCGCGAGCGCAAGCGCGGCCTGCTGCTCGATCACAAGCGCATGCGCGCCGAGACGCGCGCGCTTCTGGACCGGCTCGACTGCAAGGTTTCGGTGACGGCGCGGGTCTCCGACATCTCGGTGCCCGACAAGCAGATGGTCGAGATCGCCCGCGCCCTGGGTCAGAACGCGCGCGTGCTGATCATGGACGAGCCCTCGGCGGTGCTGACCAACCGCGAGGCGCATGTGCTGTTCGAGCAGATCGAGCGGCTGCGCGACGCGGGCACCGCGATCCTCTACACCTCGCACAAGCTCGACGAGATCGGGCGCATCGCCGACCGCGTCACGGTGCTGCGTGACGGCCACGTGGTGCGCAGCGCCGCCGCCGCCGGCGAGATGGACGAGGACGCGATGGCCGCGGCGATGGTCGGCCGCGAGGTCACCGACCTGTTCCCGCCCAAGCGCCCGGCGGCAACGGATGCGCCCACGGTGCTCGAGGTGCGCGGCGTGTCGGTGCCCGGCCTCGTCGAGCAGGCGAGCTTCGAGTTGCGCCGCGGCGAGATCCTCGGCTTTGCCGGGCTCGTGGGGGCGGGGCGCACCGAGCTGATGGAGGCGCTGGTCGGGCTGCGCGCGCGCACCGGCGAGGTGCGCGTGAAGGGTGCTGCGCTGGCGCCCGACTCTGTGCGCAAGGCGCGCCGCGCCGGGCTCGTGTATCTCACCGAGGACCGCAAGGCGCATGGCCTCCTGCTGACGAAGTCGCTGCGCGAGAACCTCACCCTGCTCGCGCTCGACCGGTTCTCCAACGTGATCATCGACCGGCGCGCGGAGGATGCCGCCCTCGACGACGCGATCCGCGAGTTCGACATCCGCGCACCGGGCCGCGACATCGCCGTGGGCAACCTCTCGGGCGGTAACCAGCAGAAGCTTCTCGTCGCCAAGACCATGCTCGCCGAGCCCGACATCGTCATCATCGACGAGCCCACCCGCGGCATCGATATCGGCACCAAGCAGCAGATGTACGGCTTCATCAACCGGCTCGCCGAGGCGGGGCGCAGCGTGATCGTGATCTCCTCGGAGATGGCCGAGGTGATCGGCCTCGCCAGCCGCGTGGTGGTGATGCGCGCCGGGCGCATCGCCGGCGAGCTCGAGGGCGACGAGGTGGGCGAGGATGCGATCGTGCGGCTCGCCATGGGGCTGACCGGCGCGCGCTTCGAGGAGGTGGCATCGTGACGGCAACGCAACAGACCGGCGAGGCGCGCAAGCCGTGGCGCCCGGCGGGGCTCAACCTGCACGTGCTCGGCCCGATCATCGCGCTCATCGCGCTGGTGATCATCGGCACGCTGATCAACCCGAATTTCCTCAGCGCGGCCAACATCACCAACGTGATGGCGCGCTCGGCCTTCATCGGCATCATCGCGGTGGGCATGACCTTCGTGATCACCGCGGGCGGGCTCGACCTGTCGGTGGGCTCGATGGCGGCCTTCATCGCGGGGCTGATGATCCTCGTGATGAACACGCTGATCCCGATCACCGGGGTGAGCCTGACGACGATCCTGCTCGGCGTGCTCACCGCCGTCGTCGCGGGCTTCTTCGCCGGGGCGGTGAACGGATTGCTGGTGACCAGGGCACGCATCGAGGCCTTCATCGTCACGCTGGGCACGATGGGCATCTATCGCAGCCTCGTGACCTGGATGGCCGATGGCGGCACGCTGTCGCTCGATTTCGAGCTGCGCGGGCTCTACCGGCCGGTCTATTACGACGGCGTTCTGGGCATCGCCTGGCCGATCATCGCCTTCGCGATCGTCGCGATCGTGGCGGAGGGGGTTATGCGCCACACCTCCTTCGGGCGCCACTGCGCCGCCATCGGCTCCAACGAGCAGGTCGCGCGCTACTCCGCCGTCAGCGTCGACCGGGTGCGCACCGCGACCTATGTGCTGCTCGGCGTGCTGGTGGGGATCGCGACGATCCTCTACGTGCCCCGGCTCGGCTCGGCGTCGTCCTCGACGGGGGTGCTTTGGGAGCTCGAGGCGATCGCGGCGGTGATCATCGGCGGCACGGTGCTCAAGGGCGGCTTCGGCCGGATCTGGGGCACGGTGATCGGCGTGCTGATCCTGAGCATGATCGGCAACATCCTGAACCTGACGGACGTGATCAGCCCGTATCTCAACGGCGCGATCCAGGGCGTCATCATCATTCTGGCCGTGATCCTGCAACGCGGCCGGGCGCCGGCGCGTTAGCGCGCCGGGCATCTTCACCAAAGGGAGGAAAGACCATGAGACTGACTTCGATTTCACTGCTGGCGGGCACCGCGCTCGTCGCGCTGCCGGTGGCCGCGCAGGCCGAGACCGTGATCGGGGTGTCGATCCCGGCGGCCACGCATGGCTGGACCGGCGGGCTCAACTTCCACGCCCAGGAGACCGTGGAGCGGCTCGACGAAGCGCATGACGACATCAGCTTCGTGCTCACCACGGCGAGCGACCCGTCCGCGCAGGTCAACGACATCGAGGACATGATCGCCACCCGCGACATCGACGCGCTCGTCGTGCTGCCCTTCGAGAGCGAGCCGCTCACCGGCCCGGTCCAGGCCGTCGCCGAGGAGGGCATCTGGGTCACCGTGGTCGATCGCGGCCTTGCGCAGGAGGGCATCGAGGATCTCTATGTCGCCGGCGACAACGAGGCCTTCGGGCGCGTCGCGGGCGAGTTCTTCGTCGACCGGATGCCCGATGGCGGCAACATCGTCGCGCTGCGCGGCATCCCGACGACCATCGACAACGAGCGCGTCGAGGCCTTCGAGGCCGCCATCGAGGGCTCGGGCATCGAGATCGTCGGCATGGAGCACGGCAACTGGAACCGCGACGACAGCTTCGAGGTGATGCAGGATTTCCTGTCGCGCCATGACAGCATCGACGCGGTCTGGGCCTCCGATGACGACATGGCGATGGGCGCGCTCGAGGCCATCGCGCAGGCCGACCGCGAGGACGAGATGTGGGTGCTCGGCGGCGCCGGCATGAAGGAGATGATCGAGCGGTTGATCGAGGGCGACACCGAGATGGTGCCCGCCAACGTGACCTACCCGCCCTCGATGATCTCCTCGGCCATCGAGCTGACGGTGCTGCGCTACACCTCGCCCGCGCCGATGGCGGGCTCCTTCATCATCGACTCGGTGCTGGTCACGGAGGACAATGCCGAGGAGTTCTACTTCCCCGACAGCCCGTTCTGAGCGGGCGCGCCCCCGGTTCGCCGGGGGCGCCTCAGACCGGCGCGATCCGGCCGTGATACGCCGCGCAGCCCCTGAGCGCGGCGGAGTCGTCCTCGATCAGCGCGATCTCGAAGCGCGTCATCAGCGCCGAGAACCGCGCCTTGTCGCGAAACCCGTCCCAGAAGCCGAGCGCCTCGAGATGCGGCCAGAACGCGCGCGCCATCCCCCCCGACAGCCAGATCCCGCCAAACGGCAGATGCACGAGCGCCAGGTCCCCGGCGAGCTTGCCGAGCATGAAGCCCAGATGCGCCGCCGCCGCGTGCGCGCGCGGTTCGCCCGCCTCGAGCGCGGCCATCACCTCGGCCGGGTCGCGCGCGCCGTCCTGCGTCTGCGCGAGCCATGCATCGAGCCGCGCGAGCCCGGGCCCCGAGAGCGCCTCCTCGGCCTCGATATGCCCGCCGCCCAGATGGCGCGCGAAATCGAGCTCCGCCTCGGTGGTGATCGGCAGGCCGACATGGCCCGATTCCGACGCCGTCACCATGAGCCCCGCCACCGTGGCATGCACCGCCACCGCGTTGAAGCCCGTCCCCACCCCGATCACCAGCCGCGGCGGCGTGCCCGGCGCGGCGGGCGGCAGCGAATGGCCCTGCGCCTCGAGGTCGTTGAGCAGCGCGACGGAGGCCGCCCCGCTCGCCTCGGCGACACCCGCCTCGCTGACGGTCCAGTCGAGATTGGTCATCCGCGCCACGCCATCCGCCACCTGCCCGGCGAGCGCGATGCAGGCGGCCTCGGGCGCCGCCCCGGCCTCGTGCAGATAGGATTTCAGCACCTCCTCGAGCCCGCCGAACGCCGCATTGCTGTAGCGGCGCAGCCCGGCCGCGTCGATCCGGTCGCCGCGCGCGAGCCCGACGCGGGTATTGGTGCCGCCGACATCGGCGACGAGGGTGAGGCGGTCGCTGCTGCGCATGGGATCCGTCACGGTTGCGTTGCGGTATCGTCGGTGCGGGCGGCGGCGCTGTCAATGCGCGCGGCGCTGGCCCGGGCTGCGACGATGCGGTAGCCTCGCACTCGGGGGGAGTCGGCATGGGATCACGCATCCTCATCGCGGCAACCGCAATCATCCTCGCGGCCCCGATCGGGGCCGGGGTCACGCTGCCCGAGGCGCCGGGTGATGCCGATTTCATGGCGGTGGACCCCGCCGAGGCCGAGCTCGGCCAGCTTCTCTTCTATGACCCGATCCTGTCGGGCAACCGCAACATCGCCTGCGCCACCTGCCATCACCCGCGCTTCGGCACCTCGGACGGGCTGTCGCTCGGCATGGGCGAGGGCGGCATCGGGCTCGGCCCCGACCGCGTCGAGGACCCCGACAACCCGCCCGAGCAGCGCCTGCCGCGCAATTCTCCCGCGCTGTTCAATCTCGGCGCCGAGGAATTCGCGGTCCTCTTCCATGACGGGCGCATCGAGGTCGACCCGTCCCGCCCCTCCGGCCTGCGCACCCCGCTCGAGGACGAGATGGCCGAGGGCTTCGCCAATCTGCTCTCCGCGCAGACGATGTTTCCGGTGCTCTCGCAGGACGAGATGGCCGGGCATTACGGCGAGAACGATGTCTCCCGCGCGGTGCGGCAGGGGCTGATCACGGGCGATGGGGATGCGTGGGACATCATCGCGCAGCGGGTGGCCGGGTTTGACGGGTATGCGCGCCGCTTCAAGGCGGTCTATCCGCATATCGAGACGCGCGACGAGATCAGCTTCATCGACATCTCCGACGCCGTCGCCGCCTTCATGGCCTTCGAGTGGCGCGCCGATGACAGCGCGTTCGATCGGCATCTGCGCGGGCAGGCGCCGCTGACGGGGGCGGCGGCCGAGGGCATGGCACTGTTTTACGGCCGCGCGGGCTGCGCAGAATGCCATTCCGGCCCGTTCCAGACCGATCACGGCTTTCACGCCATGGGCCAGCCGCAGCTCGGCCCCGGCCGCACCGCCCGTTTTGAGCGCCACAGCCGCGACATCGGCCGCGCCCGTGTCACCGGCGATGACGGCGACCTCTACGCGTTCCGAACGCCGTCGCTGCGCAACGTGGTCCATACCGGGCCCTGGGGCCATGCCGGGGCGTTCGAGGATCTCGAGGCCTTCCTGCGCCACCATCTCGACCCGGTGGCCGGGCTCGCGGACTACACGCCGCAGGCGGTGCTGCCCGCGCTCGCCGCCGCGCATGACGACTTCGCCATCATGGCCGACCCCGACGAGGTCGCGGCGATCGCCGATGCCGTCAGCCGCGATCCGGTCACGCTCGACGACGACGAAATCGCTGCGCTTCTGGCCTTCCTCGACGCGCTCACGGACGAGAGAGCGCTCGAGGGCCGGCTCGGCATCCCCGATGCGGTGCCGAGCGGTCTCGAGGTGCCGCGCTAGTCGATCCGCAGCCCGCCGCCCTCGGCGCGCACCGCGTGGCGCGCACCCACGCGCACCGGCGCCCAATCCGACGCCTCCCCGTCCGGCCAGATAACCCGCATCTCGGCCTCCACGGCCTCACCGAGGCCGAAATGCAGCGGCCCGGCCTGCCCACCGGCATGGCCGCCGCCCACCGTGACCTCCTGGCGCTGCGCCCGCCTGTCGGCGCGGACCTCCACCCACGCCCCCACGGCGCGCGTGTTGGGGCCATCGGCACGCGGTTCGATCTGCACCCAGTGCTCGGCCTCGGTGACGTTCTCCCACAGCTCCATCGGCGCGCGGCGGTTGACCACCACAAGGTCGAGCCGCCCGGAGCGGTTGAGATCGGCCAGCGCCGCGCCCCGCGCGCGGTCGGTGGTGGCGATGCCGGCGGTGTCGGCGTGTTCGGTGAAGGTGCCGTCGGGCTCGTGGATCAGCAGGTTGTTGGGGTCGCGCATGGCGTTGGAGGGCATCTGGTCAACATTGCCCTTGGCGATGAAGAGATCGGCGCGGCCCGAATTGGTCACGTCGGCGAATTCGGCGTGCCAGCCCGTCGAGGGGCGGCCGTCATCGCCGATGAAGGGGCGATGCGCCGTCGCGCCCGCGTCAAAGGGCGCATCGCGCAGCACCCCGCCCCCCTCGTTGAATTGCAGCACCTGATCGCCCATCGAGGTGAGCATCACATCCGGATAGCCGTTGCCGGTGATGTCGCGGCTCGCGATGCCCATCCCCCAGATCGACAGCCGCTCCCAGCCATCCTCGGGGCCGAGCGGGCGCAACTCGTCGAGCCGCCACATCTCCTCGGCGCCGTCGCGCACATAATAGTGCCGGTCATTGGAGATGCGCAGATCGCGCCGCCCGCTGCGCGTCCAGTCCGATATCAGCATCGAGAGCGCGCACCAGCCGGGCGCGAGCGGGATGGGTGCTGCGAAACGGCGCGGGTCGCGCTTGGTGTCGGGGCGGTGAAGCTCGTTGGCGTCGCAGGCCATGAAGGGGCCGTCCGGATCGTCGCGGTCCACATAGTTGCCCACGGCGAGCGTCGGCCAGCCGGCCCCCGGCTCCCATGTCGCCGCGAAGGCGGTGGACCACGCATCGCCGCCCTCGAAGCCCCATTCGGCGCTGGCATCCGAGAAACCGCATTCGCCGTCGCCGCGCAGGAGCAGGTTCTCCCCCACGCGCAGCACCGCAAGGTCGATATCGCCGCTGCCGTCGATATCGAGTGGATAGGCCCCGGTCACGCCGGTCAGCTCCGGGATCTCCCCCTGCTCGAAGCGGATCGGCGCGCCGGCCGCCTCGGTGGCGTTGACGAAGAGCCGCGCCGGGGCCGCGCCACCCGCGGCGAAGAGCGCCGGAAAGCCCGAGCCGTCGCAGTCGAACACCGCCACGCCGCCGCCCACGAAATGCTCCCAGCCGCCGGTGTATTCATGCGCCGCCGGCAGCGCCTCGGCGCGGTCGATGAAGGCGGGCGGTTCCGCCTGCGCCGGGCCGGCGAGCAGCAGGAGCGCGAGCCGCTTCATTCGCGCACGCCCAGCCGCGCCTCGGTCACCGCCGCAAGCGCGAGCGCCGCCGCGCCATGCGCCCAGAGCAGATCGCCGCGGGCATGGGTCTGCACCGCGGGCGCGGGGCGCCCGGCATTCACGGCGAGCGCCTCCATCTCGGCGAGCGTCTCGCGCGCGTAGAGGTAATCGTAGCGCATCCGGTCGCCCGACAGGATGATGAGGCCGGGATCGAACAGGTTGACGACATTGGCAAGACCCAGCGCCAGGTAGCGCCCCGCGCGGCGGAAGATGGCGCGCGCGGCCTCGTTGCCCGCCTTGGCATGGTCGTGCAGACTCTCGAGCAGGACGGTCTGCGACTGCCCGGCATGGTGCGGCCAGTTGAGCGCGGTGGTGGCCTCGCGCACAAGGGCATAGTCGGCGATGTAGGATTCGAGGCAGCCGCGCTGGCCGCAGCGGCACAGCGCGCCGTCGAGCTGAACCTTGGTGTGCCCCAGCTCGAGTCCGAGCCCGCCCGCGCCGCGCCAGATCCGGTGATTGATCACGAGGCCCATCCCCACCCCGTGCTCGATCGTGACCACGGCGAAATCCGACAAGGCGCGCCCGGCCCCGAACCAAAGCTCCGCGAGGGTGACCAGGTTGGCGTCGTTATCGACATGCACCGGCAGGCCGAGGCGCGCCCCGGCGATTTCGGCGAGCGCGACGGGCCGCCGGTCGAGCAACGGCGACCACAGCACCCGCCCGGCGGCGCAGTCGACGAAGCCGGGCAGGCCGAGCCCGACCGCCGCGAGGTCGCCCCGCCCCAGCCCAGCCAGCGCGCAGACCCGCTCCAGAAGGGTCTCCATCGCGTCCATCAGGGCGTCGGGGGCACGCGCACCGGGGGTCGCTGGCAGGGTCGCGTCGGCGCGCAGATTGCCGGCGAAATCGGTGATGACGGCGCTGTGCTCGCGATCCGACAGCTTGATCCCGGCCACCAGATGCGCCTGCGGCCGCACGCCGAGCGCAACGGGCGGGCGCCCGCGCGCCGACCCGTCGCGCGGAGCGGCGACCTCCTCGACGAGCCCGGCCTCGATAAGCTCGGCGGTCAGTGTCGTGACGGAGGCCGGGCTGACGCCGAGATCGCGCGCGAGCTGGGCACGCGCGACCCGGCCGGCGGCGCGAATCCCCTCGAACGCCTGCAGCCTGAGCGGCCGCTGCGCTTCCGCCATCGGCGGCAGCAGCGGGCCGCAGCCCGAACTCGGCCCGTCATCGCGCTGCGAGCGAACCACCTGATTCATTCTGGCCCTGAAGAAAACATCGGTGCCTGCGTCATTCTTGAAGCCTGACCCGCGAGAAACGGCAACAATGCTGCCGGATAATGACCGTAATTCGAGCAAACTTAGAATACGGGGCAAAACTTATTTTGACAAATGAATTTAATGCACGGCATACTTCGCGCATCCGGGCGCAAATGCCGGATCGGCCATGCGCTGGCCGCAATGCAGGGAGGATCACATGCACAAATCCGTTATGGCCGCCGTGGCCGCCACGGCAGCGATGGCCTTGCCGGCCGTCGCGGATGTCACCGTCGGCGTGAGTTGGTCGAACTTTCAGGAGGAGCGCTGGCGCACCGACGAGGCCGCGATCGTCGGCGCGCTCGAACAGCACGGCGCCGAGTATCTCTCGACCGATGCGCAGTCCTCCTCTTCCAAACAACTTACCGATATCGAGAGCCTGATCTCGCAGGGCGCCGAGGCGCTCATCGTGCTGGCCCACGATGCCGACGCGATCGGTCCCGCCGTGCAGGCCGCCGCCGATGAGGGCATCCCGGTGATCGCCTATGACCGGCTCATCGAGGATGAGCGCGCCTTCTACTTGACCTTCGACAATATCGAGGTCGGCCGGATGCAGGCGCGCGCCATCCTCGAGCAGCAGCCCGAGGGCAACTACGTGATGATCAAGGGCTCGCCCACCGATCCCAACGCCGATTTCCTGCGCGAGGGCCAGCAGGAGGTGCTGCAGGACGCGCTCGATGCGGGCGATATCGAGATCGTTGACGAAGCCTATACCGATGGCTGGCTTCCGGCCAACGCGCAGCGCAACATGGAGCAGATCCTGACTGCGGCCGACAACATGGTCGATGCAGTCGTGGCCTCCAATGACGGCACCGCGGGCGGCGTCGTCGCCGCGCTGACCGCACAGGGGATGGAGGGTATCCCCGTCTCCGGGCAGGACGGCGATCATGCCGCGCTCAACCGCATCGCGGCGGGCACGCAGACGGTCAGCGTGTGGAAGGATGCGCGCGACCTCGGCGCCGCGGCGGGCGAGATCGCCGTGCAGCTCGCCCAGGGCATGGGTATGGACGAGATCGAGGGCACCGAGAGCTGGACCTCGCCGGGCGGCACCGAGATGACGGCGAGGTTCCTCGAGCCGGTGCCGATCACCGCCGACAACCTCGAACTCGTCGTCGATGCCGGCTGGATCGAGCGTGACGATCTGTGCCAAGGCGTCTCGGGCGGCCCGGCCCCCTGCGACTGACCCGTCGCGGCCCGCCCCGACCTCGGGGCGGGCCGATAACCGCCGCGTGACAGGACCCGCTCCATGACCGACACCGCCCCGAGCGCCGCGAGCCGCCAGCGCCGCAGCCTTCTGGAATCCCTCGAGATCGACACGAGGTTCGTCGGCATGATCGGCGCCTTCGTGGTGCTGTGCCTGGGGTTCGATGTCATCACTGACGGGCGGTTCCTGACACCGCGCAACGTGTTCAACCTCACCATCCAGACCGTCTCGGTGGCGATCATGGCGATGGGGATGGTCTTCGTGATCGTCACGCGCCATATCGACCTGTCGGTGGGGTCGCTGCTGGCGACCTGCTCGGCGCTGATGGCGATGCTGCAGACGGCCTATATCCCGCAATATCTCGGCCTCGACATCGGCCACCCGGCGGTGGCGGTGCTCACGATCCTCGGCGGGGTGATCGCGGGCACGGCGATCGGCGCGTTTCACGGCTATCTGATCGGCTATCTCGCCGTGCCGGCCTTCATCGTCACGCTCGGCGGGCTTCTGGTGTGGCGCAACGTGGCCTGGTACCAGACCGGCGGGCAGACCATCGGCCCGCTCGATCCCTATTTCATGAGCTTCGGCGGCATCAACGGCACGCTCGGCGAGACGGTCTCCTGGATCGTCGCGGGGGTGTGCATTCTCGGGGCCTGGGCGCTGCAATGGACCAGCCGGCGCTCGAAGCAGCGCTACGGCTTTCTGGTCAAGCCGGCCTGGGCCGAGGCGGCGCTCGGCGCGATCATCGCCGCGGCGATCCTCGCCTTCGTCTACATGCTCAACGCCTACCAGATCCCGCAGCCACGGCTCGAGCGGATGTGGGCCGAGGCCGGCCGCGAGATGCCCGAGGGGCACACCGCCGGCTACGGTATCCCGATCTCGGTCTTCGTACTGCTGGTGCTCGCGATCGTGATGACCATCGTGGCGCGGCGCACGCGGCTGGGGCGCTACATCTTCGCCACCGGCGGCAACCCGGACGCGGCCGAGCTGTCGGGGATCAACACGCGGCTGCTAACGGTCAAGGTCTTCGCCATCATGGGGGCGCTGTGCGCGCTCTCGGCGGTGGTGGCCTCGGCGCGGCTGGCGAACCATTCCAACGATATCGGCACGCTCGACGAGCTGCGCGTGATCGCCGCGGCGGTGATCGGCGGCACGGCGCTGTCGGGCGGGATCGGCACGATCTACGGTGCGATCCTCGGCGCGCTCATCATGCAGTCTCTGCAATCGGGCATGGCTATGGTCGGGGTGGCCTCGCCGCTGCAGAACATCGTGGTGGGCAGCGTGCTGGTCTTCGCCGTGCTCATCGACATCATCTATCGCAAGCGCACGGGGGTGACGTGATGGAAGGGGCGACACCGCTCGTGGAGATGCGCGACATCGAGCTGTCCTTCGGCGGCGTCAAGGCCGTGGACCGCGTCAGCCTCGATCTCTGGCCCGGCGAGGTGGTGGGCGTGCTCGGCCATAACGGCGCGGGCAAATCGACGCTCATCAAGATCCTCTCGGGCGCCTACCAGATGGATGCGGGCGAGATCCGCATCGACGGCGCGCGTGCCGAGATCAACAATCCGCGCGACGCGCGCGCCTACAACATCGAGACGATCTACCAGCAGCTCGCCCTGGCCGACAATCTCGACGCCGCGGCCAACCTGTTTCTGGGCCGCGAGATCGTCAACGCCTTCGGACTGGTGGACGATTCGCGCATGGAGTCGGAAACCCGCAAGATCATGGGCCGGCTCAACCCGAATTTCCGCAAGTTCGCGATGCCGGTCAAATCGCTCTCGGGCGGGCAGCGCCAGTCCGTCGCGATCGCCCGCGCGGTCTATTTCAACGCGCGCATCCTCATCATGGACGAGCCCACCGCCGCGCTCGGCGTGCAGGAGACCAAGATGGTCGCCGAGCTGATCCAGGACCTCAAGGCGCGCGGCATCGGCATCTTCCTGATCAGCCATGACGTGCATGACGTGATGGATCTGTGCGACCGCATCATGGTGATGAAGAACGGCCAGCATGTCGGCACCGAGCGCGTCGAGGACGTCACCGATGACGACATCCTCAGCATGATCATCCTCGGCAAGAAGCCCGAACGCGCGCCCGAGCCCGAAGGGGCCGGATGATGTATATCGGGCTCGACCTGGGCACCTCGGCGCTCAAGGGGGTGGTGATCGACGGGGCGCAGCGCCTCGTCGCGGAGGCCACCGCGCCGCTGCAGCTCAGCCGCCCCGCGCCGGGATGGTCGGAGCAGTCGCCGGCGGACTGGATCGCGGCGGCCGAGACTGTGCTCGACGCGCTCGCGTCGCGGGTGCCGATGGGAGAGGTCGCGGCGATCGGACTGTCGGGGCAGATGCATGGCGCCACGCTGATCGATGCAACCGGCGAGGTGCTGCGCCCCTGCATCCTGTGGAACGACACCCGCGCCCACGAGGAAGCCGCCGAGCTCGACGATGATCCGATGTTTCGCCGCATCACCGGCAACATCGTGTTTCCCGGCTTCACCGCGCCCAAGCTCGTCTGGGTGGCGCGTCACGAGCCCGCGATCTTCGCGCGGGTGGCGCGGGTGCTCCTGCCCAAGGATTACCTGCGGCTGTGGCTGACCGGCGAGGCCGTCGCGGAGATGTCGGACGGCGCCGGCACGTCCTGGCTTGATACCGGCGCGCGCGACTGGTCCGATGATCTGCTCGCGGCGACGGGGCTGTCGCGCGACCAGATGCCCGCGCTCATAGAGGGATCGGCGCCGTCGGGCGCGCTGCGCGACGGGCTCGCGACGCGCTGGGGCATCCCGCGCGGCGTGATCGTCGCGGGCGGCGGCGGCGACAATGCCGCGACCGGCGTGGGCATGGGCGTGGTGCGCGCGGGCGAGGCCTTCGTGTCGCTGGGCACCTCGGGCGTGCTCTTTGCCGCCACGGACGGCTACCGCCCCGACCCGGCCACGGCGGTGCATACCTTTGCCCACGCCCTGCCCGGCACCTGGCATCAGATGGGGGTGATTCTCGCGGCGACGGATGCGCTCAACTGGTTCGCGGCACTTGCCGGGACCGACGCCGCGACGCTGACCGGGGAGCTCGGCGCGCTCAAAGCGCCGGGCCGGACGCTTTTCCTGCCCTATCTCGGCGGCGAGCGCACGCCGCTCAACGACGCCGCGATCCGCGGCGCCTTCACCGGGCTCGATCACGCCACCGACCGCACCGCGGCGACGCGCGCCGTGCTGGAAGGGGTCACCTTCGCGCTGCGCGATTGCCGCGATGCGCTGGCCGCGACGGGCACGCGGCTCGACAGCGTCATCGCGACCGGCGGCGGCGCGCGCTCGCCATACTGGCTCGCCGCGATCGCCACGGCGCTCGACCTGCCCGTCAAGGTGCCGGTGGCGGGCGATTTCGGCGCCGCCTTCGGTGCGGCGCGGCTCGCGCTGATGGCGGAGACGGGCGCGGGCGCCGAGGCCGCCACCCCGCCGCAGATCGCGCAGCGGATCAAGCCCGACCGCGCCCTCACCGCCGCCTTCGATGACGGCCACGCCCGCTTTGGCGCCGCGCAATCCGCGATCAGGGAGCTGACATGACCGATTTCTTCGCCGACATCCCCGAGATCCGCTTCGAGGGCCCCGACAGCACCAACGAGTTCGCCTTTCGCCATTACGACCCCGACGAGCGCGTGATGGGCAGGCGCATGGCCGATTACCTGCGCTTTGCGGTGGCGTACTGGCACAACTTCGCCTGGCCCGGCAACGACCCGTTCGGCGGGCAGACCTTCGAGCGGCCCTGGTTCGGCGACACCATGGATCATGCGAAGATGAAGGCCGACGCGGCCTTCGAGATGTTTCGTATCCTCGGCGTGCCGTATTTCTGCTTTCACGACGCCGATGTGCGCCCCGAAGGCGCCGATTTCGCGGAAAACACCCGCAACCTCATGGAGATCGTGGACTATTTCGGCGAGAAGATGGACGCCGGCGGGCCGAAGCTGCTGTGGGGCACGGCCAATCTCTTCTCGCACCGGCGCTACATGGCCGGCGCGGCCACCAACCCGGACCCGGATGTCTTTGCCTTCGCCGCGGCCACGGTGAAGAGCTGCATGGACGCCACGCACCGGCTCGGCGGGGAGAATTACGTGCTGTGGGGCGGGCGCGAGGGCTACGAGACGCTGCTCAACACCGATCTCGTGCGCGAATCCGAGCAGGCGGGGCGCTTCCTGTCGATGGTCGTCGATTACAAGCACAAGCTCGGCTTCAAGGGCACCATCCTCGTCGAGCCCAAGCCGCAGGAGCCCACCAAGCACCAGTATGATTACGATGTCGGCACGATCTACGGCTTTCTCAAGCGCTTCGGCCTCGAGGACGAGGTGAAGATCAACATCGAATGCGGCCACGCGATCCTCGCCGGGCACAGCTTCGAGCACGAGATCGCGCTCGCCGCTGCACTCGGCATCTTCGGCTCCATCGACATGAACCGCAACGATTATCAATGCGGCTGGGACACCGACCATTTCCCCAACAACACCCCCGAGGTGGCGCTGGCTTATTACGAGATCCTCAAGGCGGGCGGGTTCGACACCGGCGGGACCAATTTCGACGCCAAGCTGCGGCGCCAGTCGCTCGACCCGGCGGACATGATCCTCGCCCATGTCGGCGCGATGGATGTCTGCGCGCGCGGGCTCAAGGCGGCGGCGGCGATGCTCGAGGATGGCGGGCTCGAGGCGGCGCGGCGCGGGCGCTACGCGGGCTGGGAGGCGCCCGAGGCACGCGCCATGCTCGGCAGCGACCTTGCGAGCATCGCCGCGCGCGTCGAGAGCGAGGGGATCAACCCCGCCCCGCGCTCGGCCCGGCAGGAGCGGCTGGAGAACCTCGTCAACCGTTTCGTGTGACTCAGCGCAGCCCCGTCGCTTCGAGCATTCCGCGCCGGCGGGCCTCGTAGTAGTAGCCGCGCGCATACCATTTGACGGCCTCCTCATGGCTGCCATCGGCGAGCATCCAGGCCCCGCGCAGGTAGCGGGTCGCGTAGCGCAGGTTGGTGTCGGGATCGAGCAACCCTTCCGGGTTGCCGTCATAGCCCATTGTGCGCGCGGTCTGCGGGTGGATCTGCATCAGCCCCTGATACGGGCCGTTGCGCGCGCGGGGGCGGTGATGGCTCTCGCGCAGGATGACCCGCTGGACGAGCTCGACGGGCACCTGCTTGGTTTCGGCGTGGTGCTCGATGAGGGCGCGCAGCTCGGGCGTTTCGTTCTGATAGAGGTCGGGCGTCCCGGTATAGCCGAGCGCGGGTGCCTGCGCCTCGGGTTCCCCGCGCGAACAGGCGGCGATCAGCGATAGCGCCAAAAGCGCGACGACAGCGTGACGGTTCATCTTCGGGTCCCTCGTTTTCACGCAGGATACCCCGGCCCGACGCGGTCGCCTAGCGCCTTGACGCGGCCCGCGCCGCGCGATCGGCGGCGCGGCGCCTATGGCCTCAGACGACGTTGTGCGCGGGCCCGTAGGGAAAGCCGGTGATGTTCGCGTTGCCGTCCTCGGTGATGATGAGGATGTCGTGCTCGCGGTAGCCGCCGGCGCCGGGCTGGCCCTGCGGTATGGTCAGCATCGGCTCCATCGACACGACCATCCCCGGCTCAAGCACCGTCTCGACATCCTCGCGCAGCTCCAGCCCCGCCTCGCGGCCGTAGTAATGCGACAGGATGCCGAAGGAATGGCCGTAGCCGAAGCTGCGATACTGCAGCAGATCGTGCCCGGCGAGGAAGTCGTTGATCCGCGCCGTGACGTCGCAGCAGCGCATACCCGGGCGAAGCAGCGAGATTCCGAGCTCATGCGCGGCCACGTTCGCCTCCCAGATGCGCAGGTTGTCCGCGTCCGGCTCGCCGAGAAACAGCGTGCGCTCGAGCGCGGTGTAGTAACCCGAGATCATCGGGAAGGTGTTGAGCGACAGGATGTCGCCGCGCGCCAGCCGCCGCGACGTGACCGGGTTGTGCGCCCCGTCGGTGTTGAGGCCGGACTGAAACCACACCCATGTGTCGCGATACTCGGCATCGGGAAAGCGCCGCGCGATCTCGAGCTCCATCGCGTCGCGCCCGGCCATGGCCACGTCGAGCTCGCGCACCCCTGGCGCGATGGCGTCGCGGATCGCTTCGCCACCGATATCGGCCACCGCCGCCCCGGCCCGGATAAGCGCGCGCTCGGCGTCGGATTTGCGCATCCGCTGCGCCATCGTGGCCGGGGCCAGATCGACGCGCCGCGCGGGGGCGAGGACGGCATCGAGCGCCTCCGACTGCGCCAGCGTCAGGTGATCGGCCTCCACGCCGAGCGTTGCGCCCGGCCCCGTCACCGAACCCACCGCGCGCCAGAAATTGCCCTGCGACCAGTCGGTGTAGGTGAGGCTGTCGCCGTGGCTGCGCCGCCAGGGCTGCGCGCCGTCGATCCCGGCGCTGATCGTGACCGCCTGCCCGGAGGTGACGACGAGCGCATAGGGCCGGCCGAAGGCACAATAGAGAAACCCCGAATAATAGGCCACGTTGTGCATCGAGGTGAGTACGGCCGCATCGACGCCGTGCTGCGCCATCGAAGCGCGCAGCTCGGCAAGGCGGGCTTCGTACTCGGCCGCATCGAAGGGCAGGGACTTCGCGCCCTGGTGGAAGCGGTAATAGGCGGGACGCTCAATCATGGTCGGACCTCCTGAGATGGGGTCCGGCCTGCGGACCCCGAAAGGTCCCGGCGTTCAGGACGACGGCGGCGCAGGGCCGCGGGCCGGGGCGCACCCCGCGGCGACGCCATCGCCGCAGGCCCGTCAGCGGGATACACCCGCCGCCGCGCCGCGGCAAGGGCGGGCGATGGACAGCCCCCGCGCCCGGCTCTATGGCTTGGGGATGTCCGTCTCTGCGCAGCCGCGCTTTCTCGATCGGCGCACGCCGCCCCACATCGCCACGCTGATCCTGCTCGCGGGGTTGCCGGCGCTCGCGATCAACGTGTTCCTGCCCTCGCTGCCGGCGATGACGCGCCATTTCGAGACCGATTACGCGATAATGCAGCTTTCCGTGTCGCTCTATCTGGCGATGAACGCGGTGCTGCAGCTTGCCATCGGGCCGATCTCGGACCGGTTCGGGCGCCGGCCGGTGGTGCTGTGGTCGATCGCGCTGTTCGTGCTCGCGACGCTGGGCACGCTGCTGGCGACGACGGTCGAGGTGTTCCTGCTGTTTCGGATGCTGCAGGCGGTGATCGTGGCGGCGATGGTGCTCTCGCGCGCGATCGTGCGCGACATGGTCGGCGAGGCCGAGGCGGCCTCGATGATCGGCTATGTGACGATGGGCATGGCGCTGGTGCCGATGGTCGCGCCGCTGATCGGCGGGGTGCTCGACCAGCTTCTGGGATGGCATGCGAATTTCCAGCTCATGCTCATCTGCGGGCTCGCCGTGCTCGTGCTGAGCTGGCGCGATCTGGGCGAGACCGCGACGGCGCGGCCGGCGAGCTTTCGCGCGCAGTTCGCCGAATACCCCGAGCTTCTGACGGCGCGGCGGTTCTGGGGTTACTGCCTCGCGGCGACGTTTTCGATGGGGGCATTCTTTGCTTTTCTGGGGGGCGCGCCCTTCGTGGGCACGGAGGTGTTCGGCCTCTCGCCCGCGATGGTGGGGCTGTATTTCGGCGCGCCGGCGGTGGGGTATGCGCTCGGAAACTTCCTCTCGGGGCGTTACTCGACGCGCCACGGCGTCAACCGGATGGTGCTGTGGGGCACGCTGATCTGCACGGGAGGCATCGCGGCGCTGGTCGCGGCGCATGCGGTCGGGCTTGCTCCCGCGCCGGTGTTCTTCGGCTTCTTCATCTTCATGGGGCTGGGTAACGGCATGGTCATGCCCAACGCCACCGCCGGGATGCTCTCGGTGCGTCCGCGGCTGGCGGGGACGGCCTCGGGCGTCGGCGGGGCGATCATGATCGGAACCGGCGCGGGGCTTTCGGCGGCCACGGCGGCGATGCTCAAGCCCGGCGTCGGGGCCTGGCCGCTCCTGGTGATGATGAGCATCACCGCAATCCTGTCCGTCTTCGCGATCACCTATGTGATCGCGCGCGCCCGCCGCCTGGGGGTCTGAGCGACGCCCGGAGCACGACGCCGGCGCGAATCGCGGCGGGATGCGCAGATCGGCCTGCGTCGGTTCCGCGCCGCGCCGCATGGGCCGCAGCGCCGTGCCGGTCCGTGCGTCGCTGGGGCATGCGTCGCGGGGGCTTGCTATTCCCGCGCCGGTTTTATACCGATGTCTGTGGGTCACCCCTCCCCGAGGGGCAGTGCTCATCTGATTTTTTACCTTTTCTGTCCATGGGTTACGGGTGGAGATTCTGCGCCCTGTGTCAGCGTTGTGTCAAAAAGGGCATTCGTGGCGCTCCGATCCTTCACCGCGTGCGCGTAGGTGCGCAGCACCGTGGTGGCGTCCTTCCAGCCGCCATGCTCGGCGATCGTCTTCGGATCTTTACCTCGATGCAGCAGCGTGGTTGCGAAGCCGTGTCGGCAGCAATGCGGCGTCAGCGGCTCGATGCCCGCGCGCTTGGTCACGTTCTCCCAAACAGACTTGACGCTGCCGCGTCCAGCGTAGCGGAATACCCGCTCATCGGGCTTGCGATTGGACGGTATGTTGGCGATCGCCGCAATCACCTCCGGGTGTAGGAACGCGATCCGACTCCACGGCACGGGCTTGAAAAGATGCAGCTGCGCGGTTCCATCGCTCAGGTCAACATCCGCCCAGGTGAGCCGACAGGACTCGCCGACGCGCGCGGCCGTGCCGATCATGAAGACGCAGAGCGCGGCGAGATGCGGCAAGCCGTCCGCGATCGCCTGATCGCGAAACGCCAGCACACATTCGCTCGTCGCAGGGGTCTTCTTCTTCGGCGACTCGGTGAACTTCTTGACGGAGATGCGCTGGCACCAGCCGAGCTCGGCAGCGTGGTTGATCGCAGCCTGTGTCGGCTTGATCACCTGGCGATTCCAGGTCGGCGCGTTGCAGGTCGGGTAGATCGTCCGTGCGGCTTGACGGATCGTTCCGGGGCGAACGCGCTCGACCGGCGTGTCCTTCCAGAAGGCCGCCAGCTTCAACAGGAAGCGGTCCGACTTCCCGGCGTCGAGGTATGCGTTGAACACCTGCGCCATGGTCAACCCTGCCCCCGGCCCATCGAAACGACGCTGCCAGGCGCGGCTCTCGACTTCCGACGCGACCCTTTCGGCGGTTTTTCGGTCAGTCGTCTGCGTAGATCCCCGTAGTCGCCTTCCGGCAATGGTCCCTCGCTAGTGCCAGACGCTGCCGCGCCGGTAGATTTCAAGTCGCATGGCCGGGCCGCCTCCATGATGAGATCGACATCCTCGGTTAGAAGGATCATCTCCTTGCCGATAACGCGGCAAGAGCCGATTTCTCGTGCGAACCTGCGAAGCTCGCGTTCCGAAACGCCCAGATGCTTCGCAAGATCGGCGGGCTTCGTGTGCTCGGGAAGGATGCAGCTGCGCGCCATCTCAGGAAACCTCCCTTGACGCGCCCGGGTCGTCGGCCGCGAGAGCGATTCCGACTCCGAAGAATTGAAGGCCAGAGATTGACCGGACGGTCCGGATACCGCCTTTGATGCCCGCGTCGGAGAGCTCGCCGAGGCTTGCGCTGCCCTTGAACGGTGCGACCAGCTCCCCCGTGGTCTCGTCACCTTCGCGATTCGGCCACGACAGCTCCGCAAGCACATCGAAGACGCTGACGCGAAGCTCGAAGGGGGCGCCATGCGCGAACGATGCGGCGCTTTGCTCGAGGCCGACGCGCGAGGGCTCGGACAAAAGGTAGGCCAGCGCGTCCTCGAGGGTCTCCCCCTCAATACGCGCGCGGAACTGGTCCGCGCTCATCGTCTCGTAGCCTCGAACCTTGCGCCGGAAGCTCGGGGTGAAGCGGGCCGCGCCAAAGAGCTTGACACGCTCGACGCAATGCCGGGGGCCATCGCTCGCGAGTAGCGCGATCGTCATCCGCGCGGCGTCCAGCGGTGTCATGTCCGGGGCCTTCCAGCCCTTTTCGCC
>LFCJ01000893.1_pt1 | contig 19734 bp, 34 predicted proteins | sample 643141 | NCBI WGS metagenome assembly LFCJ01 (sample SAMN03766243, study PRJNA286221) | soda lake metagenome | biome: soda lake; feature: Kulunda steppe; material: water; isolation source: sample B1-Br-g2 brine of Lake Bitter-1 | place: Russia: Kulunda steppe | collected 2010-07
CCCTGCACACACACACACACACACACACACATACACAGGCATGCAACTCCAAAACCATCAGCACTGCTCATTCAGCAGCGGCCCACCTCCTCCACCAATTTATGGTCCTTGGTGCGCTTCATCTCGCAGTACCGGTCTACCAGCAGCTGCTTTGCAAAGTGCAGGCCATAGCAGGTGGCCAGCATGGGGATGAGACGCTGCTGAGTACTCTGCAGCACAAAACGGGAGGCGAGAGCGGCCATGAGCTGGTGGCCAGCATGATGTCCAGGCGCTGCTGGATGCTGTGCAACCGCAGAGCACAGGAGGGCAAAAGGACAAGAGATACCAGGAAGTATAGGTCGTCAATGACTCGTCACCGCACCAACACGGAGGTACGGAGGTGTCTTTGTCTATGGGATGGGGCACGGCTGGGCGCCCACGCAGCAGCACAGGAAAAGAGCGGGAAGAGCAGACTCGCTAAAACCTGAACGCTGTCTCCCAGCATGTCTGTTTCCCTGCATGTCCCCACCGATGTGAGAGCCGCGGCGCCCACGCACATGCTCACACGCGCACATGTGCTGCTCATACACATGCGCGTATGCACCCCGACGCGCGCGCCTACATCAGGCGCTTTGAGAAGCCCTGAACACGCCCGTGGACAGGTGTGTGTGCATGCACAGGCCCACGCCCACGCGCACCTGGTAGTCAAGCACGGCCACCTCCTGAGCGCCTGGTGGCCCAAACTGCTGGCGCTGTGCGCAGTACCTGCCCAGGCACAAGAGCGAGGCGGGATCCTTTTGGATAGAGTGTTGTCGGCACTGAGGACAGACAGGCGGCACTGAGGACAGACAGGCGGCACTGAAGACAAGTGGCACTGAAGGCAGGCGACACCAAGGGCAGGCGGCACTATGGACAGGCGGCACCGAGGACAGACAGGCGGTATAGAGGACAGGCGGTCCTTAGGCATGACAACGCGGCCTTAGCTGCGGCTGCTAGGCAACGCCTTGTAAGGGCGCAAGGCATCGGACAGAGGCCAAGACCAGGTCCAACGACAAGATGGTGGTCGTGGCCAAGAACGAGAACGAGGACATGGATGAGGGTGTGTACAAGTTCAGGCCCGACGTCACGTACGAGACCGAGGATTTGGACAAGATCGAGCTCACTTACGCGACCAAGCGGGAGGACAAGAAGGTGCCCAATCCTTTGAACGTGATCCTGTCCGAGGCTGAGCAGGTGTCATGCCTTGTGGTGCGTACACTTTGTGGTGTGTATGCTTTGTGGTGTGTACGCTTGCAATGCTGGGCGTGCTCCTCCTAAGAAAAGCGTGCCAGCAAAAGCGCACTTGCCTTTTCAAGCTGCTGCTGGGGGACTGGCCTTTGCACTCAGCCTGGCAGACATGCTTGCTCATACATGCGCGCAAGTATGTAAGTACACGCACACACGCAAACGCTTGCAATCGATGACATGCACACTTTGCTCACCTGATCAGCAATCAAGGCAGGCGCGTTTGACTGGCCCACTCTTGAGCATTGAAACGGGCACTTGGCATCGGCTTGCCCCTGAGCTACTTCACCCGGAGGCGACCTTTGCACCTGGCACAAGGACCACCTGGCACCTTTGCACCTGGCACAAGGACCTCCTGGCACCTTTGCACCTGGCACAAGGACCTCCTGGCACCAGGACCCCATGGCAAGCCGCAGCACACTTCCTACCAATTCCTTGTGTTGCACAAGCATTTTGCATGTGTATCGCATACACATCATACACACGCAGAGTACTTGCAACTGCTTATTGCCTGTCCCCCCTCCATCTGCCGTCCTTTTCAGACTGGCCATGCCAGGGTGCACACCGAGCCGCTGCGCAGCCCTCTCGGCCCTGCCAACCCCCTCCTGCTCCCCACGCACCTGATGGCGATGCATAGCGCGCCCTTCAAAGTGCCCACCGAGCCGCTGCACAGCCCCACGCGGCCCCCCGTGAGCTCCCCAAGCGTGGCAGCAAACCTGGGAGCACAAGCGCACGCACGTGCGCACATGAACCTACACACCAGCGGGCACAGGAAGCGCACTCGCAGCACCAGGAGTGCACCCACAAGGGACAACAAGTGCACCTATGGGACAAGGACAGGCACACAGAAGTGCACCTATGGGACAAAAGGACAGGCACACAGAAGTGCACCCACAAGGGACAACAAGTGCACCTATGGGACAAAAGGACAGGCACGCAGAAGTGCACCCACAAGGGGCAACAAGTGCACCTATGGGACAAGGACAGGCACACAGAAGTGCACCCACAGCATATCCCCCTGCAAGCTTTTTCTTGTCCATGCCTGCAGGCCAACACGCACAGGAGAGGCCAGCCTTATAGGCAAGGGAGAGAGCGCATCCTGCAGGCTCCGCGCATCCAAGGGGCAACCTTTAGCTGCAGCGCTCATGCCTTGCCTTGGCTAGCGACACAGGTAGGGGCACCCAAACACCATGGCACTGCCATGGCACGGGTTGAAAGGGCTTGCCCCCTATACCTGCAAGGTTCACCTGAGGGAGGCAAGGCTCACAAACTAGATGACAAGTGAAAGCATGGCATGCTGGCACTGAATGCCTTCCATTGCATTCTATAGAGCCAGCCCTGCACACAGCTTTGCAGCACAGCTGCTCGCACCCACCTGCGCGCCTGGCTAGTGAGCGGGGAGCTGTACCTGCACAGCGATGGGCAAAAAGGGATGAAACCAAGGCATCAGTGGGCTGAGCTGGTGAGCTGCGTGCTCAAGCTGCACAGTGACGGCCCAGCACAGCCGTGTGGGGTTGCCTGTTCTTGGCAGACGCCTGTTCTTGGCAGACACACTCAACGCAGCCCTGTGACTGGCCAACCCTTCAGGGCCCAGAGTGCTGTAGAGCATACGTGCGGGCGAGCGTCCGTGTGCCAGCAGAGACTGGCGCGGCCCTGTGGTTGCGTAGTGAAGCCCACTGATGCTATTACCCCATCGCTTTCACACCAGTAAAGACTGACTCCGCCTGTGTGACGGCCTGGTCCTTTGGGGCCTGGGTAACCAGGGCATGAGCACAACAGGTATAAGCCTGGACGGCAACCTGTGCATGCGTCCATTCTGTTGCCTGTGCATGCAAATGGGGATGAACAGAGCAGCCTGCCTCCCCTGTTCCCCGGCATCAGCCATCAGGGCTACACGACGTCCAGACCAGCCCGCTGTCCTGCACCCAGCAGTGCGCCGGGACTGCACCCAGCAGTGCACCGCAAGGCACGCAGCGCACCAGTGCTGCGCGCAACTGTGCAGCGGCTCCGCGAGCGCACCTGCCGCTCTTGTCCACACTGCCAAAGCGGTCCAGCAGGTTGATGCGGGGCACGCGCACGTGCGTGAAGCGGATGGCGCCGTTGTCCACGCCGTTCAGGCCCACCTGCGAGGGTCATAGGACACACACCCTCGGTCACTTGCCTGTCCAGAACAGTGCTGATTATTTATCTTTTGGTGAGCGCTTTTGGTGGCGTAGTTGTCCACGCCGTTCAGGCCCACCTGCAAGGGTTAAAGGTGCGCCGGCGTGGCAGCAGAAGCGGTAGGCAAGCTGCATGCTCAGTGCTGCGTGCCGGCCAGTGCCAATAGAACAAGCGACAAGCGCATATGACCGCACAGAGGCTGAGCAGCACGGCATGACTCTGCATCACAGGAAGGTTGTAGGCGTTGAGAGTCTAAGGGGATTAATCTTAGGCCTGAATGAGCAGAGCTGGGGTTGAGCGCGAGATGGCAGAGCGCAGCGGGCGGGAAGGGCCCGGTTGGCAGCATGAGCGGGGGCGGCGGCCCACGCAAGCAGATCAGGTGCAGGACGAAAAACCGCAAAAATGCAGGAAGGAGTCGGGACGCAGGATGAAGGTGGAACGGCAGGAAAGTAAGGAGCCCAGGAGGCTGAGTCCCACAGAAGACAGGATCACAAACAATACACGCTCACCGCTTGTAATGGTTAGCGCATTTCCCTCCTTACAAAGCAAGCACGCCCCGCATCACGGCAAGTGCATCCCCCTCCGCTAAAAACTAACCATGCCTCGCTGAATGGCCGGCACATGTCCCTCCTCTCAAACGCTCATGCCACGCGCCCGTGTGCCCCACTCACCTTGTAGCCGCAGTCGTGGATCTCCACGCCAGGCATCAGCTGGCCTGCGTCGTTGCGCAGGGGCACGACAAAGGCATGCACGCCGTGGTCCACCATGCCGCGCCCGCCATTGGGGTCCGGCACCTTCAGCCTGCCGCGTGCAGCAGCCACGTGCGTGTGAATGTGTATCAGTGCGTGTGTGTGCTTGTGCAGCCCTGGCCATCATACCCTCCGCCATGGCAGCGCGCGGTTTGCTGAGAACAAGGACATAGCGGGCAGCGCAGCCTGGGAAGCGCACCTAGGCTGAAGGCAGTGCATCACAGCCTGAAGGCAGCACAACCAAGGCAGCGCAGCCTGGGCTGAGGGCAGGCGTACACCCCCCGCGGCCCTCCCTGTAAGCATGCCCCTGCGTGCGCGGCATGCACCTCACCCGCACCGCAGCGCACCTGGCAAAGACGGTCGCCATCTTGCCGTCCTCAGCAGCGTTGCCGATCCACCACTTGATGGCGCCCTCTTCCTGCAATGGCAGGTTCGCAGCGCATGAGTGTGTCTGTGGGGCACGACGCGCCTCAGTCAGCGAGGCATGCAGGGCAGCACACAGGCAGGCAGGCAGGCGAGGCTGCCGCGCTTGCAATGGATGCATGCGTCCCCCACTCATCAGAAAGGGGATCCAGGAGAGTGGCTCAAGCTGTGTTACTGCGTTTGTGGACACCCCATCTTAACCTTAAGCCAACCACTGGCCTAGACCGCTGATAACTTTTGCGCCGCACTCCTGCTACCTTGACCTGGCACGGGCAAGCAGCCACTGGAGACAAAAAGGCTCACCCCATGCCGCCCTGCAATAGCTCTTAGCCATTGACACACAGGCCCTTAGCCATTGAGATACAGGCCCCTTAGCCATTGAGATACAGGCCCTTTAGTTTCTGAGATAGAGGCCCCGCTCCGCAGCAGGAGTAAGGGTTGAACGAGCAAGCAGGCAGACGCAACACGGGGATTGCCCTGCCTCATGGTAAAAGTCAGGTGACGAGGGGGTCGAGCATCTCGGCAGGTGACGGCTTTCAGAACCTGTCTATGGTCTATCAGGCCTGCTTTGGAGCCTCTTCAACTGAGTGCTCAGCCCTCTCCCTCTCGCCTTGATACGGCTTGTGGAACAAGAGCCAGAGGCCTCTGCAGCACAGCCCTTGCGGTGCAAGGCTTGCACTCTTCCGCAAGCCGTCCTCTCCTGATGACGAGCATATAGCACACCAACAAGTGCATGGCAACTTGAGGCGCACTAGCAAGCGCACGTCAAGACAAGTTATTGGCTGCTTAGCTCACCGGTGTGTGGATAACCCACTCATCCGTCTGCACGTCGAGCATCGCCTCCGTCTGCAGCGCTGCCACATTGCTGCCTGCGCGCAACCACACATGGGTGTGCGTCACAGCCTTTGTGCGTGATGGGGCTGTAGAAGGACACAGGTGGGCAGTATAATCAAGCAGATAGATGGGCGCAAAACTCAAAAACTTTGAGAACGCAACTAGAGGAATGAAAGTAACTGAGGAGCAGAAGCCATGATGATGGGGGGGTGGGAGAGAAGCAGAGCGAACAAGGAGCAAGCCTGTGTCCCCCCCCCAAAGACAAAGACCCAGGCAAAGACTGATGCAGAGATCGATGCAAGGACCAAGGCAAGGATTGATGCAAGGACTGAGGCAAGGACCAAGGCAAGGATTGATGCAAGGACCGAGGCAAGGACCCAGCCAGGCAAGGACTGAGGCCAAAACCGAGCTGAAAAAAAGCGCTCTTGCGCCCTTGCTAGTGCAGCGCCCCACACTCGCACTGCCTTGCCAAGCATGCGTGCGTGCTGCAGGCTTGCGGCTGGTCTGTGCCCGGACCGGAGGTTGATCGATGGCAAACCACCACCTTCCACTGGGGTGAGCCAACTCGCATGTTCGACGCAGGCGCAACTTTCACTCTAAATTTCACCAGGATGGTGCAGTACCCTCTTTTAAGCTGTTGCTCACCGTGCTTCAGCTCTGTCATGGCAAAGCATCCCGGCAGCCGGAAGTTGGCAATGTCATCGAAGTACTTGCGCCGGTGCTGCTCGGTGCCCAAGTTGGTCACGCTGCGCGCCACGCACAAACATAAGTGCACAACTCTTCGTGCCTCACAGCCTGGCCACACAGCTGCTCTGCCCCCTGTGCACGTGCTGCTCAGCTCTGCCTCGTCTAAGTCCCCTCGGTCCGCTCCCTCAACAGGGAGGGCCGCCAGCAGCATTTGGCATCAACCCACGCCGTGTCGTGCTCGTGATCCTTACAGCGCGGTCCTGCCTTGCCGCTGCTGTCCCCGCTGATTTGAAGCAGCCACCGTGCCCACAAGCCTACCAAAAGCATGATGCATCAGCCCACAAAACCCAGTCAAAGGAAAAGCAAGGCCCTCCAGTCCTGCCAGAGCTCACCTGCCGCCCCACAGGCTGAACTGCACGCCCGCCTTGACTGTCAAGCTGAGATCAATGAGCGCCATGCACTCAGCGAGGTAGAAGTATTTCTGCGGGTTGCACACCGCAATGGAGCGTATTCCCGGTCATGCAGGCATTAAATGGCTCTATAACGCACCTCCTAAAGCAGGCAGGACAACCAAACGGGCAGCTGAACACAATGACAGGCAGAGCTGGAAGCAAGGACCACCAAACCGGCAGCTGAGCACAGTCACCAGCAGAGCCACAGTCACAGGACAAACAAAAAGGCAGCTGAAAAGTCGCAAGCAGAGCTGAAAGTAAGCACTGCTGCTCTGCAGTCACCAGCAGGGTAAAAAGCAAGCAACACCCACGCAGAGACGTGCGGACCAGCACCCATTGACATCACCCCCTTGTTGCTTGGTTGCACTATCCATGTGCTTAGGGCAGCCAACTCCAGAGCCAAGCACCATGGGCTGACTCTCTAACTCACTGGACCGTGCAAATCATTGGAATTCTTTGGCAGCACAGCTGGGTGCCAAGCACAGCACAACCAACAAATACCGCACGAGCGATCCAGCTGAGAGCATGCACGATTTGGCTTGTCAGCCACCTGCCTAGCCTTTTGACCCTACCCTCCCGCGCACCTTCATGTCACGCGAAAACATCTGCATGGGGTTGATGCCCACACTCAACATAAGGCGCAGCTGCTTGCGCACCATCTCTCGGTGCTCCTCTGCACAAGCACGTAGAAATATAAAGACTGGGGGTGTAAATATAACCGTCAATTGTCTATTTGTAAGAAGAACAGCAAAAGTGTTTGAATTCTTTTGAATACATGTCGTTGAAGACGCTGGATGATCGTGCCAACCTGTTGTGCTGTGTTCAATTCAGAAACAAAGCGTGGCTAAGCAGGAAAAACACTAAGACGTAAGTTTGCCACTGCTACTCGCTTTTACCCCTGATAGTTGCTCAATGCAGACTTTGGTGATTGTCTAGAGGCCAAGAAGGCTGCCTTCACCCAAACCTTTTGTCAAGCCCTCCTCTACAGGTGTCAGCATCTCTGGGTGCGCCTTGAAGAGGTCATACATCATCTGCTTCATTTCACGCTGGTCATCCATGTAAGTCTCCATGACATGCCAGTCTGTGAACGGTAAGAGCAGAGTACAAGATCCCATGGTTTTGCTAAGCCTTCGTTTTCGAAGACATGGATAAGCTTAAATTGGCCCTTGTAAGCAACTTTTTGCAAAATGTGCGCAGGTAGTGCAGAGTCACAAAATCAAAAATCACACAGGAAACAAAGACGCCGGAGGCCAGCTGCCTCAAGGGCGTAGCATGTCTGTCAGGGGGATCAGCCTTACCAAAGAAGGGCAGGCTCTTAGCTGCTCCCTTAGTGGGAGCCCGTGATATTTGTCCACTCATTCCACCTCTGGCTACACAGGTGTGCTCTTAGCTGATGTACGTTGCAGCGCTCTCGGCAGGCTGGGCCTGCTGAGCGTGTCCTCCTTTCTCTACCGTTATAATAAGCTAACTCAGCCTTACAGACTCCTTCAAATTCTTTTGTGCTACAAGAAGCGAAAGGTAATCGTGCCAAAAAACTGTTACGTCCGACGTGGCGATTTTTTTACGAAACAGACAGTTTGTTGCTCAGTTGCATCAAGGAAACCAGAATTATTCATAAATGGGTGAAGAAGACCATGCCCGGAGGCGGCCCATGCACAGATGGCAAGTGGGTCAAGGCGCTTCGCAGCGCCTCTGGCTGCGCCTCTCATGGATGATGGATGATCATCACGTCTTCGGAAACAGGGCCTCAGCAAAGTTATCGGCATCAAACGGTTGCAAGTCCTCCAGCGTCTCCCCAACGCCCACAAATTTTACGGGGATGCCCAGCTGGTCCACCACAGACACCTACATGTATTAAATGTGTGCATTTGGGTGTGTGTTTATGCATTCGTGGACCTGCATATGCATGTGCGTGAACATATGTGTGTAAGCAAACTTGCATGAACAAGTGTCACCTGGCTGCACACTGCATCCGCGATTCTTGTACGAAAAGCATACATGAAATACGCGCTTCAACATGTGCGCGTGCACATGAGTTTGTGGAAATCTGTTTGTAAATAGAAGCACTTTCCTACCCATGATGAATGCAAACCTACAAGCACCAAGCTCCTCTCCTCAAAACTTTTTGAGCCCTTCAGCACATGCGAGTGAATGCTGGAATTTTGGCAGAATCAGTTCCGCGCTCTTGTTTGGCATGAGCCTCGCTGTGGGACCTACCACTGCACCACCTCTTGCTGAGCCATCTAGCTTGGTCAGGATGAGGCCTGTTACTGCCACTGAATCATTGAACTCTCTGGCTTGGTTAAGCATGTTCAAACCTGGACAACAATGGCAAGAGGTTGAATTATTGTGATGCCCGCACATGACCAAACAAAGCAAACAATCTGTAATGCCTGTCTAGTGAGCAATGCGCCTGATTTCAAGACTTTTTAAGGAAGGTGTATTGAAGGGTACAAAGCAGGGCGGCATGTAGGCAAGTTATTGACTATTAAACGTATGCAAGGCACCGCCCACCTTCCTCAGTCTTACCTGTGGTCCCATCCAGCACAAGCAACACCTCATTCGGCTGGCTACGGTCGCCCATGCTAGTTCCAATTGCTTTCTTGCATGCCTGCATGGGTAATTATTAGTGGATGCCTCAGTGGGGGGTCTGGGTCATGCTTGTCATAATGGGTGCTGCATACACGCGTGCAGTGCACGGTCGGGTGGCACTTGTGCACGCGGATTAGCGAGTGTAACAACATACCCACACCCACACCCGCACGCGCGCACACGCACGCCAGTGCTTTGATTAAGGTTTTGGGGGGTGTCACCAAACGGCCAAACGGCGACATAGGGTTCTTTTGCTGAAATTGTGTGTCCCCACAGCCATCCTTCCAGAATAAAACCCGCCAAAATTTTGGCAGATTGAACTAGTAAAACTAGATACAATGCAATTATATTTGAATAAACTGGGCACAAGTTTGCGCCCCTCTTTCCCTCCATTCTTTGCAGTTTTGCTTCAAGTCAGATGTCAGGTCTAGTCACTGTCACTATCCACCACCTCCATGATCTCGGCCTGCTGCTGCTGCTGCTGCTGCTGCTGCTGCAGCTGCTAGACACACGCTGCGCAGCGCCCAGCATGCTGGGCAGCGCTTCTTTGCCACGAACCATTTGTCGCATGCCTTGAGGAAGGGAAGTCCGTGAACTCCCAAATTTGCTGGGTTGCCAGTACTAGGCAGGCATTCAGGTATGGTGCTTGCAGGCAGTTGCTGCGCTCCTCCTACACAGAGCCAGGTACTTGCACCAGAATGCCTGCCATGACCACCCAATCGCTGACTGGGAGTGCTGCAGCAAGGGCTTCAGGAAGTGCAGGAGGGGTAAGAGGGGATGCAAAAGGCACTGCAGCAGGGGGTGCTACAGCAAGAGGTGCTGCAGCAGAGGGCGCTTTAAAAAGTTGTGCAGGGAGAGGTGATGGAGGGGCTGCTGCTGCTGCTGGCACTGCTGCTACTGGTCCTGCTGCTGGTGCTGCTGGTGCTTGTGCTGCTACTGCCACTTCTGGGAGAGGGGAGGATGAGGAAGTGGGAGACCAGGGGGATTTGGGTTTTCTGCTGTCCTAGGGGAAGGGCCCTTGGGCAGCCTGTGTGCGTTTATGCGCTGTTGCATACAACTATTATTAAATCAGTATGTAAGAAATTGGCGACACGGGGTGGTCTACGAGCATTCGCTGTGTCGCCATTTGGCGCCATTTGGCGACACAGGGTGCTCTGCGACGCCCTGCCGGGCATCGCAGTGTCGCCATGCAAGTAACCAAAATGCGACCATTTGTCGACGCGTCTTACTTAATCGAAACACTGACGCACGCACGCACACACGCACGCACACATGCACACACACACACACACACAAGCACACACATACAAACAGACACACAAGCACAGCGCACCGTTGCATACAAGTGGCTCGCACCTCTAACTCCTCCATTAGTGCGTACGCTGTATGCAGACGCCCTGCTGTGTCGCATATGACGACATCATAGCTGCCATCCTTCAAAGCCTCCTCACATCCCTGAAAAGACAACCAACCAGAAGAAATAAGTGGCTTCAGAGCTTGGCTTTGCTCCAGCGCCCCTACAGCATGGATGCATGCGCTTGCCTAGGGCTAACACTATGCATGCACGCACCTGCGCAATGACCTTCTGAGGCTTTGCTCTGTCCTGGAATGCGCCCACAGTCACGTTGGCACGCTTAGCCCACTCAGCAAGCTGCTCCGCAGCAGCGGCACGGAAGGTGTCGCCAGGCACAAGGTGAACCTACAAGGCAGGTGCGCCCCTCAGTTTCTGCCCGTCTATCTATAACACTGTTGATGGGCAGACAGGCCGTCCTCTTGCCACGTGCTCTCGGTTGTGATGCTGATGTGCACATACATAACCTGGACAATATGCACTGAGCCAGAAGGCACCACATGGCGTTTCATGTGAAATTATGGCAAGCGGGTATCTTGAGAGAGCAAACCTAAAGTGTGTATGCAAATCCAGCATTGATGTCTCAACTCATCTGTGCCCCTGTTCTTTTGTGACTCCTGAGAAAAGCACAGATAGGGAATTGAGCTCCTTGCATGCCCAGTTGTGGGTGCAGAGTACAAAATTTGGACGAATGGGCAGATCGTTTAAGTAACGCCTCATCCCAAGAGACACGCTGATAAGGCAAGCTACCACAGAGACGAGGCTACCCAGGCCACTAGGCAGAAATTGCCAGCCAGTAATAGATGATAAGGTCATACATGCATGTGCCTCCTCCATTGCTTAGATTGCACCTGAGCAAGCACAACACAGCGCAGCTGCACACCTTGGCTCCTTGGCTGCTGAGCTTGAAAGCGAGCTTCCCAATCGTGGTTGTCTGCAAGCACAAGGTCAGATAAACAATTCATGCATTAATCCTACTAGCTTGCTTCTGCTACTCACCTATGGACAGCATTGTAACATTGGAACACGCTCACAGTGGCATTACAAGGAGTGCACCCTAGCATTGCTTGCTGCTCTCATGTAATGAAGACCTGCTTCTTTGGGCAGGGGGGCACTTTCAGCAGCAGAGCAAGTCAGTCTGTCAGCTTAGGAAACGAACAACATACAGCAGAGCATTATGGCAGCAGTAATGCTCTCCCCCAGAGTTTGCTATCAAACAAGAAAGGTGTTCAGATGGAGGCTCCAGAAGCATTTGCAAGCCACTGCGCTCCATGACAGCATCCTACATACCTTGCCGGACCCGTTCACGCCCACGACCAGGATGACTGCAGGCTTGGCGCTGGTTAGCCTCAGCTCTGAGCTGCTGGGTCCTTTCCTGTCGTTGCCCTTCTTTAACAACTCAATGATGGATTCCTGTAAGAGAGCGGCGGGTGATACTGAGATGGTGCAAGCCACAGAAGATGTTCCAACCTTTTTCCCCTTGTGCAGCTCCCAGATGGCAAAATGCTGTGCACAGGGTGCTCTAGAAGTCTTGCGACTTGATTTAGTGGCCCAACCAACCAGCAGCATTGCGCAGCATCAAGCGCATACATTCCCCTTCCAAACGAACGTGCTTACCTGGTATGCTTCCCCACCACCCACCTTCAGTGCCACACGCGTATCATCTGCTGTTTTTACCCTTCCAGCCTTGATCCCATCTCGGATGAGGTCCACCACTTTCAGTGCCGTCTTAGGTCCAAAGTCAGCAGCTATTAATGCTTCCTCCAGCTCCTCTAAAGTCTCCTCATAATCATCTAGGCTCCAAATGGCCAGGAGTTCATCCACCACCTGTGCAGGTACAAGAGTAGGTGGTCGCACTGAAGGTCAGTTGTGCTGGTGACTGCTTAACAGTAGCCGCTGCTCAGGAGCTGTGTGTCACACAAGTAGCAATAACTTCCTGGCTGCATGTGCTCATGGCAGTGAGCTGCGAACGTACTCAAACGGCAACGCTTGGGGCTGTTACAAGTCCCATCTGCTCTTCTCTTACAAAGCAACAGCTGGGACCCAAACTAACCTTAAAGGGCATGTAAAGGAACCAATGTTTGAGCAGTCACTTACAGACAGACGCTCCCTGGTCTTGGCAGTACCCTTGAAAACACGGTCAAAGTCGCTCTGGCCCTTCTCTCGAATCAGCCTGCCAAAGCGCTGGAGAATGTTGGGTCCAGCACTGGCACTGGCCTGCATGCATGAGGATGAGAGTGCAATTCAAGGACGAGTGCAGACTCAACTGAATTGATCAGGCTTGACAAAGAACCGCCAACTGGCGCATGGCGAACACACAACACACGCATACACCCACACACACTCACACAAACACATTCTCACATGCGCATGCGCACACACACAAGCTCTTGGATCCACGCAAATGAGTGAACTTGGTGATATAATATAAGAGGGGTGCACAAAAACAAAAGCAGCTTTTAGACAGGCAAGATCAACAGATGAATATCATGAAGTAGCTTCTCAGACCCTTTACGACGCTTCTGGGCACCTCTTTAAGGCAATTCTTGTGCCTGCCGGTATGCAAGCATGGATGCTACGCATCCTGATACTCGCTCACAGGAATGGTGTGCATCTAGATTTGTTTGACATCAAACAGGGCATGCTCTAACCTGGCTTTGTGCTTGTTTAGCATGCTTAAACTTATGAGAAGGTGTACTTAAGACATGCGACATTGCAGCAGTCAGTCGAGAGCCGTATTGAAAGATGGCGTCCCTTCACAGTTTAAGATGTATCTTTGCAAGCACTTCCTTGGCAGCATGCACATCTGGGTCTACCTTGACAATTTCGCGCTTTCTTCTTGTTCCATGAATTGGCTGGCTGGTAAAGCTTTCCCTGGCAAGCGCTCCACGACTTTGCAGGCCTCCTCGCACTTCTCCACGAAGCACACGATGAAGATTCATGTTTTAGCGATACCAATACCTCTTAAACAACAAAAGTAAGAGGTTGAGATTGTCTTGGGATTTGTGAAATGCTAAATAATGGCGGTTATTTTATTGATTTTTTTGTGTATTCCAATAAGACAGACCGTGACTGTGATGCCGGATTGAGCATGCTTTTGTGACGCTGTGTTGCTGGGCATACCCAGTTGTCCTTCCCAGTATGGCTAGAAGCACTTATGATGTGAGTGAGGGGATGACTGTTGGAGCAGCCTTGCATGCATGTCTCAATTTGATTGTCACCTTATACACTAGGTCGTGGGTTGGCTAATCCACTGTGCCGATGCAAACCATCTGTGCAACACCAGAAATTCTTTGACAAAGCATGTTGATTATGTGTGATTGCAGGACTTCGTTATAGAGCAAAAAATTGGGTCTGGTTCTTATGGAGTTGTTTACAAGGTCATGCGCAAGATTGACAACAACTATTATGCCATGAAGGCAAGTGACACTGCTTTCAAACACTGCTCGTCCGCAGTTTGTCTGCTCACTGACATTCCCTAGAACACAGGCTTCTGCTCTGCTCTAATGTGTCATTGTGTGCTCAGCCACGCTGTTTTTAGAGCTTGCAAGTGGCAAGTGCATCTTTGCTCTCTGTGAGCATGTCAGTGCTCTGGTCATGCTGCGCTGCAGGAGATTGACTTGCAAGGCATGAGCCGCAAGGAGCAGGAGGAGTGCATAAAGGAGACGCGAGTGCTTTCCAGCTTGGACAGCGACTTCATCATAAAATACTATGACTCCTTTTTGGAAAGGGTGCGTGATATTGAATGCGCTGGCAGGTGAATGGCCTCACACATCACGTACAAGCTGCAAGCCTTTACACGGCAACTCAAACCTTAGCACAGTGTGGCACAGCACCGTATCAGCTGCTGCGTGATGCCTGCAGGGCAAGCTCTACATTGTTACTGAGTATGCAGCTAACGGCAACTTGCATGAGTATATAAAGCAGCACGGAGGGCAGAGGTTCTCTGAGAGCATGATTTGGAAGCTGTTTTGTCAGATACTGCTGGGCCTTAACCACATGCACAGGTGAGATGGAGCTCTGACAGCATGTGAATGAATGAAGGAAATAATGTGCCTGGATGAGCTGAGCATGTGCATATGTGGAGAAAAATATGCGCTATGTGAGCCTTGCTCCTCTTCACGCTACGCTGGGGGAAATAAACAGCTGGGCTTGTCGGTCTTTTGCATTGGCATTATTACCTATTTTTCGAGGGAGTAGACCCCTGTGCATTAGCAACTAAGACCCTAGTCTTAAGAGCAGCCATTCAATGGTGTTGGGTGCACATGTTGTTTTGAGACATCTTGTGAATTTATAAACTGAACCCATGTAATTGTGCAGGAGGAAGATCTTGCACAGAGATATTAAGACTTTGAACGTTTTTCTTGACCACAATTCAAATGTCAAGCTGGGCGACATGGGAGTTGCTAAGGTGACTGTCTGGTTGCTGATGATGACAATGTGCATGCTTTTGATGTCGTTTTGCTGGCACATTGCGTCAGCGTTAGATCTGAAAATGATGATCAAAGGTGTTTCGTGTATGAACTATGTTTGAAAGCCGCAGACCTGCTTGAGGTTTGTTATTGGGATGGGTGAGGGTTCTCACTAATCAGATTGCAAGTTGAGGCAGCCATGTATTGCATACTTGTTGGGCTTTTGAGGCTCAGACCTTTATGGGGCGTTTGAGGGGCGTTGGGCGCATGATTGTGTGTACCAGGCGGGCATCCAGCAGGTGGAAGCACAAATCAAATGACCCTTCATAATGTGCACGCGCAGATCATGAGTACCCAGACTTGCTTTGCCAAGACAATTGTTGGAACGTGAGTTGTGCCTAATCTCTGTTGCACTCTAATTGATATGCATGCAAACGAGCACTAGAGCCGTAAGAGCTGCTTAATTACAGTCACGCCGTCTAAAGCAGACATTCAATTGTGCTGGGACGTGCATGCATGCCTTGTCTTTGAATTGCTTGCCATCCGAGCAGTGGATGGATTGGACTCATCGCTGCCCAACAGCATCATGGACATGTCTTACTTGTCACACATTCCCGTCCAGCCACACTGTTACCCTTGAGGAGGCGGTGGAACAAACAAAATTTTAACTTTGTGTTGTGTCTCTCTCTCTCTCTCTCTCTCTCTCTGTGAAGGCATTCACAGGAAATGAGTCCTTAACAATCACTTTTGCAACGGATGCTTCACCAAGTATGCGTCCATGACTACAATGCACAGGCCATACTACTTGTCCCCTGAGCTCTGCGAGGACAAGCCTTACAACGAAAAAAGCGATGTCTGGGCCATGGGTGTTGTGATCTACGAGTGCTGTCAGCACAAGCACCCCTTTGATGCAGACAACCAAGGTGCTCTCATCCTCAAGATCTTGAGGTGAGTGACAAGCAGGATGCCCGGAAGGGCGCCGGGTCTGGTATGCAAGGCATTGCCATGGCCCGAGGGTGTGACACTTCCTCTGCAAGCAGTGCAACCTGCAAGCAGTGCAACCTGCAAGCAGTGCAACCTGCAAGCAGTGCAACCTGCAAGCAGTGCAACCAGCATGGCCCGAGGGTGTGACACTTCCTCTGCAAGCAGTGCAACCTTGCACGTCACTTGCAATATGTTGCTAATGTCAGATGGAATGGCCCGAGGGTGTGACACTTTTCCTCTGCAAGCAGTGCAACCTTGCACGTCACTTGCAATATGTTGCTCATGTCAGATGGAAGGGAGCGCGCAACCTAATTGCCAACCTGACACCACAATACACTCTTGTCTAGAACTGTGAATCCGGTAGGGGCCTATGGTGCCTCATGCTATCCATGGAGGAGATCTTGCTGCTAGAACTGTGAATTTGAGCGGGCCTTTGGTGCCTCGTTCTATCCATGGAGGAGATCTTGCTGCTGGAACTGTGAATTTGAGCGGGCCTTTGATGCCTCATGCTATCCATGGAGGAGATCTTGCTGCTAGAACTGTGAATTTGAGCGGGCCTTTGGTGCCTCATGCTATCCATGGAGGAGATCTTGCTGCTAGAACTGTGAATTTGAGCGGGCCTTTGGTGCCTCGTTCTATCTATGGAATCTATGGAACAGATGAGTACCATGCCGAGCTTGCTTTTGCAGAGACAATCAAGAACCCCTGACGGGACGCTTTTGAGGTACTCAGTATATGCATAACACGCACTGTTGAATTGTAGGGGCAAGTACCAACCTGTGACAGGCTATTCCCCAGAGCTGTGCGAGCTGGTGAGGAAGTGCCTCACTCAGGTACGCTCAAGGGCAGAAGCAATCTTTGTAGGACAATTGTACCGACTGTTTCCAATGATTTCTGTCTGCCTTGGGGAAGTTTTGGTTGTGGCGCGGTTGCCGGGGCCTCAGGACATTGCTCTGACAGTGCTGTGATGGTGTTGCTACAGGCTTTAGACGTCTGAGTAAACCGCGCGTGACTTTGCCTGGAACTCTAAAATGTTGCTTCGCATGGCACTTGCAGTAGGTATCATACACTGGCCGGACAGTGTAGGCATTAAAACCTGCCTGGAAGATAGGCCATAGTAGTTCACTCTTCAAGGCATCAATGCATGCTGCTAACACCATGTTTCAATTTCCCATGGCATGTGTCTTTGCCTTTTTATCTTTTAGCCATGCACCTGCACATCAAGCGGTTGGTTCGGAGGTCTTGATGTGACCGTCTCCGCAGAACGCCAGCCGCCGCCCCAGCACACACAAGCTTCTTCTGGATCCCCTGGTTCGGCAGAAAGTGATAGAGCTGGGCATGTCAATGCCCGACAAGGCTGCATTGGCAGCAGAGCACAAGGTGCGGGTTGTGTAACCCTTTGGTACCTGAGCGGATGGTGGTAGGCTTGCCTGTCTTGCAAGCAGGCCTGGAATAATCAGCGTGCCTGCGTCAGCTTCTTGCTGGTCATGAACGACCTGGCCAGGCAATGCATACCGGTGTGCACGCACACGCACACACACACGCATGTGCCCACATGACTCTCAAGTTGCTCAGGCGCTCAGGATGGAGTTGTCTTTCCTTGTGTGGGATGTGACTGACCTACTGCTATGTGTTGCATAGTGTTGCAAGTGGAAACAGGTATACGTCTTTTTCTTGCACCTGCTCATCCATTCCACGCATCGCTTGGCACATGCTCATATTCTGCAGCAACCTGCAAACAGTATCAGGCCTACACACTCTTAAGGAGCTCAAGGAGTCACAGATGCCTCATGGGCCACAGGCATGCATTGCTAGGGAGCGCCTGCAGGAGCTTATGCACGAAAGTGCCCACGTCACACCTGAGCACGTGCAAACATCTGCCGCGCTGACCCTTGTTTTACAAGCTCAAACGCCAAGTCCTCTCACCAACACTGGTGCTTTGGCTGCCTTTGACCTGCAGAAGACACGAAGCTCTGAGGGCGCCTCGGGTGAGTTGTTTGATCCAAACACAAGCAGAGGTGCTGTGAGTGCTTGAGTCTGTGTGTTGCACGAGCATGAGCATCCAGCTAGGGCTCAGGCTGCGTGCGATGTCCAAGCAGACTGCCAAGAGTACTTTGTCAGAAAGGCCTCAAGTTCACCCATCTCCTGAACTCCTGAACTTGCTATGGCCTCCCTTTTGCCCTGCCAGCGCTGCTGATCCTGTGCCTATCACAGTTCCCCTCAATCCCTCTTGAGCCCCTCTTAAATACGTCCCTTGCCCCCCCGCACGGCCCTTCCTGTATTGCCTTCCGCGCTGGTCCATGCGCTTGCCCCTCCTGCACTGCCTTTCTACACTGGCCCATACCCTCACCCCTCCTGCGCTGCCCTTCCAGCCCTCACCTCTCCTGCACCACCCCATGTCGCTTGCGCCCTTACTGCAGTGCACCCGCCCGCCACCCGGCAAGAGCAGTTCAATGCAGGCGCTGCCCCTTCAGCACATGCCACGCCATCCAGGCCAGTGAGAGTTGGCCTGTGTCCCCCAAGGCAGAGCCAGGGCCAGATTCGCGTGACAGGTAGGTGTGTGCTGTGGTGCATTCAGGGTGTGCAGAGGCAGGGCCAGGTTTGCGTGACAGGTGGGTGTGTGCTGTGGTGCATTCAGGGTGCGCTTCCTCTTGGGCTGGGCACTTCTGCAAGCAGCTTATGTGCTGCATCTGTTGCATGCCCACATCCACCTCATTCACCCCAGCAATGAAGCTAAAGAAGGGCTGTGAATCAAGCTACACTACTATGCTGCTGCCAAGTGTTGGTCCTGGCTAGGCAAGTGAGTTTCCTACGTAACAAGTAGGCATGGCCCTTCTGATGGGTGCACTTATTCAAACGTATCCAGCCTATGTACTCAATACCTTTGCCATGTGATGTTATTTTTGGAACATAGGAATCCTATGTGAGTTGCTTCTGTTGTGTTCTTATGCACAGGTGATATGGACAAGCCCCCTTCAGATTGCTTGAAAGCCACGCTCCCCAGCCCCGAAGATGCTGCAGGCAAGCACCTGAATCAGAGCAAGGCCTTTGTCTTTGGAGGCAGCCCAGAGGCCGAAGTTCAGAAACCGCATCTGCATGGCAGCACCCTCAGGTGAGTGCATGGCAGCAACCTTGGGCAGGTTTGGTGAGAAACCTGAGTGTACATTGCGCCTGCTCATGCAAAAGTTGTGTGTGTGCGTGGGGGGGGATGGAGGGGGTCCAAAGATGAGCTGGTGAATGTACAAAGCTTATGCTTGTGCCTGTGAAGTTGAAAATCTTTGTGCATGGTGCATGCTGTAAAAAAATGCATTCAAATCAGGATCATGTGCGCCCCGCCCTCCTTAGCCTCTCCCCTTCAGATCGTTGTTCTGTGATGGGGCCATGCTGTATCATTGCACGTTAATTGCCGCAACAGTAGCAGGTGCAGGGGATCTTGCTGTTTCCTACCTTCCCTCAGGGCCTCTTGCCAAGCGCCTAAGCAGCAGTCCTTGCGCCAGACACACAAGCCTCAACAGCTGCAGCAGCAGCAGCAGCCACAAGAGCAGCTGCCGCAGCAACCCCCTCAGAATATCAAGGTGCGTGCGTTGCTGCAGAGAACTATTTACCCCGACGTTCCAGCTGCTTCTTGACTGCATTCTTGTACCAAAAATTTGAAGATCTCACAAAATCTTCATCATGCTCCTCAGTGCCGGTGGGCGTGACATCAGCTTGTGCTACGGATGCCCTTGAGTATGGGGTTGTGTTAGCAGATGCCTGTGAGCTTTGCATTCGTTTTGATCCCTGTTGAAGGATGCCTGCTGTCCGAAAGAGAGAGAGAGGGAGAGAGA
>LFCJ01000894.1_pt1 | contig 19729 bp, 17 predicted proteins | sample 643141 | NCBI WGS metagenome assembly LFCJ01 (sample SAMN03766243, study PRJNA286221) | soda lake metagenome | biome: soda lake; feature: Kulunda steppe; material: water; isolation source: sample B1-Br-g2 brine of Lake Bitter-1 | place: Russia: Kulunda steppe | collected 2010-07
AAGTGTGTTTGGTTCATTACGAAAGCACGGACCGCTATACCCTTCCCGGCGGCGGAAAAGAGAAGAATGAAACATTCACTGAAGCGCTCGCGCGCGAAATTAAAGAAGAAACCGGATACACGATGTTGAATGCCACCCCTTCGGTCATCATCAGGGAATATTTTACTGATTCTGTGTGGCATCATCATTTTTACAGCGTTCAAGTTGAAAAGCAAGCGCAAGCCAATGCTTTGACGGGTGAGGAAGAAACCCTGGGGCTTAAACCCGTTTTCAAGCCCTTAAATGAAGCACTTGAAATCTTAGCGTTCCAGCCAACGCATAGGATAGAACACAAGCAAATCAACAACCGTGAATTGCTTGGTCTTATGCACTCTATTGAAAAATAAACAGAAGCACAGTCTTTGTTGTATGACAGTTTACAAACAAAAGCAATGTGTTATAATTAACAAGGATTAAATTTAGGAGGTTTTTTACATTTATGGCGAAGCTAGAACAACTATCGGATTCACGCGTAAAACTCACAATTGAGGTCAGTCCTGAACAATTTGAACACGGACTTGATCACGCGTACGATAAAGTTAAAGACGAAGTAGAAATTGAAGGGTTTAGAAAAGGCAACGTTCCCCGCAATGTCTATGAACAGAAAAAAGGCGTGGAAACACTTTATGAAGAAGCGCTTAATCATGTGATTCAAGAAACCTATGTTGCGGCCGTCCAAGAACATGAACTTGCAGTGGTCAGCCAACCCAACATTGATTTGGACATTAAAAACGTTGAAAAAGGCAAAGCCTTTACCTACACCGCAACTGTAGCCGTTCGTCCAACCGTCGAACTGGGTGAATACAAAGGCATTGAATATGATGCACCAAGCGATGAGGTCACGGATGAAGAAGTGAACGATGAAATCAAGAAACTTCAAGATCAAAATGCCGAGTTGGTTGTCAAGGAAGAAGGCGAACTTGAGAATGGTGATACGGCAGTATTCGACTTTGAAGGATTTGTAGACGGCGAAGCCTTTGAAGGCGGACAAGCGGAAAACCATGAACTTGAAATTGGTTCTGGTCAATTCATTCCGGGCTTTGAGGAAAAAATGATCGGCATGAAAGCTGGTGAAGAAAAAGAGATTGAAATTACCTTCCCAGAAAACTATCAAGCCGAACACTTAGCCGGTAAAGACGCAACGTTCAAAGTTAAGCTTCACGAGATCAAAACCAAAGAAGTGCCGGAACTAAGTGATGATTTTGTAGAGGACTTAGACAAAGAAGGCATTGAAACCGTTGATGCGCTTAAAAAGGATACCCGCGAAACGCTCGAGAACCAAAAAGCTGAAAACAACAAAAACAAAGCGATCGATTATGCCGTTGACCAAGCAAGCAAAAATGCATCCATGGAAATTGCAGAAGAAATGGTTGAAGAAGAGAAAAACCGTATGATGGACAACACGAAACAACAAGCGCAACAATACGGCCTAGACTTTGATACCTACTTGCAATTAACCGGTATGGATAAGCAGCAATTTGAAGATAAACTTCGTGAAGACGCTGAGAAATCCATCCGTTATAACCTCACCATTGATGCCATCAGCAAAAATGAAGGCATTGAAGCAAGCGACCAAGAAGTAGAAGACAAATATAAAGAACTTGCAGAACAAAACAACATGGATGTCGAACAAGTGAAAAACCAGGTGAACCAAGACGCGGTTAAACAAGAAGTTGTTTTCCGTAAAACCATTGATATGCTTGTCGATTCCTTGAACAAAAAATAGTGCTTAAAAAACACTTCTTCGGAAGTGTTTTTTAAAATATGGGGGATTTTATGATAAAATTGGCTGTATTTGATTTAGATGACACGCTGCTTAGAAGCGATAAAACCCTTGATGCCAAGACGGTTGACACCATTCAATCACTTAAAGCGCACGGCATAGCAATAGCCATTGCGACTGGACGCAACCTTCCCATGAGTTTGCCGTATGCAAAGGCACTCGGCGCCAGTGGGATGCTGGCCGGAAATAACGGATCCATAATCATGGATTTAAAAAGTAACAAAGTGGTTGAGGAGCATTTTGTAGACAAAGCAGCCCAGAAAAAAACCATAGAATACTGCTTCACGAACGATCATCCTTTTGTTATCTATACTAAAAAGGGCGTTTTTACGCCGATGCCTGATCGAATCCGTGTTTATAAAGATTGGAATGCCCGTCATCCCAACCATAGTGTGCATTATGAAAATATGGAGACCGTTGAAGGCTTGTCAGCGCTTGATTCGCATAAAGTGTTAATGATTATTGAAGACCCATCGGTCTTTGATACAACCTATGAACATTTTAAGAATCTTGATGATGCGCATGTCACCAAAAGCAGCAAACACTATATCGATGTCTTACCCAATCATATCTCCAAGGCGTATGCCTTAAAACAATTCATGGCCCACTACGGGGTGAGTGCTGAGGAAACCATTGCCTTTGGCGATTCAGACAACGACGCAGAAATGCTCAAACTTGCCGGAACCGCCTATGCCATGTACAATGCAACACCCCTGACCAAAGCATCCGCCAACCACGTCACAGCATATGATAACAATGACGCGGGTGTCGCGCATGCACTCAAAAATCACTTTACAAATTTGTAAAAAAAAGACCTTATTTGCACTTAATGCTGCCTAAAGGTATATAAATTGAAAGCAGCGCCAAAATAAGGTATATTATGAGTAATACCAAATGTAGATTCATTTGTCATATAAAGAGGTGAACATTATGTATAATGCAGAAGAAATTAAAAAAGGAAGTTTACCGGGTATAGCCATCCGCGGCCTTGCCCCCTTCCCCAATACAGACGTTAGAACTGAAGTTGGACGCTCAGTAAGCAAAACAGCATTGCTTGAGGCGGAAAGAAATCACGATTCTTACGTTCTTTTACTCGTGCAAAAAGATCCAAACATTGAAGAACCAAGCCAGGAAAACATGCTAACCTATGGTGTTGTGGCCAAAATTGGAATCAAAATCAAGCTGCCAAACGGCAATTTTAAAGTGAAATTTGATCCCATTGTACGTGCAGAGATTGAATCATTTGATGAATCCAGTGAGAATTATTTCCTGGTCAATTTTGAAACACGTCCACCCAAACAAGGAGATGTGGATGAAGAAGTTGCCTTAGTACGCATGATTGTTAAACAGGTCATGGATAATGCACAATCCATTCTTCAAAACCCAAAACAAAGCATAGAAACGGTACAATCAGGCATTTCCTCAGATAAACTCGCTGATAAATTGGCCAACAATCTGAAGATTCAGGAAAACAGTAAGTTTAAGTATATTGAAACTGAATCGATTGAAGAGCGTCTTAACTATTTGCTTCAAGATATCGAAAAAGAGCGTCACATGAGTGAGATTGAAGAAAAAATCAATCGTACGGTCAAGAAAAACATTGATGAAAATCAACGTGAGTATTACTTGCGTGAGAAGTTGCGCGCAATCCAAGAAGAACTTGGGGATAAAGCGAAAAAAGAAAGCGAAATTGAAAAACTCCGCCAACAAATCCAGGACAAAGGCATGCCAAAACATATTGAGGAGAAGGCACTTTATGAGCTTTCACGCTATGAGACCTTACCTTCAAGCAGTGGAGAAAGCGGTGTAATTCGTACCTACCTTGATTTCCTCATTGAGCTGCCTTGGAATGAAACCACTGAAGATGAAAATGACATTAAAAAAGCGGAAGCCAATTTGGAAAAAACCCACTATGGGCTTGAAAAGGTTAAAGAGCGTATCATGGAATACCTCGCGGTTAAACTGCTCACTGGTAAAAACCCACAAACCATTCTTTGTTTAGTTGGACCGCCAGGTGTAGGGAAAACCTCACTGGCACAATCGATTGCGACATCACTTAACCGTAAATTTGTCAAGCAATCCCTGGGTGGCATTAAAGATGAAAGTGAAATCCGCGGTCACCGCCGTACGTATCTAGGGGCCCTTCCAGGACGAATTTTACAGGGCATGAAAAAAGCCAAAGTTACCAATCCGCTATTTTTGCTCGATGAGATTGATAAGCTTGGCAGTGACTATAAGGGGGATCCCAATTCTGCGATGTTAGAAGTCTTGGACCCTGAACAAAATGCCAACTTTTCAGACCATTACCTTGAAGATACCTATGATTTGAGTCAAGTTCTCTTTATTACCACCGCCAACTATCTTGGCAACATTCCAGGACCGCTACGTGACCGCATGGAGATTATTGAACTTTCAAGCTATACCGAAATCGAAAAATACAATATTGCGAAAAAACATTTAATGGAAAAACAAATGGAGACGCATGGTCTGGAAAAAGACAAATTGACCATCGATGATGACGCCGTCATGCGCATGGTGCGTGAGTACACCCGTGAGGCCGGTGTACGTCAGCTTGACCGTCTGTTTGGGACCATTGTGCGCAAAGCCATTAAAAAGATTCTCGGCGATAAACTTAAACATGTACATGTTAAAGCCGATGACTTAAAAGAATACTTGGGCAAACCTAAATTTACAAACCATATGGCCGATAAAGAACCTCAAATTGGTGTGGCGACCGGACTTGCCTATACACAATTCGGCGGTGACACACTCGCCGTTGAGGTCGCCTATTATAAAGGCAACGGTAAACTCTCCCTTACTGGTCAGCTTGGCGATGTGATGAAAGAAAGTGCGGAAGCTGCGCTTTCTTACATTAAAGCCAATCATAACAAATATAATATCGACAAAGATGTCTTTGACAACACCAATGTTCATATCCACGTACCTGAAGGCGCCATTCCCAAAGATGGGCCCTCAGCCGGAATCACCATTGGAATTGCGTTGATCAGTGCACTGACTCAACAAAAAGTCAATCCGAAAATCGGCATGACTGGTGAAATCACTTTGCGTGGTCGCGTACTGCCAATTGGCGGCTTAAAAGAAAAAGCAATCGCGGCGCACCGAAGTGGCATTGAGCGTATTGTCATTCCTAAAGAAAACGAACGTGACATTGAAGACATTCCAGAAGAAGTACGTGAAAAACTTACCATTGACCAAGTCGAAAACATCGATGAAGTGGCCAAAATAGCCCTTGTTCAATCTTAAATTCAAAAGGCAATCACTGATTGCCTTTTTTACTTGACTTGTGTAGAATATGCTAGAGGTGAAACCATGAAAATTAAAACCGTTGAAGGCCCCATCATTACCGGCAAAGCGAGTCAATATCCAAAAGCGTCCCAACCGGAATTCATGTTTGCAGGCCGCAGCAATGTAGGCAAAAGCTCACTGATCAACTCGCTACTGCACCGCCGCAATATTGCATATACCTCCGGAAAACCCGGTAAAACCCAAACCATAAATTTTTATTGGATCAACGAATCCTTTTATCTTGTGGATGTGCCGGGCTATGGTTATGCGAAAATATCAAAAGCCAAACGAGAAGCCTTTGGTGAGATGATTGAACACTACATGCATGAAAGAGAAACGCTGCGCCATGTCTTTTTGCTTGTTGACTTGCGTCATACGCCAACAGAAGATGATGCGTTGATGGTGGATTATCTTGAACATCTGAACCGTCCTTACACCATCCTGGCGACAAAGGCGGATAAGATCAGTAAAAACAAACGCATCAAACATATCAAGCATATCCGTCAAACCCTTGATTTACCTGAAGATGTCTTCGTCTATCCCTACTCTTCTCAAACACACGAATCAAGAGATGCAGTCCTTGCGTTTATGGAATCATTCATCAAATAAAAAATGAGCAAAATTGCTCATTTTTTTATTTGACGCTGCTGTATGTAATTGTAAAGTTCCGCATCATAAATTTTTTCCACCTGTCTAAGATCGGTTGGTTTGGTTGCACCAAGGGCGCACATGATGCGTCTGAGCTCGTCAAAAAACACATCCATCTGTTTAAAGGCTGAATCAACAGATTCGTTGTGCACCAATTTTAAAAACCATCCGGAAAGCCCTACCATTGTTGCGCCAAGACTCAATGCTTTGATGACATCATAAGGACTGCGCACCCCACCACTTGCAATCAGGGTCTGAATATTTAACGGCCTTGCTTCCAATAAGGATTCAACAGTGGAAAGGCCATAATTATTTAAATCATTGAAAGGAATATCCCTTCGTGCATTTTCTATGCGCTTAAAATCAGTGCCACCACGCCCAGAAACATCAATGCCGTCTACACCAATTTCTTTTAAGGTCTTTAATGCATGTGGGTCCAGCCCAAATCCTACCTCTTTAACGATCAAGGGAATATCAAGCTTTGCATGAATGTCACGAATGTTGTTTATATAGCCTTTAAAATTTGTATCCCCTTCAGGCATAATCAGCTCTTGAAGCGGATTTAGATGAATTTGCATGGCGTTTGCATCAATCTTTTTGCGCGCACGCTCAACGTTTTTTATGCCATGCTCAGCACCAAGGTTGCCTATGAGAAAAGCATTGTTCATGATTGAACGTACTGAGTCATATGTTTTCGCTGAGGCGTCATTTTTTAGCGCACCAGAAAGCGATCCGACGGCCATGGGGATATTGTAGCTTGATGCGATCGTTGCGAGCTTTTCATTGATCAATTCTGCTTGAGCGGTCCCCCCAGTCATGGCATTGATCATGATGGGCGCATCAAACGTGCGTCCCAAAAACTGTGTTTTCAGACTAACCGAGTTAAGACTGCATTCATTGAGCGCATTTGGCATCAACCGTACACGGTCAAAATCATTGGTCGTACTTTGTTGTTTCAATGCTTCTTTAATGTGGTCATCTTTTCTGGACATGGTCATTCCTCACATTCAGTAACAACCAGTTGCGTTGTTTTTTAATGGTTGCATCAAAGTCAGTTTTCAATGCGTCGCGCGCATGAAAAACAAGGACATTGTCTCCCCCGCCCGCTCCGGAAAACTTCATGGCCTGTTCAGGGCTGAGTGACTTTTCAATCGCACGCATGGACGGGGTGAGAAGCGCCACATCACAAGCCTTACCTAGTGAGGCATACAATTGAAACAAAGTGTTGATTGTCTTTAAAAATCGTGTGGTGTCTTCGTTTTGTTGAGCATTAATCAACCGTTTAAATACTGCGTGTATCTGCTTTTTAAACGCTTCATACGCCGTGTGATTTTTTGAATCAAGAACCGCTTTGACCAGCTTTTGCGAGGAAACTTTTTTGCGTAAATTTATCACGCTCATGGGCAAAAAAGGATAAGAGAAGGGTTGAATTGATAACCCGTCCCACGGTGTCATGATGTCAACTTCACGATTATAGAACAATTCTTTATTAAAAGGATGATACAGTATCGGTGATTTATAAGCGGCCACTGCCAAGTCACCGTACGAAGCATTATCAAGATCATTTATTTGTGCAAGCACCGCAGATTTATAAAGCGTGAGGGCATCAAGGCTTACACCGTGAAATTGTAAAATGGTGTCGATTAACGCAACAGTAATGGCACCACTGGAGCCCAGACCCAAACTTTTCTTATGTTTGGAAAGTGTAGAGGTCAATGTTAATTTGAACGGGTGAAGACTTATTTCAAGTGTGTCCTCCAAATACGCTTTAATGTGTTGCATGATTGTTTTAACAAGCGGGTTATAGTGAAAGGCTTCAAAGGTTTGATCAAATGTATGTTTCTTGTGTGCACTGATGTATTGAAAAGTGGAATGGGATTCTATCTGACACGTTACACCTTGTGAAGTCGGGATGATCCATGCGGGGGTATCACGGCTCACCACACTGTATTCCCCTGCAATATATAGTTTACCCGGGGTGAAAGTCTTAAGACTACTCAAGTGTGTGCGCACCCTTTTTGGCGATGTCCAGACGTTTGATTCGCTTGAATCCTTCTTGGATTAAACGGTTTTGAATGATGTCAATGTCTTTAATCTTACAAAGCAATTTCACATTGGGCCCCGCATCCATGGTCGCATACACTTCAATACCTTCGCGTTGAAGGGTTGAAACGATCGATAAAATGTGTTTGCTTTCTTCGGTTAAATATTCAATGGGTGGTTTAGCGTTAGCCATGGTTTCATGCATCAGCAAGGCATTGCGTTCAGTGATGATGCCGACTTGCTTGAAATCATGCGCATCAATTGCCGCTTTCATTGCTTCAGCATCGTTGGACGCTTCACTCACCCACTGCGTGTAACTTGATGACGTTTTCACACAATGGGCCATCGCCTCACGTGAAGGAATTTCTTTTTGGGCTTCATTGACACTGACAGCTAAAATAACCGTATCATCAAAAGGCCATGCAATGGCATTGATATTGCCCTGTGTATCCCAAGCCACCGCACCACCCAAAAGACTGCGCGTCGCAGAACCGGACCCCTTGCGTGTGATTTCACTCAGTGTTTTTAAGTCATAGTCAGTCTTAAAGAAACGATTGGCGGCTTTAGCAAGTGCGGCATACGCACTTGCACTTGAGGCAAACCCTGCCGCAATCGGAACGGTGTTGACACTGGTCATGCGAATGCCCAAAGAAGCGTCAAACCCCTCAAATTGTGAAAGAAACCGTTGAACACGTTTATGATCAGCGGTGGTGGCTGGATGGTCATTGATAAAAACTTCCAGTGTGTTTTTATCGGTTGTTTCCAGCATGGTTGTGCTGCCAAACCCATCCAGTGTGAGTGAAATGGATTCATTGTAAGGCAGGACGCGTTTCACATCCCGCTTGCCCCAGTACTTGATCAGCGCAATATTAATCGGTGCATAGGCTTTAGCGCTCGGCATAAAAATCCTCCTTAAAATTAAGCGTGAACACGTCATCTGTCCATTGTTTGAACACGTTGACAATGTCACCGGCAATTTGTTCATTTTCAGCCAGTGCAATCACAGCGCCACCGAGTCCACCGCCACTCATTTTAGCGCCCAGTGCCCCCGCTTCTCGTGCTGCATCAACGCGTATATTTACTTCATTGGTGCAAAGGCCAAGGTCATCAAGACACGCATGGGCTGCGTTGAGCGAGTGGCCCATTGCATGTAAATCCCCACGTTTTAATGCGGCCTTTGCGTCTTGAGTTGCGGTTTCAATTGTGTCGATATTGGCTTTGCCTTTGTTATTCTCAAGCTTTTCACGGACCATTTGAACTGCTTTTTTGGTTTGGCCTTGTTCACCGCTATGGGTAATGACAAGATGACCTTTTGCGGGTAAATTTAAGGGTTTGGGCGTATCATCCTTAATAAATTCAAAGGGATGATCATTCGTGACGGCGTACGCATCAATCCCGCTTGGGGTGCCGTGTGCCATCGTTTCTGACATATGTAACCACTGATATAATGCATGATTGCTTAGAGTGACCGCATGGTCTTCATAAAAAGCACGAATAATGGACGCCGCTATGGCGGCTGACGATCCAAAACCGGCACGAAGCGGAATGGTAGAATGAATGGTTATGGTGTATGGGCCGCTTTGAAAATAACTTCTAAGGGCGTGCACAAGTTCTGTGAGCGGACTGAGCATTTGTGGTGCTTCACGCATTTCGCCGGTATAAAGTGGCGACTCTATCATCATTATATCATGGGGCGTGAGGGTCGTGTGGACGGTTGCACTGACAAGGGGTAAGGCAATGGCAGGTTTATTATAAACTACCGCGTGTTCACCGATTAAAATGACTTTTCCATGTGCGCGGCTCATTAAAAGACCCCTCCAATTAAAATTTCAATAAGCAGTGGTGCGGCATAAAGTGACATGAACATGACACCGTAATTGACGCCCATTTTATGTAGACCCCCAGTCAATAGGCCAATGAGTAAGACGCCGAATATGTTTATAAATCCTGCATCGATAAAAGCAAGTAAAACAATGAAGGCGATAAATAACGCCAAAACGGCTTCATGGGGGACTCTACTTAAAATAACGCGTGTAATGGTACGGGCATATTTGGTAATAAGTACATAACTAATCACAAGCGCAATGGCTGCACCGACAATGATAGCAACGGTAAGCTGCGTGAAGCTGAGAATATGGTGAATATTATAATCCGGTGTGTACACAGGCGGTGCGTTAAACAGTGCAGCACCCGGCCCAATCGCAACCGGTGAAAGCGGAATGCCAAGCGCAAGCAGCGGTATGATAATCCCTGAAAGGTAGGTTGCTTGCACCGTTGCACTCATGGAAACAACACTCATTGTTGAGCGTTTTAGTGGACTTGTAAATCGTTTCCCAATCGTTTCACCAACTAAAATGGTAAGCCCAACCGGTGAGAGAACAAACAAAATGTTGACAATCAGTGCACCATAAGAAAGATGTCTCATCTCATCGAATGAGAGAATTTGAAGTGGTGACACTATTTCTTTATTATCACTGGCTTTGGGAATAGAAATGGTTTTGGGTGCGTCCTGATATTGCTTTAGTCGTTCATTTTGGTTAAGAAGTGAGAACAGTTTAAAAATGAGCGGACCAATTGTAATACCTAAAAAGAATGAAACAGTAATCTGCGTATCTTCAGGCACCACGCCAGTCCCCCAGTATAAGTGCCTTAAACTTTCAAAAAGCATTGCTAGAGGGACGATTGATAACAGTGACAACACTTTATGACGACTGATTAATGAAAGGAACACCGCCCCGATAACAAAGAGCCATGCCCCATAGGGCTCTATGACCTGTGCAAAAGGGCTCAGTATGTGTGCTAGCCCAAGCGATACAGGAATCGCAATCAAAACCCCAAGCATGGAAGCAGTGGCCATTTTTTTAATGATTTCAGCAGATTTACCATGGGATTTGATCAAAAGGGTATGTTCAATCATCGCACTGCTCATCACCCCACCGGGCAGTCCAACAAGTGCCGTGGGCATGGTGTTGGTAAGATTCAATGTCACAATGGCGGCAATAAAAAAGGTGACCACAATCATGGCGTCCACCCCGGTTAAAACAAGGGCCAGTGTAATGGGTAACAAAACACTGGTTTCATCGGTACCGGGTATAAAACCGATGAATGTATAAAGAAGCACAGCCGCAAGTGCTGCACCCATCATGCCAATCAGTAAAGAAGGATCCATCACTGTTCATCCCTCTCTTCAACATTACGCTTGGGTTTAATGAAGAAACTCGCAACGGCAAAACTAATCACCGCGCCAGCCAACCCAAAAAAAAGCCCCATAGTTTCATTCTCACTGGGAGCTAACAAATGCGCACCGAGTGTGAAAATGACTGCAGCAATGATGGCTTTCACTAGACTCTTAGGGTTGACACTGTCGCCCCATATTTCAATTAATGGTTTATAATTCATCATGTTTACTCCTTAGTCGTTCATGTTAATAAAATTATAACCGATTTTTCCGTGCGCGTGAAATCATATACAATGCAGCAACTTAAGGGGAATATATTGAAAAACCATTCACGCTATGATACTATCTACATAACAACCATGAACGAGCGGAGTATTCAGGATATTTTGTTTTCAAGAGAGCCGGTGGTGCTGTGAACCGGTAAACATGCCTGAAGAAGTCACTCGGGAGTTGGTGAAGGGATAATCTTCACCCGCTGGCGGCGTTAATGCACGAGTGCCGACACTGTCGGAACCAAGGTGGCACCGCGCGTAAGCGCCCTTGTTAAGGGTGCTTTTTTTATTGATAAACATGAAGGAGTGGTTCGATGAACATGGCAAAAAAATATGACCATAAATCGGTCGAAGCAAACAAGTATCAAACGTGGAAAGAAAGCGGATATTTTAATAGTGGGGATACATCTAAGCCACCCTATACCATTGTCATTCCGCCCCCCAATGTTACAGGAAAACTGCATTTGGGCCATGCGTGGGACAATACGCTTCAAGATATCATTATTCGCCAAAAACGGATGGCTGGGTATGATGCGCTATACTTACCGGGAATGGATCACGCCGGCATTGCAACGCAGGCAAAAATTGACGCACGCCTCAATGAACGCGGCATCAACCGTTTTGACCTGGGACGTGAAAAGTTCTTAGAAGAAGCGTGGCAATGGAAAGAAGAATATGCGGAATTCATCCGTGAACAGTGGGCCGCACTCGGCATTAGTGTTGATTATAATAAGGAGCGCTTCACCTTGGATCAGGGATTATCTGATGCGGTGAAAACCGTCTTTTTCAAATTATATGAAAACGGAATGATTTACCGTAAAGAGCGCATCATCAACTGGGACGTTCAAGCCAAGACCGCACTAAGCAACATTGAAGTTGAACATAAGGAAATTGAAGGCGCACTTTATTACTTTAAATATTATTTGGAAGATGAAAGTGACTATATATTGATTGCGACCACCCGTCCTGAAACCATCTTCGCGGATACGGCGGTCATTGTGCATCCAGATGATGAAAAACGTCAAAAATTCATTGGAAAGCGTGTCGTAATTCCAGGGACAAGCAGAAGTGTGCCTGTTATTGAGGATGACTATGTAGACCGTGAATTTGGAACAGGGGCACTAAAAGTAACACCGGCTCATGACCCCAATGACTTTGAAATTGGGGAGCGTCACAACCTTGAGATGCCTCTTTGTATGCATGAAGACGGAACCATGAATCACTTGGCTCATAAATATGAAGGCATGGAACGATTTGAATGCCGCAGAGCATTGGTTAAAGATTTAAGAAGTGAAGGGTTGATGACCGCACAAGAAACCCACGTGCATGCCATTGGACACAGTGAACGTACCGATGTTGTGGTTGAACCACGCTTAAGCAAGCAATGGTTTGTCAAAATGGCACCCCTGGCCAAACAGGCTTTAGAAAAAAGCGACGCATCATTTGTGCCGCCACGGTTTGAAAAAATATTTCGTCACTGGATGGAAGATGTTCAAGACTGGTGCATTTCCCGTCAACTGTGGTGGGGGCACCGAATTCCCGCTTATTATAAGGGCGACGATGTTTACGTTGGGGATAACCCACCAGAAGGGTATGTTCAGGACGAAGACGTGCTTGACACTTGGTTTTCCAGTGCCTTATGGCCATTTTCGACACTTGGGTGGCCGAATGAAACAAAAGATTATCAACGCTACTACCCAACGCAAACCATGGTTACAGGCTATGACATTATCTTTTTCTGGGTTGCCCGCATGATTTTTCAAGGACTTGAATTTACCAATCAAACACCATTTAAACACGTATTGATTCACGGGCTCATTCGTGATGAAAAGGGACGAAAAATGAGTAAATCACTGGGTAATGGCGTGGACCCAATGGATATCAAGGAGCGCTATGGCATTGATACGCTACGTTATTTCCTGAGTACGAACAGTGCGCCGGGACAGGATTTGCGCTTTGAAATCGAGAAAGTGGAATCAAGCTGGAACTTCATCAATAAACTGTGGAACATATCCCGTTTCATTTTAATGCATCTTGAAAATATAGACGTCTATTCGCTAAATATAGATGAAACCGCTCTTGAACTGAAAGATCGATACATTTTATCGAGACTGCAAACCACCATTGAAGACGTTAACCGCAATTTTGATCGTTTTGAGTTTGGTGAAGCGGCGAAAGCTTTATACAAATTCTCGTGGGATGAAGTGGCCGCATGGTACGTGGAAATGTCCAAAGTCACCCTTGAAAACGGTGATCAAACAGCCATTCAAACAACAAAGGCCGTCCTTCATAAGGTGTGGATCAGCGTAATGAAAATGCTGCATCCTTTCATGCCGTTTGTGACTGAAGAAATTTATCAGCTTCTTCCGCTTAAAGATGAACAAAGCATCATGATTGCGTCATGGCCACACGTTGAAAACAACTATAAAAACACGGATGCTGTCAAACAATTCGGTGTCATAAAAGAGCTCATTAGCCGAATTCGTAATGTTAGAAACGACTATGATGTTTCCAATAAAACACCAATCGGGGTTTATATCGAAGCCAATGAAACCATTCAAGCATTGCTTGAAAAAGAGAAACCAATCATTGAACGCTTTGTAAATCCAGACCCCTATCACATGGCAACAACCATTGATCTCACGGAGAATACACTCAGCTTTGTGCAGTCTGAACTGACCCTTTATATCCCAATGGGAAGTCTTGTTGACTTGGACGCAGAAATCAAAAAACAAGAAGCAGAAAAAGCAAGACTTGAAAAAGAAATCAAACGGGCTGAAAACATGCTTTCCAACGAAAACTTCGTAAACAAAGCCCCTAAAGCCAAAGTGGAAGAAGAACGCGAAAAATTAAACGGATATCAACGCCAAAAAGGCCAAGTTGAAAAACGAATCAAGGAATTAAAAAATAATGTTTAAAACCCTCCAAGAAGCACAACAATGGATAGAATCTGTCGAAAAATTTTCTGATAAATACGATCTTTCGCGCATGCAAAACGCATGCGCGATGCTTGGTCACCCTGAAAATGATTTTAAAAGCATCCATATCGGGGGCACCAACGGCAAGGGCTCAACCTTGCAAATGCTGAATCAAGTGCTTTTGGAAAGTGGTTATAAAACGGGCACGTTCACCAGCCCCTACATTGTTCACTTTAACGAGCGCATCACCTTAAATGGCACGATGATTTCTGATGTGGACATGCTTTATTATATCAATGAAATCTATACCGTTCAGAAAGACTATTACGAAAAATACCATGACCAAATCACATTCTTTGAAATGTTAACCTTAATCAGCTTTTTATATTTCAAGAATGCCGATGTAGATGTTGTCCTTTATGAGGTGGGACTCGGTGGGACACTGGATGCGACCAATGTTATCACTCCCCTCATCAGCATTATCACATCTATTGGGTATGATCATATGGGTGTGCTTGGCAACAGCCTTTCAAGCATCGCCGATAACAAGCTTGGCATCGTTAAACCGGGCGTTCCGCTTATTACCGGCATTACACAAAAATCACTCTATCAACAATTTAATTCGCGTACAAACGAAATGGGGTCTAAGCTTTATTTGGTCAATGAATTTCCCCTGACCAACAAAGCATCTGTCCCGTACGTAACCTTTATTTACAACAATGAAACCTATACACTGGGCATGCAGGGTGAACATCAAATCAACAATGCCCTCACCGTCATTCAAGCGGCGCATATCTTAAATGTTCATCAAGGGTTTACGATTGATGACAACGCAGTGAAACGCGGGCTTAGAAACGCACGAATGCCTGGACGATTCGAACATGTAAAACCGGGGCTCATTATGGATGGCGCCCATAATGTTCTAGGTATGGAAGCGTCTCTCAAAACACTCAAGAACCTTTATCCCGACCAACGTTGCCGGATTGTTTTTGCGGTCATGGCGGATAAAGATTATAAAGCGATGCTTGCACAAATTGAAACGATTGCGGATGAAGTTATATTAAGCGAGATTCCTTATGGTCGCAGCGCCAAAGCGGAAACACTTTCCAATTATGTTTCGTACACTAACAAAAAGGTGATACCTGACCTTGAAACCCTTGAAAATCATTTGCTTTATGTTCCTTATGAAGGGATTACGCTTGTAACGGGCTCCTTTTATTTCATCAGCAGGATTCGCTCAAAATTCTTACCTTCCAAATAACAGCACATTTTCGTGCTGTTTTTTATTATGCGTTTTAAGAGTTATGATACAATAGCCTTAGATTAGGGGGTGTAACATGCGTAAACCTTTTAAAGTCATCGGTCATGTCATGGGTGTATTCATTTTATATGCACTTATTTTTGGTGCCTATATTTTTAATTTGCCGATTGTTATTGAAAGTGACATAAGCTATGATGTTGAGGAAATGCTAACCCCTAATGATGTTAAGACCTATGCTTATGTGCTAGATGAATTTGAAACGTCACTCGATTCTCGTTTAACGTTAATAGAAAATGCTGAAGAAAGCATAAACATTTCCTATTACACGATTCACGGTGGCGAAAGTCGCGATCTCTTTTTTGGTGCTTTGCTTGAAAAAGCGGATGAAGGCGTGAGTGTCAATATCATTTTGGACGATGTCTTTTATTATCAAACCCGCGATTCACGCGTTTACTATGAGGCCATCATGGCACATGACAATATCAATTTTCGTTTTTATGAACGGTTTAACCCGTTATTGCCCCACACCATTCAAAACCGCTTGCATGATAAGCTGATTATGGTTGATGATGCTTATGGCATTATTGGTGGACGCAATATCGGTGATCGCTATTATCATACAGGGGCCGATGATTATAAGACGCATGACAGGGATGTGTTAATTATGGGCGATGGTGCGGCGCATCCAACCGTTCAATCAATGAATGCGTATTATGATACGCTTTTTAACCATACATACAGTTATGAGAAAAATCATCGCAATACATTCAGAAATGAAGATGCCCGTGCGTCCATGCGCGACGCATACACGGAATACCGTGAAGAGAATAATATCACCAATTATCTTGATGATGTGATTAAAGAAGAAATGATTACGGTCGATAATGCAACATTTGTGCATGGTCCTTTGACACGCTGGCACAAAGACCCCGTCGTCCTCGATACCCTGGTTGATGTCGCCAGTGAACGCGATGAATGGTTTGTCCAATCCCCTTATATCGCATTTTCACCTTTGATGCGCAGTCATTTACCGAGTAACCCGGATGCGGATGTTACCCTTTTGACCAATAGCCCCGCCATCTCACCCAATGTGTTTGCGATGAGTGGGTATGCACGTGTGAAAGAATCCTTGGCAGAGGCCACGACCCTTTATGAATATCATGGAACTCATTCACTGCATGCAAAAACCATGATGTTTGGTGATGATATCAGTGTGATTGGATCGTTCAATTTGGACCCAAGGAGCACCACCCTGTCAACAGAAAGTGTTATGATTATTTACGGTGAAGACTTTAACCACGAATTAAGCAATGTCATCGATTCATATTTACGCGACAGTTTGGAAGTTGATGAAACCGGTGAGCGCATCGAAGGCGACGTTCCAGCACAAACCACCCCTTGGTATCAAAGGATTGCGATCCGTTTTGTTGGACTTTTTACGCGTTTTACTGAACCCATGCTTTAGGAGGCTTATGCTTGAAATCATTTGACAATCCAACAGCCATTGCACAAAAATTAACGCAATGGTATGAAAAGAATGCCCGCCAATTACCTTTCAGAACCACCCACGATCCTTATAAAATCTTCTTAAGCGAATTGATGCTCCAACAAACCCAGGTCGCAACAATGATTCCTTATTATGAACGCTTCATCGAACGGTTTCCTACCATTTTGGATGTTGCCAGGGCCAGTGAGGAAGAGGTTTTAAAATATTGGGAGGGGCTTGGTTATTATTCGCGCGCTCGTTATGTGCATGCAACAGCAACCACTCTCAAAGAACAATATGACGGCATCTTTCCAAGCAATCTTAAAACCATTGAGTCGTTAAAAGGCATTGGCCGTTATACCGCGCGTGCCATTCATTCCATTGCATTTAATCAACCCTCAGTCGCTGTTGATGGCAATGTTATGCGTGTGGTAAGCCGTTTAACACTTTTTGATGAAGATGCTAAACGCACTAAATCCATGCGCAGGGTTGAAGCATCCCTTCAACCCTTGATGAATCAAAGTGAACCACGCATTTTTACGCAAGCCATGATGGAGCTTGGTGCACTTGTCTGTAAAAAAGACCCTTTGTGTGAAACGTGTCCGTTAAATGAACACTGTTTCGCATACAAACAAAATAGACAGTCAGAATTTCCTGTCATTCAAAAAGCCAAAGCCAAAACCCAAGAAACCTACGATGTGTATGTATTAGATTACGCAGGGTCTTACTACATGGTGAAACGCCCCGAAAAAGGACTGCTTGCAGGAATGTGGGAATTTCCCATGATTCAAAGTAAACAAATGCTTGAAACCTTAAAGCGCGAGACAAACCAAACGTTTGAGCACGCTAAATTTTTAAATACGGTTAACCATGTATTCACCCATAAAATTTGGACCATGCATGTTTATCATGTCCCCTTATATCAACCCATCAACGGGATGGTGAATCCTTATAATTTTCAAGGGGCCATGTCTAAAGCCCACAAAAAAATCATGGAACTTCTTTAAGCAATTGCCCACCCAATTTAGAATTATCATTCTGAAAGAGGTGGGTTTTATGTTGATTAAAGAAATGCCGCAAACCGAACGACCAAGGGAGCGTCTAAAAAAACAAGGCAAACAGGCGTTATCAACCAGTGAACTGATTGCGATCATTCTTCGCACAGGCACCAAGCACCGCAATGTCATCGAAATTGCAGGGGATGTATACAGACAATTTAAAAGTATTGGTGCCATCAATGCCACACCCGTCCATGAACTTGCGAAGATTCGTGGGTTGGGTGAGGTTAAATCGATTCAGTTGATTGCGGCGTTGGAACTTGGACGGCGCATGTATGAAGAACAAGTGCCCAATCAGGTGCTTGTGGATAATCCCAAAGCAATATTTCAATTTATGCGGCCGCATGTGGAACATTTGAGACAAGAAGTGTTCTCAGCAATTTATTTAAATACAAAGGCACAGATTATTCACCGTGAGCAATTGTTTGTGGGCGGACTGGATTCAGCGATCGTCCACCCGCGTGAGGTCTTTAAGCATGCGGTCAACCATTCCGCAGCCAGTGTCATATTGGTCCACAATCACCCTTCCGGTGACCCGAGCCCTTCAGAAAGCGACCTCACGATGACGCGCGCAATCATTAAGGCTGGGACGCTTATGCACATTAATGTTCTCGATCACATCATCATTGGTCGGGGCCGGTATTATTCCATGCGTGAACACGGTGAAATCGATTGATTTTTTTCTTTACTTACATTGCAAAACTATGTATAATAATCAAGATTGCTTGCGCGGGTGAAGCCATTGACATTCATGGAGTGAAATGGTATGATTAACTCGCTTAGCAGCATACCGCACAGAGTGGGTTTAAGAAGCACAGCAACGCTGTCACCCTTATGGCGAGTCTTACTGAATGAGGAGGTGCTCAAGCATGTACGCAGTTATTGAAACGGGCGGTAAGCAACTACGCGTTACTGAAGGCCAGGAAGTCTATGTTGAAAAACTCGAAGCCAATGAAGGCGACACGGTTACTTTTGACAACGTATTGCTCGTTGGCGGTGAAAAACTAACCGTCGGCAACCCGACTGTGGCGAATGCGAAAGTTGAGGCTAAAGTGGTTAAACACGGTAAACAACGCAAAATTCTTGTGTTTAAATATAAGCCTAAGAAAAACTATCGCCGTAAACAAGGCCACAGACAACCCTACACTAAACTTGAAATCACAGGCATCAAACAATAATGCTTAAACGTATTCACACTCTGGAGGTGAGAACCCATGTTATTTGAACTTCAATTTCAACCACTAATGGCATCCAAAAAAGGTGTTAGTTCAACCAAAAACGGTCGCGACAGCGAATCCAAGCGTCTTGGTGCGAAACGCGCCGATGGCCAATTTGCGAAAGCAGGAAGCATCATTTACCGTCAACGCGGCACCAAGGTGCATCCAGGTGCCAATGTCGGCATCGGTGGCGATGATACACTATTTAGCAAAATCGATGGCGTGGTACGTTTTGAACGGCACGGCCGCGACAAGAAACGCGCTTCGGTATATCCCGAATAATTTTTCCTGCGTGATGAGTCAACCATTCCATTTTGGAGATGGTTGACTTTTTTTGTGGCAGACTTTGAATTGCGTAACCAACGCGAGCAGTGTATAATGAATGCGATGATTAACTAAAAGGTGAGCCTATGATACGTTTAGCCACAAAACATGACTTGGATGCAATCGATGCTTTAAGCGTCAAAACGATTGATTTCATGCATAAAAATAACCTCCACCAGTGGCAATTTTCTTATCC
>LFCJ01000895.1_pt1 | contig 19724 bp, 29 predicted proteins | sample 643141 | NCBI WGS metagenome assembly LFCJ01 (sample SAMN03766243, study PRJNA286221) | soda lake metagenome | biome: soda lake; feature: Kulunda steppe; material: water; isolation source: sample B1-Br-g2 brine of Lake Bitter-1 | place: Russia: Kulunda steppe | collected 2010-07
GCGTGTGCCCTGTGCCCCAGGTACCCCTGCGATGTGCGCGTGCCCTGTGCCCCAGGTACCCCTGCGATGTGCGCGTGCCCTGTGCCCCAGGTACCCCTCCCGGCCCAACAACATGGCTCTGAACCGCGTGAGCCTCAAGTTCGAGCCTGGAAACCTGGTGGCGCTTGTTGGCCTCAGCGGGTCGGGCAAGGTGTGTGTGGTGTTTTGGGGAGGGGGGGCATCTGTGCACCGCTCTACCAAAGCAGAAGCAGGCGTTTGTAGTAGAGGCCCTTTTGCCTGTGAGTGGATGTGTGTGTGCGCGCGTGTGGTTTGCGTGTGTGCGTGTGTGTGCGTGTGTGTGTGTGCGCGCTTGTGTATGTGGCACGACATGGTGCGTGTTGGGGCATGGCATCCCAGCCACGTTTCAAAGCAGGCTGTGGCGGACACCTGGGAAATGGGCAACCCTGCAAGAAAGGGCACCATGGATGAGATTGTTGGGGCACGTGCCCCTGCTGCTGATCGCAAGGTGCTGGGCAAAGCAATGCCAAGATGAAGGCATGGTGTTCGTGGACTGGTACTGCTCACCAAAAAGCCAGTGGACATGCTCCTACAGCAGCTGCTTTTATAGGCCACAGTTCAAAACAGCTGCTGCTACTACCTGCCACCCTGCCAAAACAGACCAACGCTGGTGGCGCCAGCAGCTTCTGCCCCTGTTAGCACAACTGTTGCTGAATTCATAGCTGCCGTGGCTGCTGCATCCATCCCTGCCTGCAGACCACGCTGGTGGCGCTGTTGCAGCGGCTCTATGACCCTGATGAGGGCATGGTGCTGGTGGACGGCACTGACCTCAGAGAGATTGACGCTGCCTGGTACCGCGCACAGATCGGTGTGGTCAGCCAGGTGTGTGTGCCCTCCCCTGCCCTCTGACAATCCTGATTTCTTTTTGTGCATGCCCTGGTCTCATCCTGCCCAGCTCTGTCCTGTCTTGCACTGTTTTGCTGCTCAAAGGCAAATCCAATGACGCTTGACCAAAATGGCCGTGTGCCCTGCCTGTGGTACCTCAGCCAGCATGTCCTCCGCCCTCTGCTTCCAGCTTGTGCTAGCTGTAGGGGCATACGCACCAGGAAGCTTTGCTTGATGCACCGGGACGCGCCCCAGGTGACTGTGCTCCTCCGTTCATGCGCCAGCCACTTTGTCACAGCCACCACGAACGACACCCACTGGACCGCTCTGGCTCGCCTTTGACCCCTCTGGCACATGCCGTACCTGCCCACTGCTCCTCCTACCCCTGCTGACTCGGTTCAGCAACGCTCGCACAGCTGCAGGCCCACCTGACAAGCTGCCCTTTGAGAGCTCCTCTGGACACAATGCGCGACCGCAGGAACCCCGCTTGTTCAGCATGAGCGTCGCAGACAACATTGCGTATGGCTGCCCGCACCCTGTGACGCGCACCGAGGTAGAGGACGCCGCGCACCAAGCCAACGCCTACCAGTTCTGCCGCAGCCTGCCCCAGGGCTTTGACACAGTGGTCACAGACAGGTGGGGGGTTGCTTTCAGTCTCAGGCAGCTATAGAGAGTCCCTGTGGCTGCTGCAGGCTGGCACACGCAGCTGCCTGGGCGTGAAGTAGATGACCTATACACCTGAAGCAGAGCGATTGACAGGGGCTGCGGCAGCTGTTCACCACTCACAGCCGCACACTGTGTGCATCTCCTTGCTGTCCATCCGTTTGTCCCTGCACGCTGCTTGGGGTGCGGAGGCCACCTGCTGGCCGAAGTGCATGCACCCCATCCTGCTCCTGTACAGGGCTCTGCATGGCCATGCGCAACTGCGGTGCTGCTGCTCATGTGTGTGTGTGTGCACGTATCTGTGCTTGTCCTCTCAGCTCCAACGTTGTATTGTGAAGCGGATACGATTATCCGTCATGGCATCTCGTGCAGGCTGCTGTCAGGGGGCCAAAAGCAGCGCATCGCGCTGGCGCGTGCCTTGGTCCGCCGCCCCAAGTTCCTGATCCTTGACGAGGCTACCAGCGCGCTGGTGCGTCCCTTGCCAAGTCAGATCTGCATTCCTGGCTAGCCATCACCTGCCGGCACTCTGCACATTCAGGAGCTTGAGCCACTGCCGTGTCGCAAGGGTTCCTCCAGTTGAGCTCCTCCTTGAGGCAGAGCACTCGAAACACAAGGATCCTTTGGGAGACTGCGGTAGCTGCAAGCCGTGATGTTGCAAGAAGAAGTGTTTAATTGCCCATGGCACGAGTGCTTTGTGCCGGCAGGTATACCCGCCAGATGCGTCTTCATTAGTGCTCGGCAGTTACCAGCATGTTGCTGCAGAAAAGGGGTCTTGTACACGCGACCCACTCGCAGTCATGCGTCGGCAGCCACCATACGGGGCCAGTCAATTGATGCAGGGAGCACCTGTTGCAGTCTGCTTACATTGTCATAGCTGCTGATACTCATATATTAATGCTCTCATGCTGATGCTGACGATGACGATGGTCATGATGAGAGTAGTGGTAGTGGTGGTGACGGCAGTACTACCTCTCCACCCTCAACATGTCCTGCTGCTTCTGCCGCTGCTGCTGCGCAGTACTACCTCTCCAACCTCAACTTGTCCTCTGCTGCTGCTTCTGCCGCTGCTGCTGCGCAGTACTACCTCTCCACCCTCAACTTGTCCTGCTGCTGCTTCTGCCGCTGCTGCTGCGCAGGACGCGGAGAGCGAGGCCCAGGTGCAGGGGGCCTTGGACGCGGCCATGGCTGCACGCGACCGCACCGTCATCGTCATCGCGCACCGCCTGTCCACAGTGCGCAACGCAGACGTGACGGTCGTCATGGACAAGGGGCAGGTGCGCCCGCACAGTCACGCGCACAGATGTGCACGCAGGGACGCAGGCCTGCTGTCCGCGCCATCAGGGTGTGCAGAGTACGGAGTGCACCAGGTCTGCATGCGCAACGCATGGCTGCTGATGATGCTGGCCGCCGACGAGCCGATCATGCGCGTAGGATGGTGCAAAAAGCGGACCATGCTGGATTGCAGGGTTAGCCTGGCTCTGGTGACCACCAGCACCGTCAGGTGACCAGCACCTCTGCGCTGCAAGAGCATTGCGTAAGATTGGTGCCTGTGGCTAGCAAGGGCTCCCGCTGCAGGCACAGGGTTGCTCACAACCGCAACTGTACTCTTTTATATATAGTGTATAATAAAGCAATTAGGTACAAGGTGGCAGACGTAAAGCCTGTGTGTTCTGTTTGGCACTCATACAATTCAATTCCTCCCTGGGGCCGGCAGATCACTGAGGTGGTTGCCCACGCTTTTCTTGCTGTGTGCTTGCTGGCGTTTACAGGTGGCAGAGGTGGGCACCCATGCTTCTCTTGTGGAGTATGGAGGCCTGTACTACAACCTGGTCGCGCGCCAGCAGTATGGTGGGGCGCCACGCACACTTACCCGCTCATGCACGATTGCGCACGACTCACGCATAAGCACACTCGGCACGCACAAGCACGGGACGCACGCACAAAAGCACACGTGGCACGCTTAAAAGCACGTGGTGCACACACCAGCACTGGACGCACGCAGTAAAGCACATGTGGCACGCACAAGCACAGGACGCACGCATTTAAGCACATGTGGCACGCATAAATGCACAGGACGCACGCATAAAAGCACACGTGGCACGCACAAGCACAGGACGCACGCATTTAAGCACACATGGCACGCATAAAAGCAAAGGACGCACGCATAAGCACACATGGCACGCATAAAAGCACACATGGCACGCATAAAGCACACTACGCACGCACAAGCACACGTGACACACGCACATGCAGCCCTCAAGGTGTATGTCACATGGATCCGGCCAGAGGGTGTGTGTGTTGAGTTAGCACAGGCCGCGCATGCTGTGGCAGGCCTGTGCGCGCGCTGCGCATGGTCTGTGTATGACAAATGGCCATCTTTGAGCTGCCCTCGGCACTGCTTACCCACTCTTGCTGCTTGCAAGAGTTTGTGTGTGCCCATTCCTGCTGCTAGAAAGACTGCGCGTGTGCATGCATGGCTAACATATGCCGCGGGCCTGCGCTGCCGCGCGTCCTGCTGTGCTTTCGTGCACTGCTCATGCAGAGGCCCTGAGGCCACCACGGAGAGCAATCCTTGCCCACCACATGCGCTCATCCTCCGCTGCATGCCTACCTCGCGCAGGCTCTGACACCATCCCAGACAGCGTTACCAGCTCCCCATCCAGCAGCACACTCAGTGCTGTTGCGAGCAGCGCCGTGGCAGTTGGCGCGGCGGTTGGTGCGGCCAGCAGCAGCCAGAGCTACGCTGGGGACGAGCAAGGTGATGGCTTGTTTCTGGAGGCGCGCACTGCTGCGCTAAGGATGAGGGGCATGCTCATGATTTTGTAGCAGCATGCGTAGCCTGCCAAGAAGGTCGAGGTGCTGCCTAAAGGGTTAACCTATATCCTGGAGTTGCATCGTGCAGGACCTGGCTAGGGCATCTTGCCTGTGTGCGACTCCATAGGACCATGGCCTGCCGTGCGGTTCTGTACCGCCATGGCCTAATGCACCGAGATCATGCAAAATTGCCATGCTCGCACACCTGCATGAGACAAACCAAGATCTCATGTGCTTCGGGGTTGGCCTGCTTGGGTGGGATCTCCAGTCCACATGTATTGATGTGTGCATATCACAGTGCACTCACATGCAATGTACATTCACATCTGCTGGACATACATTTTACATACGTGTGCAATTTGTTCGGACGCCTCAGGGACCTTTCTGTCATGGCCATGTTGTTTGACAGAGTATGGCATCTTATGTACGTGCTATGTTGCAGGTGCCTCTGAGGTGGGCCACGTGGGGGACCTCAAGTTTGATGGCTGCAACACACTGGACGAGCGCACCGACGACGAGGACGAATTCCCGGGCCAGACAGAGCAGTTTGAAGCTGCTATGGCCGCAGCAGCGAGCATCACTGCAGAAAACGACATCGCCAGCAAGTCATTGGGCTCTATTGACCCGATTGACTATAATTCCGGGTCATGAGAAGTTGCTTTGCCTCCCTGGCTGCCTGCCCATGTTTGCCAAAGGGGGTAGTGGCTCTGACTTGCTCTCATTGTGCTGTCATCTTTGCATGCCCCTTCATATCTCCTTCAGGGATACCCTTGTATTGCTTGATTATTTCACTGTCGAGCTGTGCTCTAAACGAGGCAAGCTCAGCTGTCTTATACACGGTGTATCATTATGCTTACTTAGCCTATGGTTTGCGCTGGATTTCACTCAGAACTTCTGAATGCCTTTGAAAGGCTTGTTGGTGGCTTCGGACGAGTGTGGTATGGCACGAAGGTGTGGAAGCTTTGTATTTAATTCATTCCAGGTTAGCTTAGCTTGTACTCTCAGCTTGCTTGTGTTACTATCTTATGACCATGTGCAACCGACCGTATGTAACTTTCTGTGCATGTGCTGGCAAGCGAATCTGGTGCAGGCACTTTGTGCTGCATTGTGGGTACAATTCGAGCCAAGTTTTGAGAAAGTTGCCAGTGCTTCCAGGGACCAGTACCTAGGGGGCAGAGCAGGAGCAGCCCTACTTGAGAGTAAACTGCAAGTGTCTGATCATGACTTTTGAATGAAGTTGCAGTCCAATCTGCAAAAAATCAGAATTTTGTGTTGGCTCGAGGATCGTTTCCCTTTAAATGCTAAGCAACGATGAGAAGAGAATAGACGACCTTGACCAGAAAAAACTGAAAAACTAGAGACACAGGCAGGACTACAAGACACAGGATAATATACAGAAATTATGACAGGTCTGTGCCTTCACTACAGTTCATCACAGAGACAGGTCTGGTTCCAACATTTTGTTTTAGGATTGTAGATCTTAACATGTAAATCAAGCAGCAATGCGCTGCACTCTCGCAAGCATCAGGATACAAGGCTTCAAGTGTTACGAGGAAGCAGAGCTGCAGGATCTCACGACCACTAGCGCCAACGACTCATGTCGACGAGAAAATTCCTTGGTGGCCATCATCGGTCCAAACGGCTGGTAAGCAGATGTCGACAGGAGGCACTGCGAGCCGTCTGAATCCCTCTGCCCCGCCCTCTGATTCTATGCTGCGCCTCCTTCCTCATCTTACTCAGTGGTAAATCAGTAATTGGGGAGGCCATCGCATTTGCTCTTGGTGGAAACAGGTGCGCTGGGTGTCAAGGACCATCCTCTTGCCCCGCTGACAGCTGCCAAGATTCAAATCATGGCTCATGCTGAGAGATTCGCCTCGATAATGAGCTGCCTGTTTTTACTTATCTGGTGAAGGCGCATGCTGCGCGCCAAGAGCGCGGCGGCACTGATCAACAAGGATCGCCTGCGGCGATACACCTCACTCCAGGAGGAGGGGCAGGCTTGTACAGAGACTGATAACTCCTTTGATGCTCAGGTAACATTTCTTTGATGATTTGCATGACGATCAAAGCATGTCAACACAGAGCTCTTGGAGATGTGCGCCCACAATTCTTGGCATTTGCAATTGCAAAGCTTGCAAGCTACGTGGCTTCTTGCAAGTTAGGTGGCTGGACCCTGAGGATTCGCCCTATTTACAGTTATGCTGAGTCCTGAATCTGCAATTCAGGGTCAGTTCAAATGGATAGATATGCAGGTGGAGTTGGGCCTCGAAGTGAGAGATTCCTTAAGTGCAGTGGAGCATGTTCAAATCATCCGCATCCGACGCGTGTTGCTGGGTGGCGGGACACGCTCCAAGACATACTTCAGCGTGACGCCATCTGATTTGGCGCAAGCACCTGAATGGCGCAATGTGTCACAGGTAATTTGACAAAGGAAGCATTTGGTGTCACGTGTCTATTTTGTTATAGATCAAAAGGTCTGAGCTGCAATCGCGGGTGAGGCACAAGCATATGTATATATCTTATGAGTCAGGCATTGTGGGAGAATGCCAAGAATATTGCTTGTCAAAAGAAGGCGCCCAGGCTATGATCTGTGTGGCATGAAACATGTCATTAGGTTTTGAAACTTTCAAGGAAAGCCATTGTTCATGCTCACATTTCATGCTACACCAAGATCTTTAGGCCGACTAAGTTGCACATGCGGCCCAAGTATGGCCCTGCTGGTACAAGGCAGCTGCATGGCAGCTGCAGGGAAAGTTGATGTAAAAACTGCGGCATGGCTGGTAGTGGTGATGGAATGTTTGTGCAGCACGCAGCACACAGGTGTATAGGGGCCTGCCTCACGAGCAGGATCTGCTGGACCGCACTGTTTTGCAGGAGGAGCTGCATGAGCTGCTGCTGCCATATGGACTCAACACCAAAGCTATTGACAGATACGTGGTCACACAGCAGCGCCAGGCTGTGGCTGTGGCTGACCCCGTTGCTCTCGTGCGCCATTTTGAGCTGCTGCTGGTGAGTGTGCCAATGCGATGTTGTGCTTTTCGGAGCTGGATTTGGCGGGGCAAATAAAGCAGGGCGGGGTGTCTGTCACATGCTGGCCATGCAGCCATCATGAATGAGCACTGGCGTGCTTGCATTCTTGATGGTGACTAACTTACACGGCAGGTCATCTAGGAGGGCACAAGCCAGCATTGTTACTTGCCAAAAGGCTCATGCGTTGTGGGGCTGATCAGCTGCCCCATCTGCACTGCTGCGGTCCGGCTCCGGAAAATGTTCCCGCAACCAGACTTGTGACCATTTGAGAAGACCTGGCACGAACAGACAGGCAGCAGCCAGACTGCTTGGCACTGCTGTCAGCTGTATTGACACTCGCACTGCTGACCCCATACTTGGGCCGACAAAGACAAACATGAAACGCAGTCCTTGCAACAAGGCCATGCCACGTGCTTTGATACACGGCTAGGTACTCTTACAACAAGGCTCTGATCAATTGCAGAGGATGCTGCTATTTAACAAAGCCTAGGCCTATATTTACTGCAGCAGCCGAGATCTGGGTGCACTGATTTGTGCCACACATGCGGCTGTGGGCCACCAGGGTACATCCCACCTGGAAGAGGCCATCCTTGAGAAAGAGGCCACAATCAGGGCCATCGCCACAAGATGCAACGAGCTGGAGGACAAGGCTGAAGGGTATTCGCTTGATTTGCTTTGATAAGACATTGTTTTTTTAGATGCATGCAGATCATCGCCTTCTCTGCAAGCAAACTGCCTCTTTGCTTGAAAGCTGTAAGCCTGCATGTGTATGCTCATGTTTAAAATGTTCATGCTTGGTGAGGTCAGACTTTCTGGTTCTGTCGAGCTCAGGCTCCATACAAATACTAAGGTCTTGCACCTCAGGGCCCTCACAAATGGCTGCCCAAAAGAGTGGCAGCCGTTGCACTGCAGCATCCCTTACACAGCAGAGCCCGTGCACAACAGAGCAACCGCCCTTGCACTACACAGCCCTTGCACCACACAGCCCTTGCACCACACAGCCCTTGCACCACACAGCCCTTGCACCACGTCCCCTTGCACACAGCCCTTGCACCACGTCCCCTTGCACTACACAGCCCTTGCACCACGTCCCCTTGCACAACAGAGCAACAAACCTTGCTCTAGATAACCCTTGCTTTCTCTAGTTGATGATGGGAGTGTTTTTACTGCCTATGTGGTTTCATTTCTTTTCCTTGCATCGCAAGCCCTTGCTTGACAGAGCAACAGCCCTTGCACCACAAGCTTTGCCAAACAGAGCAAAAGTCCTTGCACTTAACAGCCCCATGCATCACAACTCCATGCATGATAGAGAAGCTGTCCTTGCCCTGCAGCACCCCTTGCACCAATAGCCCTTGCACGACAGAGCCACAGCATCTACATGTCTAAGCAACAGTCCTAGCACCACAAGCGCTTTGCATATGATTGAGAAACACACAGTCCTTGATGCATGCCCATGACAAAGGGGCACATTGTGTGCCTCTGGCTGTGCATTTCCCTATAGCTTCCTGAAGCTCACAGATCTCAGACGTGCTGCAGCTCAAGATATAACCCTGCCAGATACTGTCATGCTTTGTACAACTTCCCCACAAGAACAGATGTGCCTGACACCACATCCCAACACTGCAACCGACAAATCAATGTTTTACACGCCCTGCCTGTCACCACATCCCAACACTGCAACCGACGAATCAATGTTTTACACACATCAGCACCCTGTCCATGCCTTAAGGCTGCAACCGACGAATCAATGTTTTACACACATCAGCACCCTGTCCATGCCTTAAGCCTGCAACCAACAAATCAATGTTTTACACACATCAGCACTCTGTCCATGCCTTAAGCCTGCAACCGACAAATCAATGTTTTACACACTTCAGCATCCTGTCCATGCCTTAAGGCTGCAACCGACGAATCAATGTTTTACACACATCAGCACCCTGTCCATGCCTTAAGGCTGCAACCGACAAATCCATGTTTTACACACATCAGCACCCTGTCCATGCCTTGACGCTGCAACCGACAAATCCATGTTTTACACACATCAGCACCCTGTCCATGCCTTGACGCTGCAACGGACAAATCAATGTTTTACGCACATCAACACCCTGTCCATGCCTTGACGCTGCAAGCGACAAATCCATGTTTTACACACATCAGCACCCTGTCCATGCCTTGACGCTGCAACGGACAAATCAATGTTTTACACACATCAGCACCCTGTCCATGCCTTAAGCCTGCAACCGACAAATCCATGTTTTACACACATCAGCACCCTGTCCATGCCTTGACGCTGCAACGGACAAATCAATGTTTTACACACATCAACACCCTGTCCATGCCTTAACGCTGCAACCGACAAATCAATGTTTTACATACATCAGCACCCTGTCCATGCCTTAACGCTGCAACTGAGGCCACTGCCTCCTGCCCCTCCAATGCACAGCTAAAGGCGCCTTGCACTTGAGAGGCCATGGCAATGAATCTTAGCCCCAGCCCAAACTTTGAGGCTAGAGACTACCGTCCCTAGAATAGTTTCTTAGCGTGCCCATGCAATACTCTGCATGTGTATCAGGCTGCGCGCAAAGAGAATGGCCCTAGCCCCCCACGTCAATCGCTGGCAGCGCTTCCAGTGTGGTCAAAAGGAGCTGGTAGAACGGAAGGTGGTGCACCTGAACACCAAATGCAGCCACATGGCTTGTGAAATGAAGCGCTTGCAAAAGGAGGTACGTGCGCCCACGCACACACACACACACACATCTTGGAGGGGCTCAGTACCCCCTGCAACATCCCTGGGCATCGTGTGCAGGGAGCATTACTCACATGCTTTCTAAATAAAGATTTATAAAGCAGCGCAGTTCTTCAGGTTTGAATGACTTACAAATCTTTTGTGATTTGAATTGAGGCAGCTTTGTATTGATATTGTGTAAAAGTCCAACTCAAAAGAAGGTGGCAGCAAGGGAAAATTTTATGGCAAGGCTTGCAAGGAACAAGACTACGCTGTCTGTGCGCTAGAACTCCATTTAGTATGGGAAGTGATGTGGAGGGCTCGAGCTTGGTGCTTAAATCATAACCTAATCAGATCATGCTGGTCTGCTTGGAGTGCGCACACTGGCACCCCTGCCTGCTGGAACATTTAGCAGGCATGGCCCTATCTTTTCAGCCTCTGTCTCGTTAGTCCATCATGTCGTTTTGACCTTTTGTGCCATTCCACCACAATGCTGCCTGCCTATCATGGCATCCCAGCACACTGTCTTGCAGCATTTTGTGGGCAGGTTCAAGAAGGAGAGGCCCAGATTTCTTCACAAAAGAGGGAGCTGGATGCAGGCAACCGCAAATTGCAAGAGCTGCTGCGGTCAGAAGCAGAGGCCCAGGAGTGCCTTGCCTGCTCAAAGGCCAAACTCAGCCATTCCGAGACAGAGGTGAGCAAAGGGCCCGTAGAGACTAAGTAGACAAGCTTGCACTGGCGCGAGTGGCAAACAACACCAAGCCCTACGTGTGCCCTTGCCTGCCCTGTCAGCTGCAGCTCAGCATGATCATGCAGCACGATCATGCAATCTGGCTGTAAGCACTGACTCGACAATGAAGAAAGGTATGTTCCCTTGCTTGTTCCAGGAGCGGCAGTGCAGGGTGGAGGTGGCAAAGCTCCGAGCTCGTGCAGCGTCTTCCCATGCAGCGGCGCAGGAGCGCGGGCGTGCACTAGCACTGCTGTGCAAGCGCCTGAAAGTAGCTGGCGCTGCAAAGGCGGATGCAGAGCAAGAAGTGGTCTTGGCTGAGAAATGTCAGGCAGAAGCCCAAGTGCGGCAGATGACTGCTTTTGGTGATCAAGTCCTTACTTCACTGTCGACAACTGGGGCACGTGCACATGTTGCTTTTGCAGTGATATGACAATTATGAGTGTTCTTAGCCACAATCACGTTTACTCTGTGCGCAGCATGCTTGCAACCGCTTTTGTGGCCTGGTATGCAATCACGTATGTGTGCATGCACATGCATGCTTCATGTTCTTTGTACAGCCCCATGTTTGCGCATGCTTTGCAGGCGGCGGTGCAGAATCAGGTGGCTGCTCTGCGCCAGCGGCTGCGGCATGATCGCCAAAATGCAGGGCCCAGTTTGAAGGCTCTTCCAGATCCAGTGGTGCAGGCCCGGTCAAAGCTGCAGCAGGCAGAGCAAGACCTGCAGCAGAGCATGGACAAAGTGGAGCAAGCAGAGCGCACCCTGCTGCAGGTGTAGCTATGGGGTGTAGGCTGCCTGCATGCCCTTAGCGCGGTGCACTGGCGCACTGGCTGGCCTTGCTGCAGGCGCATGTTGTGCCTGGCGGGCGGGCTTTGCTGCTGTGGGACAGCTTCCTGGCATGACTGGTTGCAGAGTGTATGGCAAGAGCGGCTTTGCTCTGTGGCAGGCTATCCAGCTTGCAGGTGCACGTGGAAGCATCTCAGGAAGTGCCTTTCGAGCTGTGGGCGGGTGAGCTTCTTTAAAATGCGCACTTTTCACAGGCGCGGCACCGCTTGGATGGAGCCAGAACTTCAGAAGCATCTGCGGTAAAGCTAGAGACAGAGCAGGCAATGAAGCTACAGCGCAAGCAGGCTTCTGCTGACCAGCTGGGGTTGCAACTTGGGGAGATGCAGGCAAAAGTGAGACATTTACTGGCTGGGCAGAGGCTCAGGTGGCGGTAAGCTGAGGTGCCAAAACTTTGACCCTTGCTCGCCAACTTAGCAGCTCCCAAGGCCTTGTCTGTTGTAGATTGATGAGCATAGGTTTATCACCTTGAATGCCACCAGAAAATTACAGGAACCTTCTTGATAATTGAAAAATAGAAATTTGCATCATGCAGACGCTGGATACAGTAGTCTGGGATCTTTGGCCATATTGTACATCGTGGTGGCCCTAGGTAGTCTATTACCTACACGCCTGGCCCTTTCCTTACCACAAACAGGCAATTGTATTGTTTGGGTTGACTTCAAGTCCTTTGAACTTGCCTGATGGATGCTGCAATGTTGCTCAAATGAGCTGAACAACTTTTATCAGTGTGTCCAGCCATGCTTGCTTGCAAAGTTGCATTGTACAAGGGTGTGTTAGGGGATGGAGTAGAACTGATCCACCAAAGGTAGATTTGGAAAATCTATGTGTAGAAGCATGTCCATGACCCCTTGGAACACATACACAAATTATCAGGTGGAGGAGGGAGCAGCTGCCCTGGAGTGCTGCCGCCAAAGTTACATTGAAGCCCAGGTGTGCCGTGGCTCCCTTTTGCATGTGCGATTCTCACCCGGCTTGTGCTTGTCGTCCATGTGCTGCCCAAGGTATAGCCTCACAAGGACCACTGTCCCAGGTCATGTTTTGAAGCCTGAGTGACCAACATGTGTGTGTTGTAATCTGAACATACACGCTGAAGTGAAACTGAATGTAGCAGATAACCCACTATTGACATTAGGCAACTTTGGCAGCAGCCAGATGCTGACAGCCCTGGCAATATCCCTCGGAATCGGTCTAGAGATTGCTGATTATATACATCCTCCTGCTTGCCAATGTGCATGACCCACTGGCTTTAATCATAATGTTGTAAAAACTGTGGGCTTTGCATGCACACGTGCTCAGAACATACATCCTGCTGCGCCCAGCAGACCTTCCGGCAGCGCGCAAGTTCATTTTGCTTTAAGTTAGACAGTGCCTACTGTTACTTTGGTGTGCAAACATTTGTGCTTATCTACCTTGATATTCCACACGTGCAGGTCAAGGTCCAAATCGCGGAGGCTTTGGTGCGACAAACCACCGTCCAGCAGCAGCAGCAGCAGCAGCAGCAGCAGCAGCAGCGTGAGAGGTCCAGCCAACCTGCTCACCAGCTTAGAGATGGGAACGTGAGCGCTTGTCAGGGGCAATGGTCCAGACACGACGCTGCCATTGAGCAGCTGTGGCAGCAGGGTCAAGCAGGCAGCCCACCGGGCAAATTCCTGGGCAGGTGAGGCCTTCCACCTCCTGGCCATTTGTTGGGCTGCCCTGTGTGCAGGAAGCACGTTCTGGTTATTATAAGGATGCTGTTTATGCAGCAGATATTGTGAATTCCATCTCTTTGCACCTTGCAACGTTGCCAACCAAAATGCAGCACAGGAACCAGGACGTAGAGTCCTGCCAAGCACGGTCACCAACTTTCACTGCCTTATGCACCCAATCAAGGCTGTGTAATATTGAACTGCAACATGTGTACACACTGCAGGCTGTGTAATGTTGCCATTCTCACTGATGGAAGCCTGGCACTTCCGGTCAACGCAGCCCTGGCAGCCATGTGTAACTTGGCTAACCTGGTGATTGTAGCTGACAGGCAAGAATATGGGCAGCCATGTGTAACTTGTCTAACCTGGTGATTGAAGCTGACAGGCAAGAATATGGGCAGCAATGCGTAGCTTGGCTAACTTGGTGATTGAAGCTGACAGGCAAGAATCTGGGCACACCACCGGGCGCACCACAATAGACTGGGTTATCAGACCGCACATTGTCATGCGTCACCGTGTAGCCACACGCCTCAAAGTTTCTACATGCATTCCCAGGCATGTGCTGTAAAGATTGCCTGGACGCCTTACCAAGCTTGAACTTTGGGTTCGAGCACAGGTGTACCAGCTTTGCTTCTTGCCCCTCTCATAGCAAGCGTATGTACATGTGAAAGCATGCAAACTTGCATCAAAGCAAAATCGCAAACACGCAACATAATGTCAATGCCCAAACATGGGACCACCTACTCACAGGCCCACAGCTTTGGCTGTTGTCGCGCACTTTGCTTCATCCCGGGCAGGCATGGTGACTTGCAAGGTATGTGTTTTGTGTGTGTGTTGAATTTTGCTGTGTGCTCGTTTGTGTGCACACGCATGCGCAGTAGTCAGATCAATGCTTTGCTCGTTGACCTTCCCATATGTGCTACACAGTCGCTCGTGAATGTGAAGCAGCAGCTTCTGCCTTCCTTGCATACATGAAAATTCAGATATTTTTGACCTGTGTTCCTCATGGCTGTGTACATGCATGGCTAGTAAACAAGGTCTTTCTAGTCTAGCATCTGGTGAAGCAGCGTCCTTTGCTAAGGCTCACAAAGGCCACTGGCATTGACAGGCAGCTAATTTGTGTCACAGACTTAGGCCATCAGTGTGCCTGGCCGTGCTCCTCTTTACCTCGCCAGGTGCTTTCAGAAATATTGCCTCCTAGGCAGGGATCCACAACAGCTGCTGTGACTGTGGCGGCGCAACAAAGCATCCAAGTGACACCCTTGCGGGCGTTCCTAGCTCCTGCAGCACTAGGGCAGCAGCAAGGCGCACTGCATGGTCTCATCCAAGGCCTGCATCATCATCATCATCAGCAGCAGCAGCAGCAGCAGCAGCAACAGCAGGAGCACGATGTGCTGCAGGAGCAATTGTCCACATTGCTGGATACCATGACAGCAGGCTGGTACATGGTGGCAAACAGGGACTGCGCACTGCGCCTGATGGATGCCAGCAGTGGTTGCAAACACAGGTGCGCTTGCTGGGAGTACTTCACCATATGGGAACATCTCAGGTATGAAAATTTTCAGGCCAAAGCCACACATGATGGACCACAGAGGTTGACAAGAGGCGCAAAGAGTTACACTTGATCTTTTATCCTAACTTTATTTATCAAGAGTTGGCTGCTGCATAGCCATGCTTTTGAATGTGCATGTGCACACGCAGTGCTGGAGACGTGTGGCACATGGTCGTTGTGTGTCGATCAAAGTTGGCTTAAATAGGGCAGATATTGCCTGGTTATGAGTACACAATTTGACAATTTGACAATTTGGGATTGCCTTGCATTGTGGGTGAGATATGGCATAGCAGTCTTTTTGACCATGCTCAGGCTTAAGCTCCAGGACCTCATTTGCATTTGGGCAAGTTAAAGCCAGGCTGCTGTTGTCTCATTCTAATGTCCCCTAATCTATGCCAAAATCGATTCCAGCTTTCAAGTACTGTATCCTAGCGTATGTCATATTTTCTCTCCTGCCTTCAGACTCAATCTTGTCACCGCTGCTGGTGAAATTTTTCGAGCGGATGGCGAGATCATGGTGAAGGTAATCTGAGCTTGAGCGTTTCCACCCAACAGGGCTCAGCAAGTTGTTTGGGTCCATTCCACACATAAGCCATCACAGTTACAAAGCTACCACAATAATGATAATGCTTATGGATATCTCACTGATCTTTCTGGTATCCCAAAAAAGGAAGACTGCCAACCTTCTGGAGTATCCAAATAGAGTCATCATGAGCGTTTGCCATTAGGTCGAATGCTTGTCATTTGAAATAATCAGCAAAGGACATTCAAGTTCAATGTGATCGTCTGCCCAAATTTGTGCACACACATTCTGTTTTGGCTGTTATGAAATTATATGGCATTTACAGGTATGCCAAATTGTGTCATCCATGTCTATCCCTTCACCTTTACCCCTTGGTACCTCTTGTGCATGCTCAAGTGGTGCTTCAGTGGCAGTTCATGACTGCCAAAATATAATTGATAACAAGCACCACATCCATCTCTCTTTCACTCAGGTTCAATCTACACAGTCATTGTCTGGCATGCGAGCCATCCATCAAGAAGTAGCCAACTCACCAGGCCCTTATGACCTTGACACTGTACCCCAAAGCTTAGACCCTCGTTCAAGAAGCTGCACAGCAGAAAGATTGGCATCTGGCAGTGCAGATCAAAGCAGCTGCGCCGCTGGTAGGCAAGCCACTGGAAACGGCACATGTAAGGCATCAGCGGCAGAGGCAGCAGCAGAGGCAGCAGCAAACCAGGTGCTAGAGGAGCAAGAGCATCAGGCAAGGCAAGCTCAGGAAGACCTGGGAATGCAACAAAAGGAGTTGAGAAGTATACATGAAAGGTGGGTGGCGCACGCAGAAATTATAGGTACCAGTAGAGCCTTCTATGATGCATCAGATTTCTGGCCAGGTTCAGACGCCAGCCGAATTCTGGATTGAAGACTTGGAGGCTGCCACCTGAGCATGCCACCTTTGTGATCCTCTCCTCGGTATGAATTCATTTTCAGTAGTATGCATGGGTTCACAATAATAACGTACCAAAAGGCACCACTGTGTTTGCGAGTCTTGAGCTCAAACTCTGCGTGGCTCGGTTGCCTCCATGTATGTAGCCAACTACTGCAAGCTGCTGCGCCTTTGAAGTACTGCAATGCATATGCAGGTCCTCTCCCTCCAGGTCATGCATTGAAAAGCGCAAGGGCCTGCAGATGCGTGATGTCCTCACTCATAACTGGGCGACCAATAGCCATTTTATACCTCAACTACCTCAACAGCTCTCAAAAATTTCTCAACGACCATGTACTTACAATCATGTGCATATGTTGTGGCAGGCTGAGGTCTATTGAGGCAAGCCAAAGGCAGCTTGTATCACAGTTGCAGCACCTGGGCTCTCAACATGCGGCTGCAATAAGATCAGTGTCTACTGCAAAGCTTCATGCAGATGCCAGTGCTGCTCAGCTGCAAACTCGCAAGGAGCAGGTGGGGGACTAAGATTATCTTGTAACGTGGTTAAGGTGGCTAGGTATTATCAAAGCTAATGACTCATTAGTAATGAGGTCTCAACCTCTTATTCATTGCTCAGTCAGGTTCTTTGTCAGCATTGCTAACAACCCTTAATCTCCATGATTACAGCTCCAATAACCCCTAGAATGCATGCATGCTTTATGCGTACACATGCATTTGTCAATCCCAAGTTAAGTTTGGTGCATTTGCCCCGTACAACAGTCCTATCATTCCATGGCATGTGATTGACATGCTTAACGATAATTGCTTTTGTGCAACTTGGACACCAGGCCCAGACTCAGGTTAAAGCTGCCACCCAGCTGGTTGTAAACCTTGAGCAGAAGCTGCAACAACTTCAGCATGCCATGAACGCTCAAGCAAAGGCTTTCAATGAACAGCAGAGCCAATTGAGAAAAGTGGAATGTGCTTCAGGTAAGACTCATTGATGCAATTACGTGCATTGCCCAAGAGCCCGTGATTAGCCTAAGGGATTATTGGTCCTATGTAAGGCTGAAATATCAAAGTCAAATTGTTAAGCAACCAATTAAGTAGTGGAGCTTACAGAGAACCTATCACCCCAATGCAAGCCGGTCAACCTCAATTCTGGCAAGACCAAGGATGCATGCTTCATGCTGTATTGCTATGCACCACAGATTCAATCAATCTCACCTTAAACGCCTTTTCATATGAAGCCAAAATGTTACGATGACACATAGCTTGAGGCATGCTCTTTTGCTTGATACATCACTGATAAGTCCTCTGGCGTTGATGTATAGCCAGCGACTCTATCTGCTTCTCATACCTCCAGGGATTTCATCAAATGATTACGCCATTAAAGCAGAAGAGCAGCTAGTCAATGCTGAGGAGGAGCTCAAACAAGCCAAATCAATTTCGTTACAGGTACTACAGCCTGGGGCTTTGCATATTCTCAAATTTCCCTAAGCAAAATGCAAGTATACAGCAAAAAGCAAGCATCTAAAAAAGTACAGTTTGTTGGCCTGTCTTCATAGACAGCTTTGGCTGACGTGCACATATGCAACCTCAGTCCCGCTTGGTACATTGTCATGGAGTAGAAGACCAGAGGGGGCTATCTGAGCAAAAGTCCAGGCATGATCCTTTTTTGACTTAAACTAAACTTTTATCATAAAACTAGGCTGAAGGAAAAATTTGGGGTGAAGAAGACGACCCTGGTGGCCTGGGTGGGTGTTCACCCTCTGTTTTTGGCCTATTTTGGCATAGATAGCGCATGTGCGCCCTCACCACGAGCCCATCAGAGCTCCTTTTACCTCCAAAACTCCACCAGTATACTTCTATTATGTTACTCATTGATGTTGGATGTTGAAATCCAGGTTTGGAGGGGGGCGGAATTTGACCCGTTTTGGCACCCCTTATGCTGCTTTTTTCTAACGGAAATGACCCAAAATCGACATCTCACCAACCACTGGATTTTTCAATCCAATTCTTTTGCAATGATGTTTGTTTATTATAAGAGCACCAAAACACCAAACATCATGTAATTTGGTGCAGTGGCTGATCTGGTGTGGACATCTGGCTGTGAAAAGTAGGGTTCACGCAGCGGCCCATTGTGCATGGGCCCCCTGACGCGCATTTTCAAACTCAGGTGCTGTGAAAAGCTGTCAAGCAGGGCTACCATCTAACACTTAGCTTGAAAACTGCGCGTCAGGGGGCCCATGCCCTGGGATCATACTGGAATCATACCCATTTTGGGCCTCAGATAACCCTCTCTGGTATAAGACTTTCCTTTTTTTGTTAAAGTGATACAGTGCAGTCTTGCATGTGTGGTTCCATAAATGGATGAATCAATGGAAGAAGATGAATCAGGCAACTTCAAAGATTTAATGTCATACCTGCAAATGTTCCTGGCCACCAAATGACATAGTACAAGCCTTTGGTGCTACAGGCTGTGTAATTTCTCTAACACGAGCTACTTATGCCCCAATCATGAGCACCTTGCCATAAAATGTCCTTTATTGAGTATGACCTAGCTTCATCCTTAATCACGTGCCTTGGCCAGTTGGCATTTGGCTTGCTTTGTCTCTGCATCTTTGGCCTTGTTCTGCTTTACCATGTTATGATAAGACGGAGCAACAGCTTGATTGGCAAGATCCCTCACCTTCCATGCGCAGGCTACCAAGCGCATTTCAAAGGCGAAATCAGCTGCACGCAGCGTGCATGCTTCACTGAAGGCCTTGGAATCAGAGCATGAGCGGCTGCAGAAGCAGGACTTTGAAGCCGAGGCCCAAAACTTTGAGCATGAAGCAGAGGCTACTGCAGATAAGGTGGCTTATACCCACACATTTTGTCTTTTAAATCGTACATAGCTTGTTTCACTGCGCATTTTAGATGTGCTCAATGCTGAGCTCATACGAATACTCCATTCCCAGACTTTCAAGATCCAAGCTAGATATGTGAAGAAGAGAACCTTGTGTGAAAAAGGATCCACTAGCAAACTAATACTGTTAATTGGTCTGATAGCAATATCAGAAGAGAACTTGAATGAGCGTCTCTGAAAAAGGTTGAGCATCCTGGGTTTGATATGTTTATTGGTTAAGCTCATTCTCCCTTTTGCTCACTATCCTGTTCACCGTATTCCAGGTCCGTATTGTGAGCAGTAAACTGAAGGAGCTTCGAGAGGAAGTGAGCATTTTATCTTGCAAGCTTTCTGAAGTAAGGTAAGATTTGTGTATGGACCCTCATTTGTGCGTGCATCCGTATGCTCATGCATGAACTTTTGAGAGAGAGAGAGAGAGAGAGAGAGAGAGAGAGAGAGAGAGAGAGAGAGAGAGAGAGA
>LFCJ01000896.1_pt1 | contig 19720 bp, 16 predicted proteins | sample 643141 | NCBI WGS metagenome assembly LFCJ01 (sample SAMN03766243, study PRJNA286221) | soda lake metagenome | biome: soda lake; feature: Kulunda steppe; material: water; isolation source: sample B1-Br-g2 brine of Lake Bitter-1 | place: Russia: Kulunda steppe | collected 2010-07
CGAGGTGATTAATATTGCAACAACGGGGACTGGAAGCTCAATCGTAGTTGCAGCTGCACGGTTTCTCCGAAATCAGCTCCGGATGGCATATGTCCTCTGGCGACGTGAGGAGTCAATTGTGCTGTTTTTTGGGTCGACATCGTATCTAATTCCGATTCTCGCTGCGAAGCTCTCTGGTAAAACGGTGGTGTTGGAACCACGTGGTGACGTGCCGTTAACGCTCCGGCTGCACTGGGAACAGCGAGTACCGACGCCGATTGCTCGGGTGTTGGCTGGATCTGTGTGGTGTTTGGAGGAAGTGGGGTACCGAGTCGCTGATGCGATTATTACGTATACACCGTCGATGGCTGAGGAACTAGGTCTTGATCGATTCGAGTCGAAGCTGTATCCCAACGGGGCTCGGTATGTGGACACTGAGCAGTTTTATCCTCGGGTGGCGTTTGCGGAGAGAGAGCAGGTGGTCGGATTTTTGGGTCGACTTGACCAAGAAAAACGGATTCGTGAACTTGCGGCAGTAGCGAGGGAACTTCCTGACGACATCACGTTCGTCTTTGCTGGCGACGGTGAGCTTCGAGAGTGGTTGGAACGGGAGCTCTCGGCTGAGATTGAATCTGGATCAGTTGAGTTGACTGGATGGGTCGATCATGAAGAGGTTCCCGAAGTATTGAGCAGGTTCGAATTGCTTATTCTCCCTTCAGCCCCTACCGAGGGACTACCAACGGTGGTTCTGGAATCGATGGCGTGTGGCACACCTGTGTTGGCAACACCCGTTTCGGGGGTGCCAGATGTGGTGCGGGACGAAGAGACTGGGTTTTTGATGGACAACGTGAATCCTGAATTGATTGTAGAAGATATCGAAACGATTCTGGGATGTGGTGATCTGAAACAGACCAGTGACGCTGGGAGATCGTTGGTCAAAACAGAGTACAGTTTCGAGGGGGCTGTGGAGCGATACTCGGTGATTTTAAATCGTCTATGAAAGATATAACCGAGCAAAAGGATATTCCATGAACAACGATACTGCGGTGAAGTTAGATATCTGTACAAGGCTTTTTGAAGAGTTTCACGACCAAGAGATTTCCTACTGCCACTGGAAAAGCAACGAGCATCTACTCGAAGGCTTAGCCGGGAGGACTGATCTCGACATCGTTGTCGACCGGCGTGAGAATGTTGAAAAGATACTCCAGCGAAATGGGTTCAAACGTTTTGAACCATCCTGGTTCGTCGCATATCCCGGAGTGGAGGATTACCTCGGATACGATATAAAAACGGGAACACTGGTCCACATCCATCTTCACTACAGGCTTGCAATCGGAAGCAAGCGTCTCAAGGATTATCATCTCCCTTGGGTGAACACGTTGTTGGAGAGACGTGTTTTCAATGATGAACAGAAGGTGTACACTGCGGATCCGGCGATGGAAATGCTACTGCTACTTGTTCGATACGCGTTGAAAATCCAGAAGCGGGACTATGCTAAATCGATATTTACTGATTATCTCAGCCAAGACGTTGTCCGTGAGTACGAGTGGCTACAGTCTCGAATAGACAACGTCGACGTAGAAGCATTGGCAACCGAGTTGCTGAACGACGAGGCAGCAGACATTATTGCGCCGATGCTGGACTCACAGCCTGGGTTGTGGCAGTTCCGAAAACTCCGGAAAGTGTGTACTGACGAGCTTTCGACCTACCGTATGTACAACTCCATTGAGGCACAGCTGCGCGGGTTTCTTCGTGAGGCGTTTCTGGGATTGCGCTCACTAAATGAGAAGTATGTCGGTGGCCCACGATTCTACCGGCGAACGGTTCCGTCGGGTGGTGTTCAGATTGTGCTCCTCGGCGTCGATGGGGCAGGTAAGTCGACGATAATCGAGGAAGTCGACGAGTGGCTCTCGTGGAAAGTCGATGTGCAGCAACTGTATTATGGAAGTGGTGACGGACCCGCGACCCGATTGCGATATCCTCTCATTGTTGGCCGAAAATTGGTTGGAGGGAATGGAACGGGAGACAGTGATGGTTCGTCGTCCGAGCGATCGTTGGTCATCCGTATCGGGAGAGTGCTCCGAGGTGTCGTGTTGGCACGTGAACGACGGAAGAAACTACAGAACGGTTGGCGAACAAAAAGTCGAGGTCTCGTGGTGCTCGGTGACAGATATCCACAGAACCAGATTATGGGATTCAACGATGGACCACTGCTGGATCATCTCTCTGAGTCGTCTTCGCGTCTCCTGCGATTCCTCGCTCGTCGTGAGCGCGCAGTCTACCAATCTGCGGCAGAGTGTCCCCCAGAGTTCGTTATCAAGCTGGATGTGTCGCCAGAAGTGGCTAGAGAACGAAAGCCTGAGATGTCGATAGAACAGTTCGAAACACGCGCTGCTGCGGTCGAGTCGCTCGATTTCGATACCGACGTTGTGGTCGTCGATGCAGAACAGCCACTTGAGGATGTGCTGCTGGAAACAAAACAACATGTGTGGAACCAGTTGTAACGCTTCGGTGGTCGGCAGCTACCCCGTGGCGGTTCGCTTAACTGTCTCGGCTAGCCAAAATTAGTAATGTCGAATCCTGAAATCGGCGGTCGCCTTCGAGCGTTTCACGAATACAACGTGAAACCCACACGTGATTTGCTACTGCAGGGTGAATTTGGTTTTCTTGCTGGCGCAATCGCTGAGGAGATCACCGGTCGGAATCCATACTTTTGGTATCGCCAACGACGTGGCAAAGACCGAATTGTAACGCGGACAGTCCGTGGTCACCAGATGAAGATCGATCTGTATGACAGAGGCATCTCTCGACATCTCTTTATTCGTGGTGTCCATGAGGTATCAGCGACGGCTGCATACCGAGCTGCACTGGCTGAACTGGCGACAGACGTCGAGGGGGAACTAACGGTTCTGGAGGTGGGTGCAAACCTTGGATATTATGTTCTGGAGGTGGCAAGCAGCCTTGATGATCGTGCATCCATCTTTGCGTTTGAACCGGACCCAGTGAATCGGTCACTACTCACAGAAAATGTTGAGCTGAATGGCTATGAAGAATTGGTAGAGATATTGCCACAGGCGGTTGCCGAATCTTCGGGTGAGGGGACGTTCTGTCGGTCGACGCACTCTAACTGGAATCGACTGAAGCAGCGTCGTGAGAATGGAAACAACGACGAACTGGTAGAGCAGTTTTCTGTGGAAACAATGAGTATTGATGACTTTCTAACGCAGCGTGATATCAGACCCTCAGCAGTCAATGCACTTCGGATGGATCTGGAGGGCCACGAAATTTCCGTGCTCCGTGGGATGAGAAAGGTACTTGCAGCCGGCGGACCGCTAATACTTTTTATTGAATTTCATCCGGATTTTGTGGAGCAATCCGAGCACGAATGGGCATTCAACGCACTGAAAGAACACGGGTTTGAAATAGTGTTTGTCAATCAGAAGTGGAACGTGATTGATGTTGACTCGTTCAAAGAACTGCGAGAGATTCAGGGATCGCACGTTCGTGTTGTCTTCACTCGTAGTGTCCGATAGGAATCAACAGTCTTGCATGTCGAAGTGAATTCTGGTGTAAATCTGGTTTAGTAATGCTAAAGAGAAGGTTGTACAAAAATAACCTATGAAAGAGTGTCGCTACTGTGAACGTTCTTTTGATACTGAGGAAGAACACATAACACACCTTGCGAACGATCACGACTGGGAGATGCTGAGCCGAATTGATCGGAAACGGGTGAAAAATACACAGCCAGATCTGTCACCAGATATCGGACAATTTGAGCGTATGAAATACAAAGCTTCAGCACTATCGCGTCGACGGTTCGTACAATTGTCTGGTGCTGGCGTGCTTGGTGCGGTAGGTGGGATCGGTATGACGAGTTGGTTTGGTGACGACGGGAGCCAGGACACCGTTCTTAATGTGAAAGAGGATTTCGGAGCGGTCGGAGACGGAGACACAGAAGACACCGATGCATTCCAGAACGCGATGGAGGCAGCAGCAGGTGGTGGTATTGTGTACGTGCCTCCAGGTGAGTATCCGATCCGTCGGGTAGAAACATTTGAAAATACGATTGTGTACGGCGAAGGTGAAGAATCAAAACTCTTGCACGCACCAGAAAATCTAAATGAAAACCCTGAAACATATATTTTCGATTCAAATGAGGCAGATCATATCGAATACCGGAACCTCTGCTTTTCGGGCAATTTGAGCGAACACGAGTTCGTAGGGCGTCCAGGAAACGCTAATTCCGAGCTGCTAGATCCCGTGGGGGGATCACACATTAAAATTATAGGCTGCATCTTCGAAGAAATCCTGGCTGGAGAAGCTATCGATCTTGATAGTACCGATAGCTCTCACCATTATATTATTATAAACAATGAAATAGACATGACAGCACACAATCGGGCAGGTGAAGGCATTCTTTCTCGTGGCCACAATCATCTGATAAAGGGGAATTACGTTATCGGCTCAGATTCCTCACCAGGAAGTGAAAGAGCAGGTTCCAGAGCGGCGATAGCGGTTGATGAAGGGAGTACCCGCAATGTCATCGTCGACAATGTCGTCGAGGACAGTGCAAGAGCATACGACATCAGGCAAGGACCAGACGGACCTACACACATCTTCGATGGAAACGAAACCAGAGGAGAGTTCGAGGATGAGTCGAATTTTGAAGGAGTAATCAGTACTGAGCGACCGGATTGAACGCAAGTATAAAATAAAGCTAAATAGAACTGATTGTATCAACAACGACACCAAGACGATGGGAGACGGTTTGAATATTTGTCATATAGTTAACAGCATCGGAGACACTAGTATGTCGGGCGATCTCGCCACCGCCCAAACAGAACACGAAGCAATCGACGAGGTCGGGATTCTTGCCTGGTTCGATATTGAGCCGTTTCGAAATGATGACAAAGTCGATTTGTATTGTCTTGATATCCCGTCCGGAAGATTCCACATCAATCGTAGTGAGTACATGGAGACGAAGTCTGTTCTTTCAGCATACGACATCGTTCACACGCACCACCCGCATTCAGGATTTTTCGGGAAACTGATCTCCCGTCGGCTTGGAAAGCCGGTTGTACATACGGATCACAACAATCACGATGGCTTTTCCCGAAAGGGTCGAATTGCAAACGGTTTGACGAATGTATTTGCGGACAGGATTGTCCCTGTGTCGGAGTCAGTACGGGAATCGTATGCGTGGTGGGAAGAGTTACTCATCAATAATAAAAAAGTTGAAGTGGTGAACAATGGAGTCGATATCGAACGGGTCGAAGCAGCTCGGTCGATCGACTGGAGTATTCACGACCTTGTGGACATTGATCCGGATGCCGCAATCGTCGGCTCGGCAGGGATGCTCGTCGAACAGAAGGCCCACGATGTGTTGATAAAAGCGGTTGATTTGGCGAACCGAGAGAGTGAACGGCCGATTGAGTTGGTTATTTCTGGTAGCGGAGAGTTACGAGATGAACTTGGGGCACAAATTGCTTCCGCGGAGTTTAGTGACCGATTGCATTTACTTGGTTTCCTTGAAAAGCGTGAGCAAGTGTATAAAATGATGCACGAAATTGACATTTATGCGATGCCATCTCGCTGGGAAGGGTTCTGTGTTGCTGCACTGGAGGCGATGGTAATCGGGAACGCGTGTGTGTTTTCGGATATTGAGGAATTTCACAAGCCATTTCGGGATGTCGCTTTGTTCCATCCAGATAACAATACTGAAGTATTATCCAATCGACTTACCACGCTTTCAGAAGACGATGTATTGCGCGACAAATTAAGTAAAGAGGCAAGTCAACAAATCCAGAATAGCTACAAAATTGAAAAAACAGCAGACCAATACGTTCAACAATATCGCTGTATATTATCAACCATCTGAACATCACAAATCAACTCGTAACTATCCGAAAAATACCATCTCATAACGGTCAGTGATGGATTTGACCGTATGAGTTGCTTCAAAATATCTACGGCAATTATCACCAGTTTTCTTCCGGTAGTCATCGTGAAACAGCAGTAACTCAAGCTGATCAACAAGTCGCTCAATTGAACCACCTGCGACCGTTCCGAGATCGTTACTGGTGATAATATCGTCTGGGTCGACAGTCAGACTCGCAACCGGTGTTTCGTAGGCCCAGGCTTGGAGGAACGTATTTGGGAATCCCTCTTCAACAGAAGTATTAAGAAAGACATCTGCAGCAACAAAGTACCGATCAATTTCTGCAAACGGAACGAACCCTTCGAACCGTACGTTATCCCGAGATTGAGCCTTAGAGTAGATCTCTCTCGATAACTCTCGGTTGTTCTCAGGTCCGACTATTACAAACGTCGTGTCTGGAAACTGGGCGGCGATTTTGAAAATAATTTCGGGTTGCTTAAATTCGACGAAGCGACCAACCCACAACACAATCGGTCCAGCCGTTTCAGCTAATGCTGGCTCAGGCAGTGGTTCTTGGGGCGTGTAACAGTTAGGTATTTTGTGGACTCTTGTATTCAGCCGTCTTTCAGCTAGAGATTGCTGGTAGTTGTTTTGTACGATTACCGAATCAGCTGCGGAAAGTGCTCGCCTATTGAGCCACTTGTATGGATGTGTGCTCTTGATACCATCACTAAAATGACGTGGCGAGTCAGTGAGTTCATCGTCGTGAGCGACACCGTACACAAACTGTGTGTCCGTAATTGCGCTATAGCCCACGAGTGGAAAGATTTCAAAATCGAGAACGCGACGATAACACACATCAGGATTGATTCGCTGGAGCACGTTTGTCGTACCGCGAACTGCGGTCAAAGCGCGTCGAAATTCGTTTCCTTTTGGTCGAGGCTTGAGAACCACTTGAATTCTGTTTACTGTACAGTTTTCTTTTTGGTTGTCATCATACTCAACAAAATACACGTCGTGACCACGCGAAGCAAGTTCACGCCCCACCAAAATCTGCTGAACTTGAGCACCACCGACGGCACCTTCGTTATTACCTGTGAGCATGTCATACGCGTTGAGGGTAAAAAATGCAATACGTTTCATACCCTAATATTTAAATGAGTATTCGCCAAGCATATAAAACATCCTGTTGAACCAAGATTCCTTATAGGAGTTTGATCGTGATTTCAAGATTTGATTACAGTATGTCGACATGAATTGTTGGCAGAATTATTAGAAATATGCACGAACTCACGACAGATACAACAGATACGATACTTTGGTAAAAATCTACCTGCTACTACTTAAAGAGAGCGTGTCATAGAATCTATCTCATAGCATCTCACACCCTGGTTCGTTTCCTCGCTCGTAATTGCTGATTGCGACAATAATCAAGACACAGCGCGAGGAACACTTCTGTTCGTGCGTGGACGCGGCCTCGGGCGTGAACGTGCCCGAGGCCGCAGTCCTTGACCGCGTTGTTGGTCCGTTCGACGCCTGTCCGGTTGTTGTATGTCTCGTCCAAGATCGATTGTTTCAGCTGAACGTCCTCGCTGTCTTCCTCGATTCGGTCTTCGACCCTGTACTCGATGTCTTTCGGGTCGTCAGTGTTTCGCGGGTTGTACGGGGCGACTGGCACGACTCCTGCGTCCAGCAGGTGGTCGTGCCAATCGAGGATGTCGTAGGCACTGTCTCCAAGCATCCAGACCGGTGTATCGCCGTCTCTTTGTCTGCTTGTTTGGCCTGTGTGAACTCCGCTGCTATCGGGATCTTTGCGCCGGTCGAGACGATTGTACAGCCAAAGCCGTAGTAGTACTGCTCAGCAGTTGGATCGTAGTTCCATGACGCCGCGTCGTTGTATTGAATCGCTTCAACGTGTGCCGAATCGATGGAGTACGTAGAGTCGAGCAGGCCGCGGGCGGCGGCCTGCTCAACGAGACTGTCGAAGACATCGTCGATAACGTGTTCAAGATCGGTGAGAAAGCGATCAACCGTGTCTCTGGATGGCGGTTTGCCGAGTCCGCAGTAGTACCAGACAAGGCCGTTCTGAAGTTCTCGTGTAACCGGACGTGTTCCGTAGACATTTCCGTAGTAGCAGTGCAGAAAGCCTCGAAAGAGGTCCGGTGGCTTATGAACTCGTGTTCGCCCCCGCTTCAAGGGGGCGAACACGTCGTTCTCCAGCAGAAACTCGAACTCAAGATGTTCAAACAGCGGTACTGTCTCGATAGCCGCGACATTCAAGAAGTCGTCTACCGAATCTACGTCTTGCAGGGTGCTGGTACTCGTAGACACAGTTCCAACACCCTGCTGCCTTCTCTGAGAACGTTTCTATGACACGCTCTAAGAAATCAACAAGTAATTGCGGAGAATTGAGAACTATCATAATGGCACTGTTTAGCCCTGTTCGCTTGTCAAACACCCTCAACTAGCCAGCACCAAATAGAGTGACTACCTTACTCACATCATTATAATCAACTTATAATTTAATTTAGAATATCTTGGAGATCTGGATGGTCACGCAATTCCTCATTATATTCATTAGAGAGTCCGTTCTTAGAGAGATCATCCCTGAGTTCTTGCCAGTCTTTATGTCGTTGATGTACTTGAACGGCTACTTCATCTAATCCAAGCACTTTTGAGGCACAAAGTCTGTTTCGACCCCAGCCAGCCCAGATAAATTCTCCATTTTTATTTATGTGTACACCAATTTCCATGTCTCGATAGTGGAATGGAATATATTCACGTAACGGCCTCAAATTTTTTTGTGGAATGTATCCATTAGCTTGTAAATTTTGGACTAAGTCTTCTTTGTTTTGGTTTATATCCGGTGTTTCAGCATTTTCATTAACATAATTTTTATATGTTTGATATTTATCTCGGTCTTCTATTGGAGTTAATTCCCATGTCTTATGCGCTACTTCACCCCATTTATATAAGTGACTTGCATCAGCTTCATACTGTATTTTTGAGGGGTCAACAAAGATTATTTTAAAAGGATCGGCATCAGTGACTTTATTGCTGGATATCAGCTGTAATATCTTAATTCTGACATACAATATTGACAAATTAATCGAACTACGCTTCCAGTAGTGAAATTTGAATGTAGACGAAATATACCATTTTACTCTCTCAAAAGCTGTAACAATACCATCCTCAGACAAACGGTGACGGAATTTTTTAATGAGTGAAATTTCTCCCATGTTCTAATACTATTGATTCAAAGATAATATATTATTGGATTTGTGCTGGTTTTGATGTCTAACGAGGAAAGTCTGGGTGCGAATGTGGCAGGTCTGATCTACTCTTATCTGTGAAGTTAGTACTCTGTTTACGGAATTCTTGCCACTCTTTATGTCGTGCGAGAACCTGAACAGGAACCTCATCCAAATTGAGTAGTTGAGCGATACAGAGACGGTGTTGCCCTCGACTTTGCCAGAAGATAGAACCGTTTCGTCCAATAGTCACACCAATTTCACTGAGCTCAGAGACTAATTCTGGTCGTCCTGTCGCCTGATCTTGGTCAAGAGGTTCACTAGATAAACTATATCCATCCTTACGAATCGTTTCATAAAGATCATCATAGCGTGAGAGGTATGCAAGCAGCTCATTGGTCGACGAGCAACCACGCCACTCTAACCCAGCTTTTATTCTCGGCTGTAGCCGTTGGTAGTATTCTGTATTTTCCCAATTAACGCCTTTTTTGAAATGGTGTACGAGTGAGTTAACCTTGTAGCGTTCGTGAAATGGGGTTATTGCATTGTCCCAGTGACCCCCGCAAATGATATTAGGTCCATTAAGTATGTCCCCCATCTTTGTGCGTGTTTCATAAATAACTTGATTTGGATCGATATAAATCACCCTTCGAGGGTCATTTTGTGTTTCTCTCCAATCACGCAAATAAAACCGTTGCCGTATATTTTGCTTAGTTTTATTTGCCCGGCACGATGCGGATAGTGCAACGCGGTTAGCAAGAGAATAGACCCCACCGTTTTGCCAAATCTGGTATCCTAAGCGGAGAGCAGTATACATGTATCAGTACGACAAACGGTGATTATTATTATTATTATTTTGCATCTCTATGAACTAAGTTTTTGTATTTTGGTTCTAAATCTTGCAAATTTTATTGGTTTGGCTATAGTTCTGAAAGGTCTGGATGCCAGTCTGTTTGTTCATTATGCCTCTGAAGTGCCTCACGATATTCCATCCACTCAGAGTGTCTATACGCAACTGTGACTGGAATACGATCAATTCCAAGTAGTTGAGCAATTATTAATCGATGTTTCCCATCGACATATAACAGTTCTCCGTTGCGACCGATATCAACGAGTACCTCATCAAGTAGTTTTCGCAGTAGCTGTACATCTTCTGATATGGCAACCGACGGTGAGGCTAGTTCTCGATACAACCGATCCAGTGAGATGTTTTTTTTTAGTTCCTCTAATTCAGTAACTCCTTCTTGTTTTAGCAGTTCTAGCTGTGTTTTGTATCCAGAAGACTTGATATTCTCATATAATGATTCCCACTCTCTGCATTCCTGGAGCCGAGCAGACTTATTATCAGACTTTTTTACAAAATTTGTCTGTTCCCAAGGAACGTCATTTTCAAATCTCTGGTAAAATGCACGATACAGTGAGGTCTCCTTTAACAAAATCGGAGATCTATCCCATGTCCCCCCTAAAACCTTCCCGAATGCTTTTTTTCGAAATGAAAACGGTCTATACATCCTATGGGTACGTCGTGATATGCGTAAAGGATCTACATGTATTTTTTTATATGGTGATGTTTTTGTATTATAGTTTCGAATATCTTTCGGGTTGGATTTCATCCATAAGAAGTAGCCTAACAGCCAATAAGATCGTTTGTCCCGATGTTTCTTTAATTGATTATGTAATTTGTTTCTGGCTATTTTTTCTGTGTGGCCAGGGGCACGCCGTATCATCCATTTTAGATTTCTGTCCAAAGAATATTTTATGTCTTTCATATTTTGAGGTAGGGCTCGGTGATTAAAAAGCTGGTTTTATTAAATCCCCCACGTTTGGTTGAGCGAATCTACCAAGCTAAACGTGCAATCGACCACATTGGGATCCTTACTGTCCCCTCTAACAGGTGGCAAATCTGTGGTTACGATGACTGGCTAATTTCAACAAGATAAAGCCTGTAATTGCTACCAGGAGACAATCGCTGTGGACAGCGATCAGATACAGACGCGACAGAGTAGCCAATCACCAATACGCTCTTATCGAAATATAATTACACCGGAAGAACCTACTGTCAAGCACTTGGTGCGCTGGAACGGATTGACGAATACTAATGTGCTGTTCAGGTGGAACGGAATATCATCTCACCGAATTCGAATGATCACTCAAGAGGTGGTGCTATGTACATACAGTGTAGATAGCACCAGACGCTGTTTGAATACCACCATTTCGACACAACCAAATATCTGCTGTACAATAATAATACTGTGAAATTTTTATTTGTCCAATGGCGATATCATCCAAACCGCCACCCAATGGTAAAAGCGTTACAGCAGCGAGGACATAAAGTTAAATATATTTCATTAAAGAAAGGACATACTGAAGTATATTCTGCACATAAACCAACAATTATTGGGAAATCACCAATTTTTAAATTTGTTTCAGAAAAGGCAAATAAAATAGATGAATACAGATGGCAGTGGGCACCACTCATTACCCTCTGGAAAGAAATGCGCGATTTTCAACCGGATGTCGTCATAGTTAGGAACTATACATTTAATTCTGCTATTTCTTTGATTTTCGGAAATATTCTGGGTGCAGGTGGCATATTACAAGAACAATGGCCAAAGTATGTCGACCAAATATCATATAAAAAGATATTAATACACAGAGTCTACAAGGCGATCTGTAGGAAACCTCTTATTCGGCTCACACCTATTTTAGGAGATGCGGAATCCAGTGAGACAATGTCAGAGGTACATTATTTACCATTTACTGTTGATATCGAAAAATACGCTCCAGTTAATAAAAAGAGATACTTTCGAAATGATGATGTGAATATTATTTCTGTTGCTTCCTTCAGTTCAGAAAGAAAGAATCACATTGCTCTTCTTAAATCATTCAACAGGTTACGTGAATCTTACTCTGTTAAACTAACAATGGTCGGAGCTCTCCCAAATGGAAAAAACAGTAACTATCGTCGAATTATTCAATATATTAGGGAAAATAAACTGCAGAATGATGTGAGCATCAAAACAGATATGGATTACAATACATTACAAAAAGAGTATTCCAAATATGATTTGTTTGTACTTCCAAGTTGGGGGGAACCCGCAGCAGTCTCACCACTTGAAGCAATGGCATCTGGATTAGCTGTGATTTGTAGTGATGATAATGGTACAAAAGGATACATTGATGAAGGTAAAACGGGATATATTTTTGAGTCTAAGTCCCAAAAAGATCTCACCGACAAAATGAAACTAGCTATACAAGACAGAACACAATTAAAATCAATGGGAGTAGCAGCCGCATCACAAGTTCAGAATGTTCACCATCCTGAAAAGTACGCTACATCGCTTGAAAAAATCGTAAATTCTAATTTTGATATCTGAATTTTATCGTGGGTACCCAAATCATTGTAATATTATATATTTATTGATTTGAAAGGCACGGTCTAGTTGAACACCTCCTTAGCAGGCGTTCGATTATCTAACGCTTGGTTCGGTCGATCATGGTTGCAGTGGTGTCCTACGTCCAACGTTTCTCTGAGCAGGTCTGCGAGTGTCATGATCACCGCTCACTATGACCTGCTCGTTTCTCAAACTCCTGAACTAGACAGTACCCTGAAGAGCGAAGCACAAAATAGTAGACCTATGAAAATGGTACTTACCCATAATGTCAAATACATCTTAAATTTTGAGTACTCAGCTATTCACAAAACACCTCTCTAACTCATTCTGAAGCTTTAATCCTGCACTAAAGAATAGTCAAAAGGTTTTGCCGGTCTGATGAGAGAATAAACAGTATCGTTCTCCGTTCTGACAAGAATTTAAAAACGGCCAGAGTTGAGGTAGTATTCAACGGTTACTTCTAAACCGTCTCTAAAAGTATAGTTTGACTCCCAACCTAAGTCCTCAATTTTTGTAGTTTCGAGTGCATACCGTTGATCGTGACCTGGACGGTCTTCAACGAACTCAATCAGTTCTTTTGATGCGCCGACAGCATCGAGAATCGCTTCCGTGACTTCAAGATTCGTTTTTTCTGCATGACTGCCGATATTGTACACCTCTCCAACATTCCCCTCCCGAAGAACAAGGTCGAGTGCACGACAGTTGTCTTTCACATAGATCCACTCACGGACATTCGAGCCATCACCATACACGGGGAGAGTCTCCCCAGCAGCTGCATTCTTGACGAATTTCGGAATGAGTTTTTCCGGATGTTGGCGAGGACCGAAGTTGTTACTAGTTCGTGTAATAACGACCGGGAGGCCATGTGTTGTATGGAAGCTTTCTGCGAGCAGATCCGCACCTGCTTTCGTCGCGGCATAGGGATTTCGTGGGCTGAGTGGGTCGTCCTCGGCAAATTTTCCGTCGAGCACCTGCCCATATACCTCGTCCGTCGAAATCTGGAGGAACCGATCAATGTCTGCGTTGGTGGCTGCATCAAGCAGTGTCTGTGTTCCCTGAACGTTTGTCGTCACAAACGGTTCCGCACCGTCGATAGAGCGGTCGACGTGTGATTCTGCCGCGAAGTTAACGACGATATCAACATCCGACATGAGATCCGCGACGAGATCGCGGTCTCGAATATCACCCTCGACAAACCTGTGACGTGGATCATCGAGAACACCGCTTAAATTATCTTTTGAACCTGCATACGTCAACGCATCCAGGGTTATGATTTCGTCGTCCTCATATTCATTGAGTATGTAATGAACGAAATTCGATCCAATAAAGCCAGCACCACCGGTGACAAGGATTCGCATGAGGTGTGGTTGGTAGTAGCACTTATTTATATTACTGTTTGAGATTACAGTATGCGAATTTTAGTGGTCGGTGCAAATGGCCTTCTTGGAAGTAACGTTGTCCATACGGCGCAGAAACGCAGCTGGGTCGTTAGTGGGACCTACCATTCAACAAAGCCAGTATTCGATATTCCACTTACGCAGTTTGACCTTCGAGAACACGCTACGTTTGACGAGGTTCTCAGCGAACACGATCCAGATGTAGTTGTCAACTGTGCAGCGATGACTGATGTCGATGTTTGTGAAAAGAACCCGGATATGGCAGCGACACTCAATGGTGAGGCTCCGGGTGAGTTGGCTGCTCACTGTGAGACATACGATATTTCGTTCGTCCACATATCCACAGACTACGTTTTCGATGGCGATGGTCGTGATGCGTACGTCGAATCTGACGAGCCAGCCCCGAGACAAGCGTACGGCAAATCGAAGCTGATCGGAGAGGAAACAGTGGCGGAAAACATAGCGGATACACTTATCGCTCGGCTCTCATTTGTCTGGGGTATCCACCGAAGCAGTGGCAATCTCACTGGGTTTCCCGCCTGGGTTTGCGACCAGCTCACTGCAGGTGCTGATGTACCGTTGTTCACCGATCAATGGATCACTCCGACACGGGCCGGACAAGCCGCAGAGACACTACTTGATCTAATTGACCAAAGTGCCACTGGTCTATTCCACGTCGCCTGTCGGTCATGTGTCACCCCCTATGGGTTCGGGAAGCTACTTACCGAACATCGTGGGGACGGAGACGCGGTGCTTATCGAGGGATCTATGGCCGATGTCGACCGAGAGGCAACCCGGCCACAGTACACCTGTCTAAACGTCGAAAAAGTAGAATCAACACTAAAGAGACCACAACCGACATTGGATGCCGATATTGACACGGTTAACGACGCGATACGTTAGATTTGGTACTGTTCTTTGTTGTTCAGGAAATGCTCGCGCGCTTCACTAGGGAGGTCCTCGAACTGGAGTACCTCTTGACAACCAAGTCCGGAACATTTCATGACACGGTTGTCTTCGAGTTCGTTTGCCGCGACGATGGTTCCACAGGCCGGACAGGTGTAGGTGATAATGCGCATGGTTACAGCTTGAGTTGTGAGTTCTCTCCGACGACGAGCCGTCGTCCTTCCGGAAGAAGTTCGTCCGCACTTTCAACGTTCGCGCTCCGACCGAGAAGGCTATCGGCGATCCGACCCGAGGCCGTGAGTCTGGAGTCACCGATGACGACGCTGTTTTCGATGTGAATGTTTTCTAGCGTGGAATTTGCGCCGATAGAGGTGTACGGACCCACATAGGTGCCGCTCTTGATAGTCACGTTTTCGCCGATAGAAACGGGACCGCGAACCACTGCACCGGATTCGATAGTCGAAGACGCTGGGAGTTCGATACGCCCGTCAGTTTCTGCTCCCTCCTCGACGGAGCCTGCCGTTTCGAGGGACTTGTTTTCCAGGACAAGCCGGTTTGCTTCGAGCATGTCCTCCGGTTTGCCGGTATCTTTCCACCAGCCTGTAACGACGTGAGAGTCGATAGCATGCCCATCTTCGAGAAGGTCCTGGATCGCATCAGTGATTTCGAGTTCGCCACGCCACGATGGTTCGAGCTCGTCGATGGCGTCGAACACTGCTGGCGAAAAGACGTACATCCCGATGAGTGCGAGATTGGTTGGCGGGTGATCGGGCTTTTCAATAAGTTCGGTAACGTTCCCGTCGGCGTCGACATCTGCGATGCCGAATGCTTGGGGGTTGTCGACTTCTTGAAGTGCGATGCCTGCACCATACTCACCGGCTTTGAAGCTCTCTACGAGGTCGGTGACGCCGGATTTGAGGATATTGTCCCCGAGATACATCACGAAGTCGTTGTTGCCGACGAAGTCGCGGGCACAGCCAGCGGCGTGTGCGAGACCTAGTGGGTTGCCTTGGATAACGTAGGTGATGTCAACGCCATACTTCGAGCCATCGCCGAGGGCTTCCTGGATTTCGTTTCTACCCTTGTTGCCGAGAATCACACCGATTTCAGTGATACCGGCCTCTTTGAGATCCTCGATTGCGTATTCAAGGACGGGTTTGTTTGCAATAGGAACGAGTTGCTTTGGCCCGGTGTGTGTTATGGGGCGAAGACGCGAACCCGTTCCACCCGAAAGAAGTATACCTTTCATAACATCATCTTGCCTATTCCAATACAAATATAATTCGTTTTAATGATTAGGAATTATTCATGCGGGGGTTCTTCCCAGTCTAATGGAATTTTATTAGAATCGTAGGGGATCCGCTCTTCGTCAGGGTTCTCATAATTGTAGAGATTAGTCGGACAATTAACCAGTATTGCTGGGTTATTACTGACTACTTTAAATCCATGCCAGCAGTCACCCGGAATACGAACTACTTGTTGATTATGTTCACCGATCACAAAAGTGTTTAATTCGCCTTTTGTGGGAGAATTATCTCGTTCATCATAGATGCCGATTTTTATTCTACCATTTAGACAAACGAAATAATCAATTTGACCATTATGATGGCGGTGCCATGCACGGATGACATCTGGGTACGTCATAGAGTAATACGACATTGCTGGATCAATATTATATTCATCCCAATCATTACGAAATATTTCTACCAAATGGCCGCGCTCGTCGACGTTCACTTGGAGATCTCGTACTTTGACACCTTGTATACGGGTCATGCCTTACAATTTATTACATTCATAGTTATTTATTTTTCGGGGTGTAGATAGGCATCGTGTTAAATTAAACGAATTCCACCAGACGGCAAACGACTGTAGCCAGATTTTTGCGGTCGCTGGATCGACGTGGCCTCAAATATTAATTAATATGTTCAGATTTTTACTTTTCTAAAGACACGTTCAACAGCATTCCGATTTCCATGACGAACGGTCTGAAATCAGTATCCTGCTCGCTTCAATGCAGTCGAAATAGGTGTGCATGATCAACGAAAAAATAGTTTCAGATACATCGTCGGAACTTCCCAACTGGTCTGAGAGCTGTAAATAAAACGTAGCTCTCATCAGGAAGATGTCTGGTTGAGTGAATGTGTTCAAGATCCTACAACCAGACGGTTGTCTTTCAGCTATAGACTTGAAAGGGCCGTATTTAATCACTAGACAGTGTTTAATCAGTTCGACAGAATAACGGCATTGAACCGGGAGACCGCGGAATTTGTCAACCCTAATCCCCCGCTTCACTGAACGAATTACGTTCGCAGTCGAAGGATTGCCGATGATTGGGACGAACCTGCCGCCCCGTTCCGGGGCGGCGGTTCACTGATGTAGCGATGATATCCCACCACTGCCTCCGGATTTACCTCAATACGACCTACCGAATGACGATTGACCTGCTGACGGAGATGCCACAAATATGCCAGGAGATTGGCCTTGAACTGGCCGATCTCCCTCATCCGCCCACGTTATATCTGGCGTTCGACAGAATCGACATGAAGGTGTGCCGAACGCTACTGCAACAATCGGCATAGCTTCATTATACCGACCCAATTGGAGCAATTGATGTGACGTACTTCGAGCATTCGCCTGCGAGCCGCTCGTACTGTAACAAGACAAAGTACGACGTATCAGACCTCAAAGCTACGAAACTCATTGATACGGGTACAAACGTAATCCTTAATTTTCACTGCACAACCACCAGAGAAGGGAGCGACGCTGAATCTGCAAGCAACTTGACCGCAGACACGCGGGCGATTTACAGGATCTCACCGCCGACAAGGGCTATGACTGTAAGTGGTTGCGCGAATACCTCTAAGAAGATCTCGGCGTCCGTCCGCTGATTGAGCACTACATGTACAAACCCTACGATCACGCCCACAACGCCCGGATTAACGATGATCTCTACCACCAACGCTCTATGTCAGAAAGCTTCTTCTCGTCGGTCAAGCGCTCGCTGGGTGTCGCCCTGCGAGCGCGTATCTGGTATCGAGAATTCCGTGAGCTTGCGCTGATGTGTGCAGTCTATAACATCAGCAAGGTCGCAGAACAGGAAATTCCACTTCTCTCAAGCGGTTAAACATGGCCCTAACCCTACCGTGAATTTATTAAGCCCGCAGTATTAGTTTATAACTGTATGCGTCCTCGTGTATTATATTTGACTGCAGGAGACAGAACACTTGCCAGTACCAGATATCGTGTGATATTTTTGAAACCTTATTTGAAAAGGCAGGGCGTGAATAGTTCAATAAGAAAAATATATCCTACAAAAAGGAATGGATTTAGGAAGTTTGGGAAAAATATGTCTTTTTTGGGACACCTTGGTTACGCGCTATTCCATGACATTGTCACTATACAGAAAAAAACATTGACACACCAAGAATTAAGTATACTGTCAAAATTTAATGACCGAATTGTGTATGATTTTGATGATGCAATATATACAACTCCACCATGGAAAAAAGAAAACCCACAGCGTAAGATTGAATTAGATCAAACTCTCCAACAGGTTTCCTACGTAATCGCCGGGAATCCTGCGTTGGCTGAGTATGCATCAAAATATTGTGATAATACCTTTCAGGCACCCACCGCCATTCCGAAAAAACATTACATGCAGTATCACAATAATATCTCATCTTCAGATTCTGTAGTGATTGGTTGGATTGGAAATACAGAGAACCTCTGGTATCTCAAGCAAGCAGAAGAGACTATTTCTAATATCCTCTCTGAAAATAAAGATACCGAACTACATATTATTACAGATGATCAGCGGTCAATTACGCCTTTCCGAAACAGGGTTGGTGATGATGTTCACTATATTCCTTGGAGTGAAGAGAAAGAACTCAATTATTTAAATAAAATCGATATCGGAATCCGCCCGTTAACACATGATGAGTGGAGTCAGGCTAAGGGAGGTTTTACTTCGGTGATCCAATGTATGGGTTTAAGAAAACCTGTAGTTGTAACGCCTGTTGGAATGCTCGAAAACATTGTTGAGCACGGTTCTTGTGGCTTCCATGCCGACTCATCGGATGAATGGGTTGAGTATCTTAATTATCTCATTGATAGTCCAACCCACCGTGAAGAAATGGGTAATAATGCGTTTGAACGCGTTGGCGAGAAACGATTTTGGACAAAAGAGAGAGCTGCCGATCTCGCCTCATTTTATAAGTCAATTTATAATTGAAAATGACTTTGTTGACACGATATCAACAGAGATCATTTATTAGTCAGAATCCATATATAGTAAGCAGTTCGGAATGTGCATCAACCGTTGGTGATCAGTAATTTATATCACTGACAGGCTGTCTGAATAGTATCCCGCCGCATTTTGTTTACAGGAACAATTGCCTCGTTTTGCTACCGAATGACGGTAGTCTCAGATGCTATTAAGGTTATCTTCCGTCAGATTAACCGGGAATTGGAAGCCGTCTGGCGATATGGGATCGCTCAGACGGCTTGTACGGATGTGTCGAGATATTGCCAAACAGCACGTTGACCAGCCAGACGTACCCGCCGCGCCGGACGGCGCGAGCGGGTACGCCGAGTGGGTACAGATCGCGTTAATTCTGTACCGAGCCGAATTAGAAAAAAGCCTCCGCGAGACGGAAGATTACCTCAACGAGATGCCCGGTGTGCTCGCTGTGTTTGATCTCGACGAGGCACCGCACTACAGCACGTTCTGCCGGTGGGAACAAGACCACCGGATGCGTGAACTCCGCCGCCTGCTCCGCCGAACCGCGGAGCAGGCGGGCTGGAGTGGTGAAGCCGCAATCGACGCGAGCGGCTTTCAGCGTGATCAAACCAGCTACCACTACCGCGACCGCGCGAACTATTCGTTCCAGTCGATGAAGACAACTGTCTTGATCG
>LFCJ01000897.1_pt1 | contig 19708 bp, 17 predicted proteins | sample 643141 | NCBI WGS metagenome assembly LFCJ01 (sample SAMN03766243, study PRJNA286221) | soda lake metagenome | biome: soda lake; feature: Kulunda steppe; material: water; isolation source: sample B1-Br-g2 brine of Lake Bitter-1 | place: Russia: Kulunda steppe | collected 2010-07
AAATTATTTTACAAAGTATAGATTATCTCGAACAGAAAATGATTTTCGCATAATCATAGAATCAGTCGTCAACCGCCCTCAATCAGTCCGGTGATATCTTAGCAGAGTAACCACTAAATAGACTTAGCTTTCTATTGCTGATGCAGAATACACCGAGATCCACGATCATCATCAATATCGTACATTGGTGGTTCTTCAATTTTACATTCATCCGTTGCCTCAGGACATCTAGGAGCGAATCTACACCCTGATGGTATATTAACCGGGTCTGGGACTTCTCCTTCTAATTCTACAATCTCACGTTCCTTATCAGTATCAATAATCGGTGTTGAGGATACAAGAGCCTGAGTGTAAGGATGTTTTGGGTCACAGATTATTTTTGATGTTGGGCCTACCTCAACTAGTCGGCCTAAATACATTATACCGATTCTATCGCACATGTATTTTAACATTGATAAGTCATGACTGATATATAAAGATGACAGGTCAAGGTTTTCTTGGAGTTGTTTTAATAATTTAAGTATACTTGCTCGAGCGCTAACATCAAGCATACTAACTGGTTCGTCACCGATCAAAAAGGAGGGATTTAAAATAATTGCCCTCGCGATTCCAACACGCTGACGTTCACCACCACTCAACTCAGCTGGATACTTGTTTACATAAGTTTCAGCTGGTTTCAATCCAACCTTTTCCAAAGTTTCGTACACCATATTTATTCTATTCTCTCTTGACCCAATACTATGAATATCAAGTGGCTCTTTGATCCATCGAAGGACGGTAAAACCAGGGTTAATTGAACTGTACGGGTTCTGATGGATCATTTGAGCTTCCAGCCGAAATTCGTTACTATTTCTATATTTGGGGGTGACTTCCGTATCATCAAAAAATATCTTTCCGCAAGTTGGATCATATTGACCCAGGATTGTTTGACTCAATGTACTCTTACCACATCCACTTTCACCTGCTAACCCAAAAGATTCTCCCTCTCTAATTTCAAACGATACACCATCGACTGCCTTTACAGTCTTATCTTTTTTTCCAAGAAGCTTCTCAAAGAAGCTGTCGTTAATCGTAAAATGCTTTTTAATTCCCTCTACACGAACCTTGTTCGACGTTTTGATTTTTGTTTTAGACTCCATTATCCTGAATCCTCACTTACCTTTTTAATATTTTGTTCCGATTCTACCACACCCTCCCATGTCTGAGGGTCATTACCTTTATTACGGATCATTTCTGCCTCATCAGACCGAACACATCGAACCAAATGGTCGCTATCATCAGCTAATCCAAGTTCTGGAACTTCTCCAAGGCATCGATCCTCTGAGAAAGGACATCGAGGTGCAAAGCTACATTTCTTTTCTGGATCAATAAGTCCTGGTGGAGCACCCTCTATTGAGATTAAATCTTGAGATTCTTTTGTAATATCTGGGAAAGCATTTTGCAATCCTAGAGAGTACGGATGGGAGGGCTTGTTAATTATTTGATTTGTAGATCCGTATTCAACAACTTGGCCGCCGTACATTACTGCCACTTCATCGCATACCTCCGATACCACAGACATATCATGGGTAATCAAAATCATTGACCCATCAATTTCACCTTGTAATTCTTTCATTAACCGTAGAATTTGATCTTGAATAACAACATCAAGTGCCGTTGTCGGTTCATCAGCGAGAATGAGTGATGGATTAAGTGAAAGCGCCATTGCGATCATAGCTCGTTGAGCCATCCCTCCTGATAATTGATGGGGATAGTCATGAACTCTTTCACTTTCGAGACCTACTTTTTCAAATAGCTCTTTAGCTCGGTCCATTGCCTCGTTTTTTGTAACTCCCATCTCATGTTTCTGGATAACTTGAACGATTTGCTTCCCAATGGTATAGACCGGGTCAAATCCGTTCATTGCATTTTGGGGTATCATAGCAATCTCTGACCATCGAACTTCATCCCGCATTTGTTTATCTGAGATTTGTGTGAGATCTTTTCCTTGGAACAGCACTTCACCATTTGTCACTTCACCATTTCGTGCGAGAAGCCGAATAATTGACTTTGCAAATGTTGACTTCCCGGATCCACTTTCGCCAACCAAACCAAGAGTTTGATTTTCACCGAGTCGAATGTTACCATCAGCAACAGCGTGTACTTTCTGCCCGTTCTCCGTCGTGTACCGAACGTCTAGGTTGTTTATTTCTAACATTTTAGTACCTCAAGTCTGGATTTGCGATCTTTTCGAGTGCTCTTCCTATAAAGAACACAGACATTACTAAGAGCATAATACAAATTCCCGGTGGTATTACCCACCACCAAGCTCTGCGGATTGCCCCCGCACTATAGACATTGTGCATCATTCGTCCCCAAGACCACATCTCTGGACTACCAAATCCAAGAAAGGATATACTCGCTTCCATAAGTACGGACCAAGCGGTTGTCAAAGCCATATAAAGTAGTACAAATGGAAGTACATTGGGAAGAACATGCAAATAAATAACACGTAAATCGCTAGCACCGGCTGTCTTGGCAGACTCAATATACGGTTTTTCAGTTATAGTAAGGGCTTCTGAACGTATCACTCGAGCAGTAATCCTCCACTGAATAAGCGCTATAACTAAGATTATATTTATGAAGTTCGCTCCGATTATAAATACCAGAACAATCACAAATGGTAGCGCTGGTAGACCATACATCAAGTCCGTAATTCTCATAAGAAGATCATCAACTTTTCCCCCGTAATATGCGCTGAGAAGCCCAATATTCGTTCCCAAAGTTGTAGCGAACGCTGCGGCCACGATACCAACGAGTAGCGATACACGGGCACCGTAGAGTAACTGTGACATGACATCACGCCCTTGGTTCGTTGTTCCTAACCAATGGTCTGAGCTGGGTTCGCTTATTCTAAGGACATCCCCATCATCGCCGCGATTAACGTTCGTTGGATCATATGGTGCAAGCATAGGTCCAAACATTGCCAACAGAACAAAAATAAGCAAAATGGATATACCTATTTGTCCAAGTCTTTCTGATTTGTATAGGCTAAAGGTTTTGTTTAGAATACGTTTGACTCCACGCAGTTTCGAACTCCCAATACTAGGTTTTGTGTTGATTTTGTCACTCATAGTATCACTTATTTTTTAGCATCGTAGGTTACCCGCGGGTCTAAGTACACATATAGTAAGTCAGCTATAAAATTCATAAATATAACAAAGCTACCCATAAGAAAAAACGTCGCCATCGCTACAGGGTAATCGTTAAATTCAACTGCTTCAACCATCTCGCGACCCATTCCAGGCCAATTAAAAACGGTTTCTATAACTAGTGACCCCCCAATAGCAGCACCAGAAATAACTGCTGCAATTGTGACTACTGGAAGAACCGAATTCCGAGCGGCATGTTTGTATAGTATTGTCCGCTCAGAAAGTCCCTCAGCCTTCTTAATTTCAATAAAATCTGAAGAAAGAGTATTTATCATTCCACTGCGCATTACAAGAATAGGCATTGTCATATAGTACAATACAGCAGTCATCATGGGCAAAAATACATGATGGAGAAAATCTCTATTGACGAATTGTTCATATAACCCGTCGTATGTTGACCCGACTGAACGCATACCGCCTGATGGAAACAGTCCTAAAATAAAAACAAACATCCAAATAAGAACAATTCCGGTCCAGAATTCGGGGGAAGATCTGGCCATTAGTGTTCCAACAATTCCAAACCGTTCCATGTCTGATCCTCGCCACCATCCTATCGCAGCTCCAATAGTAGTCCCAATTAGATACGCGAGAATAAGAGCGGGGCCCATCAACATCACGGTATTCCAGAATCTTGTTGTTAATATATCCCAAACGGGTTCATTGTGACGAAATGACGTGCCAAGGTCACCAGTCGCAAGTTGTGTCATGTACTGATAATATTGGACATGTAGGGGTTCATTAAGTCCTAATCGTTCTAGTGTTGCTTCTCGTTCGGCAGGTGTCATTCCCTGCTGTAGGTACAATGAGGTTGGATCACCCGGCATGACTCTAAATATAAAAAATAATATTGTTAAAAATAATATATAAGTAAACATCAGTTGGAAGACTCTACGCACCACATAAGCTTTCAAAGTCATCGTATTATCACATACCACTATTCAGACTGACGATATAAATAGCTTTTCTTAGAAGTGGACTTTCAACCACTAAAACTCCTATTGCCGAAAGCATGCCGCACCTATAGGCAAGATACATTGGATATATAAAATTTTATTCCACATTTATTTATGTATCCGAAAGAAGGTTTGTCTATGCCACCTATTTTGGACTATTGTATGAAAGCCAATGTGAGAATTATAAAATCCTGTCAAATTGAGGTTGACTTACTTACGATAAGAGTGAAAGAATTCACAGTTTACAATGATTTTTGAAGGGGAAGCATATTCAAGTACAAGATTTAGTACATTATTATGTAGTTTACAATATTATAGCCTACACAATTTAAGAACTTGGTGGAAAATTGTACATGTATTAATCATTCAGTGGACGATATATGAATTTATAGATTTAAGCCACTCTGTAATACATACTTAAACTTAAATGTTTGAGTAAGCCGTATTATTGACGTACAAATCATTTAAATTATATATTAGAGTCTCTGATGAATCGATAGACTAAGCCGACTTGATCCGTCAGAGCTAGCGAATTGAAGCGGAAAACGGCAGATGGTTCATATCCGAAAGTACCCGCTCCATCGGAAAGGTCGTGACGTTAGCTAAAACTGCTGTTGGTGGCCGAAGCGAATCCGCCGCCCCGCAAGGTGGCGGTGGATCCGCCGACTATGTCGTCGTTTCGCCGCAATATCTACGGATTTACTTAGAGAAGGTCTACCCGAACCGCTTGATCTTCTAAGCGAGATACCACAAGTACTGTCTGCGATCATATTTCTGAAGGTCAATCTCCGATCACTCGACACTAGTCAAGGCCTCTAACAGGATCAAGATGCGACCTGGGGGGTGCTGCTGCACCGACAGACGCAGTTGCACGAGCCATCTGGTCACGCTGTGATAGAAGCTACATTTTTTGAGCATAAAAACGCCGGCAAACACTACTGTCGACTAATGAATTACCGTGTCCAGACGCTCAAAGCTACCCCCCTCGTCGATACGGAAACATAGACTACTCTCAACGTTCACTGTTAACCGATAAGCGTCACGACTCCCAAGTCAGTTAACAAATCGTACGCCGCAACGTAGGCAAGTTGCACACCCTTGCAGCCGACAAAGGTTACAATTTAGATGCAATACGATATAGACTGCGAGAAGAAGGTGTGAGGCCGGTGATCAGCATCGTGAGTTCCACCCTATCGATCACGCGCATAACGCGCCGGTTGATAAGACTCTCTACAGTCAGAGAGCGCTGTCTAAAACCGTCTTCTCAATGAACAAGCGCACGCTCAGCGAAGTCGTGCGGGCGACCTTGGTATCGAGAGTTCCGTGAAATTGTGCTGACGAGTATTGTCTACAATATTAAGTGTGCCGTCAAATAGTAAAATCAACCGCAGTATGGCGATTCACCACGGCCATATTATGCTAATACCATTCTATTTCGGGAAGTGGTTGAGTATGTTATTTCAATACACCTATAAATTCGAATTTCCTGCACCACCATCAATTGGTAATGCTGCCCCATTGATATGACCTGAACATGGTGAACTAAGAAATGTTACCGTCTTTCCGAATTTTTTCGGTTCACCTATATGACCAAGTGGATTTCCTTTGCCACGCTCATTTAATCCATCTTCATACGAACTGTATTCTCCACGTCCTACACCTTGTTCAATTAATTCACGAATGCGCGCAGTTTCATGGGGCCCTGGTAGTACTGAATTTGCTCGCACATCCGGTGCAAGTTCTTTTGAGATGGTCTTTTCTAATCCAATTACGCTCATTCGAACAGCATTTGATAATACGAGTGAATCTATTGCCTCTTTCACACTTCTAGATGTGATTGTCACAATTGTTCCTGTTGTCTCCCCATCCTTGAGGTGTGGAGTGGCCATGCGTATTGTTCGAACTACACTCATTACAAGTAAATCATAGGCATCCAGCCATTCTTTATCAGTTGTCTCGAGGAACGGACCACTTGGTGGTCCACCTGCAGATAGTACTAGGTGATCTATAGTCCCAAATTCATCAACAGTCCGCTGAATTAACTGTTCTACATCCTCTTTATTAGTTAAATCTCCTTGCTGTGTCACTACAGTTCCATCAGCGACTTCACGAATTTCGTTGGCAGTCTCTTCAAGTTGACTCTCATCGCGACCATTGATAACAACGTTGACTCCTTCTCGGGCAAGTTCAGTTGCAGATGCTTTTCCGAGTCCACTACTAGAGGCTGTTACTAAGGCTACATTTCCACTTATTTCGAGTTCCATAGTAACTTCGTGGGACCACAACAATATAAAATATGGTGAAATACAGATGTTGATTACAAAAAGCTACATTCATTTTGAGACCTCACATATTGTCAACCGGTTTTTGCTATATTTAGTATTTATATTTTAGTACAGATCATATTAATATTATGGTAGAAGACAATATCTTCAATCAATTGCATTACCTAGCGGTATGCAAATATAATTACCAGCTGCGGATCGTACATGTAGACTTTATAAATACTACTGTGACGTAGCAAAGAACTTGATGTGTGTACTCGGATCAATGCAAATTTTCGGAGTGTCACTTAAGTAAGTCCTAATGCGCGTGATGACTAATTCGAAATAACAATATCGTGGGATTATATCGCCCGATAATTCTTTTTACGATTTCTTATAACCTCAATACTGGCAATAATACCGAAAGTCTACCAAATGAATATCACCGTCAGTTTTATCATGAATATAATGATTGTGGTCTACTATCTTATACGACTTGATTCTCGAGTCCAGTGTATTCACCTGTCTTTTCAATATTTCGAACGTTTCTCTTGAGAATATCTGCTAATCGTTCCCAGTGGTATGGAGTATGTCCAGCCATATGTGGTGTGATTAAAACGTTATCAAGAGACCATAATGGATGATCATTGGGTAATGGTTCAGGGTCAGTTACGTCTAAAGCTGCACCTCGTATCTTCCCTTTTTGTATAGCCTCCACTAATTCATGTGTTTTAACAATTCCTCCCCGAGCCATGTTTATAATAACTGCTTCTGGAGGGAGAGTATCAAATTCATCTTCTCCAAAGAGATCCATCGTAATTTCTGACATTGGGCAGGCGATAACAACATATTGGGAGCGAGCGAGTGCAGAATGGATACTTTGTTTATCGAACCCATACACTTCATTTGTTGGACCGCCTTTGCTAGGAGTGTATCGAATTCCGATTGTATCGACTCCAAATCCATCGAGTCGACGAGCAACTGCTAAGCCGATCGATCCAAGTCCGATAATAGTAACCGTAGAACCTTGTAGTTCAGATGCTTGGTAATGGTTCCATTGATTTGTCTGTTTTTGAAGCCAACCCTTGTGAATATTTCGAGAAAATATGAGAATATTTCCGATAGCCTGTTCAGCAATTCCTGGTGCAGCCGTTCCAGATGCATTCGTTACCGCAATATCTCGATCTTGCAATTTGTCAAGCGGAAGGTGTGTATACCCTGATGTGGTTCCCGCAAACAACTGTAATGAAGCAGCGGTCTCGAGCACATCATCTCGGAGCAGGCCTCCTGTTATTATTTTTGCTTTCTCTGAGAGTTTACATTCCTCATCTGGCGTGGTCGCAAGTTGTACGTCATAGTTTGGTAGTTTCTTTTCTATTTCTTGCCGATAGTCTGCCATTGAAAGTCGCTCTTCCCCCTGACGGAGAACTAAGATGTCTGGGTTGTTTTTTTCCATTGTTTTCACGTACTTCCGTACAGCATACGTTTTATATCCGAGGCATATACGCTTTATGAAGATTTACTGGAGAGAGGTATCTACCTAATGAGTTTAGGGTATAATACGTAGTAAAATATTATTTTTATTTATGAATGGGCATTGTATTATTCCCCTACTCTCTCTATCGCTTGACTCAAGACATCAATACCAATTACAATTGATCTTTCGTCTATGTCAAATCCACTAGTGTGGTGGCCACTCGGATGGTCGGTCCCAATTCCAACATATGTTGCATAACCTCCTGAATGCTGAACATTACGCATTAGGAAAGCAGCATCCTCACTGGCTCCAAAGCTGTCTCGATATATTACATTATTAATTGATTCAAGCTCAGTAGCGACATCTCCGACAAGTTCTGCAAGTTTGGGGTCACTTTCGCAATCGGGAACACGGCCCTGATTCTCGATATTAATATTACAACCATACATTTCTGAAGCTGTTCTACATATACGGTATGCGTGGTCTATCATATAATCTCTTATACCAGTTGTCTCTCCACGAACCTCGCAACTCATGAAAGCTGACTTAGGGATAACGTTCGAAGTAGTTGCACCGTTGACTCGTCCAACATTGATTCTAGTTTTGCCCTCGCCGTTGCGTGGAATACTGTATAAATTATTAATCGCTGTTGCCATCGCTTGGACCGCGTTTTGACCGGTTTCAGGATGACTACCGGCGTGAGATGAAGCACCAGTAAATTCCACTAGGAATTCTTCAACAGCAAGAAAGTCGTCAAATCCTGCTACAACTACACCAGTCCGATAATCAAGCCCAACATGAATTGCAAATAGATACTCGACATCGTCGAGTAGACCAGAATTTGCCATTGGTTTACCACCAGCAGATCCCTCCTCTGCAGGTTGGAAAAAGAGTTTCAGTGTTCCGTTAAATCCGCTATCAGCAATCTTATCAAGCACGCCTAAACCAATAGCTACGTGCGCATCATGTCCACATGCGTGCATATAGCCGTCTACTTGAGAACGAAACCCCTCACTAACTGGTGTGTGGTTGCCGTGATTAGCTTCTTCGATAGGCAATCCATCGATATCAACCCTCAATCCCACCACCGGACCAGCCCCACATTTCAAAACAGCAACACAGCCTGTTTTCCCACCTTTCAAATAATCTACCAAAGATGGGTCAGCGCCCGCTTTGAGGGCTCGTTCAATCCATGTAGATAGTTTCTCTCCATCAGGAACCCCACATTGGTGATCCGTAGCAAGTGCCTGAGTTCCAATATAAATCTCGTCAAGATTTCTACTGCGAAGTTCAGTAATGATCCGCGATGTTGTGTAAAATTCGCACCAAGCTGGTTCCGGATGGCGGTGTAGCTCTCGGCGGAGTGTAATGTAATTTCTGTACTTCATGAACAATATAATGAGCTTAACGTATAATAAATTACCTGCCGATATAGCGCCTATAACGCCTAACCTATTTTAACGATTGGTTTGCCAATTAACAAGACCAATCCGGGAGTTCACGTTCAATAAACTTTCCACCTCCTGGTTCACCTACTATTTGACCCGAGTCTGCTACTAGATCGCCTCTAACAAATGTTTTGTCAACTGAACCTTTGACTTCCTGGCCTTCGTATATAGAGAATTCTGAGTTTGAAGCGTTATTATCAGATCTAACCGTATACTTTTTAGAGGGGTCAAATATGACTATATCTGCATCTTTACCTGGTTCAAGAGATCCTTTTTTACTCAATCCAAAAGTATCAGCAGGATTAGTACACATGAGTTCAACTAACTTAGGATAAGTGAAGTTTCGCTTATTAATTGCTTCATCATGGAATATTGGCAAACTTGTTTGAATACTATTGGCGCCAAATGGGCTGTCCCACCACTGTTCAACTTCTTTATATTCCTTATGATAAACTGAATGATCAGTCGAGACGACGCTTAGAGACCCATCTTTAAGATGAGTAAATATTGCATCGACATCAGTTTCTGTTCGAATAGGTGGTGCAATTTGGGGGAAAGTACCCAGTTTATCGTATATATCTTCAGTAAGCCTTGTATAGTGAGTGCACGTCTCTGCTCGAATCAACGATTGATCTTCTTGTTTTGAACTGATTACTTCAGCGGCTTTTTTGCAGGAAGTGTGAACACCATAGTATTTGACACCAAGTTCTCGGGCCATTTGAACAGCATCTTCAGCAGCAATTGCTTCGGAATAATCTGGCCTCGAGCGGGGATACTGATCGGGAGTACTTCTATCTTGACGTTTCATTTTTGCAGTGAGTTCGTCACAAACCGAGGGATCCTCTGTGTGAACTGCAGCTACTGCATCAAGTTCTGCAATTCGTTCAAACGCCCTATGTACGAAGCCATTTGTAACACCAACAGGGTAGTTTGACATAAACATTTTAAAAGAGGTAACTCCCATATCTATCGCAGAGGACAAATCATCTAGTGTTTTTCCGTTTTCGCGATGGAGAACTCCATGAACACTAAAATCAACGTACGAATCACGGCCTTTTTCAATCTTATGTTGGATCCCATCGATTAGGGTTTTGTCATTATCGATTATACGTCGATCCCCTCCCTGCCAAGCGAAGTCAATAATAGAGGTAACGCCGCCAAGAGCAGCTGCTTGTGTCTCATTTTCGTATGTTCCGGCCCGGTTTTCAGGGACCTCATCGATATGTACGTGAGGATCGACTACACCAGGCATTACGATTTTTCCTGTGGCATCTACAATTCTTTCCGCATCTGGGAGAGATGACTTATCACCAAGAGCTACAATCGTTCCATCATTAATAGCTATGCTGGATTTGTAACGTTTACCCTTGGACACTACATCTCCATTTGCAATAACTACATCGACTATTTTATTTTTATTCATTTTTAGTTATTATTTAATTAAGTATCCGCCATCAATGACCAAATTTTCACCATGTATAAACCTTCCATCGTCACTGGCAAGAAGCACTGCAGCTGGAGCAACGTCATCTGGTTGTCCAACAAATGGTGTTAATACCCCGTCTAATAGCCTCTGTCGTGTCTCTTCGCTATCTATTCTCGTCATATTTGAAACGATAGGACCAGGACAAATGGCGTTTACAGCAATACCCATCGGTCCATAATCAAGAGCCATCTGCCGTGTCAGGTTAGTGACGGCACCCTTAGATGAAACGTATGCTGCCTTTTTTGTTGTTGCCCCCCCCAAGAGTCCCCGTTGGGAGGAAATATTGATTACACGTGCGCAGTCACTTTCTAGGAGATAGGGAATCGCTTGCTTTGAGCATTGATACACACCATATACGTTCACATCAAAAATATAATTCCACTCATCATCAGTTACTTGATGAATCGGATTAGCACTTGTTACTCCCGCGTTGTTGACGAGAATGTCTATACCACCATACTTGTCTACAGATTCTTTAATCATAGATTCAACACTATCAGGGTCTGAAACATCGGTTTGTATATATGTAGCTTCCCCCTCGTTGTCGGATATTATCTCAGTAGTAGTTTTTTCATCTTGAGGCATTTTTGGATCCTCGCTTCGGGATGCTAAAATAACATTTGCGCCTTGGTTAGCAAATTCTATTGCAATTCTACGCCCAATTCCACTGCTACTACCAGTCACAATAGCAGTCCTATCTTTGAGTTTCATTACATCTGATTATATATGGTTGAGATATATATACCTTCGCATACCGTGGGTTTTAAACAATTATATCAATACTATCCGACTGTCGGACTCACAATTGGTTGAGATGAGAAACAAATAAGCAGATTTTCTTCGTACATCATGTATTCCTGTTCTTCAACGGCCTATCTGAGACCAAAAGGGTTTCAGATGAAAACAACAAATATACCTATCCTATTTATTTAATTATGTCTACTGTACCACACTATAGATCGTATCTGGCTATCGGAAAATAATCTAAGAGTATTCCAGACCGAATCCTTCGAAGCTTAATAATAAATGGAATGAAAAAATTTATATATATCTAGTTTTTAGGTGCGCTATTGACAAAATAGATTGTCTAACACGAAATATAGTATAATACCATACCAGGTATTACCTTATATATAAGTAAAATTTTGGATTTGAATAATAATGACGTGATAATTTAATCTAATGGGTGTTGTTTGACAGTACAAATGTCTAATATACTTTATTCAGGGAATTGAATTCTACCGTCATCATCCCAAGTGTATCCCGCGTCCTCGAGTTCTTGGCGTGCAGCGTCCATATCATGGTCATATGGATATACATCGTCGTTATACCAGAACTCTAAAGATGGGCCCATTGGGTTCTTAGTTGGAACTCCTCTGCCATCCATAACCACATCGACAATCTCTTCTTTCGGCACGGCATATGCTAACGCACGACGAACCGCTGGATCATCAAATGGTGGTCGTCTATGATTAGGAATGAACATATGAACAGCATGCATCTCTTCGCCAAATATACTAATATTGTCAAAGTCGTCCTGGAACCGATTTGAATCATCAGGTCCAATCTCCACAGTCATCATGTCAATTTCTTCTTGTTCCAGTGCACGGACCAATGCTGATGAATCAGAAAAAGGTACCCTTAGGAAGTTCTCAATATTTGGAGGACTGAAGTGGTCTTCAAATGCCTGCATTTCTAACTGTTGTTCTGGTTGCCAGTCCACAACTTCCAGTGGACCACTACCTATTGCTTCCGGGTTTTGCCAATCTGTTGCTACTTCTGCGTCAGTCTCTTCTGGTACATCTTGCCAGATGTGTTCTGGAAGTAACAGTATGCGACTAAATGTCCGAGTGAAAATCGGAGAATAAGGGGGATCAAGATAGAAAGTTAGGTCCAAGTCCGTTTCAACTTCAATATCTTCTATCGGATCAGTAATGTCAGAGAGAACTCCGTCTGTCTGCTCATTCGTAAACTCAAAAGTAAATTTAACATCATCTGCAGTAACGTCTTCGCCATCATGCCAAGTCATTCCCTCGCGTAAGGACACCTCAATTGTAGTGTCATCGACATCATTGATTTCTTCAGCAGCCCATGGAACAGGTTCGTTAGTCCCCGGTTCGATCCGCATCAATTTATCATATATTAATCGGGTAACTTGTTCCATCCCACGTGGAGGAGCATCAATTGGGTTGAGACCTGGTAGTGGATTCGAGTAACCGTATCTAAGTGTATCAACACCTGACTCTGGCTCCAAGCTTAAAAAATTATGAAATGCCGATAACGAATCTTCAGGCATCGGTGTCGGATTGCTGAATCGGTCAGTGTTAAGTGGCATTTCCCGTTTCTGAACCATAACAGGGATCCACACAGGTCCATCTTCTCCTTCCATTACCATCGACTGCATTTCGTGGACTATTTCCTGCCGCTCGTTATCATCGACAGCTCGACGCTGTGCATCAACCATTTCATCGTATTCATCGTTCGTCCATCCTGTGAAATTACCACCGCCTTCTACCAGTTGGTCCGAACTGTAGAACTCAGATATGTATCGGTCTGGCCCGGAACCAGATCCTGATCGGAAAGCGCCAACATCAAAATCACGGTCAATACGGAAAGTGTCAACGTAATCTGAACCACGATACGTGTTATATTCAACGTCGAAACCAAGTTCTTCCATTCGGTCTTGAACTATTAGCCCCCACTCGTAACGGAATACACCCACATCTTCAGAATCAGAGGCAAAGTTTATCGTTCCTATACGCTCACCAGGCTCAACTTCTCGATCTTCTCCAGCTACGTCGGTACTAGTTTCATTCCCGGAACATCCTGCGATGAGTGCAGCGATTCCAGCAGCACCGCCTGCTTTAAGCAACGTTCTTCTTGGATAATTATTATCCATACCCATGACATTCTGTGCAAGCATAATAAATGTTTTGTATACCCTATCCACCAGTCATTAGACATACATAGGTTATTAGTAGGAGAATGCATAATTATGTATGGTTATAGGCTTATTGGGTGGACGAAAAATTATTCATGGGAGCAATGTGTTGGTTCCTCTAGTATCAGATTTGGCATTGAGCATGGTTGATCACATACAAAATTCTAATTTAAAATTATATGCTTAGTTATTAGTTCCAATTGCACACAATAGGGTCGTTTGAAGCAAATTATTGTCACATGAGCCCATAATCATGTTATCTATTGTTCCACATTGTAGAAATTATTTCCAAAAGAGGTTATATTCTAACCGCCAATGCATTTACAGCCGTATGTTTGTAATGTACCCACACATCTAGAACAAAATTTGGTGGCAATCAATGTATTTACGTTAGTATGGTTGTAAAGAATAAGCTTAGTTGTACCCATTTAAAAATCGAATAAATTCGAGCGTATGCGGGAGTGTTCAATATTAGAAATAGGTTTTTTCACATTGTAGAAACCAAGCAAAGTGAAAGTACATTACAATTCCAATAACCCAAATCAGTTACCGTGCAGTGTGGATTGTAGACCTAACCTATTCTAAAAAAATTATTTATTCAAATATAATTCACTGTATTGTTTAGCACCTTCTCCCGGAGTTCGCGCATAAGACGTAGATGCGATCTCTAGAAGTTATAATAATACACAAATTGTTCCATGAGAATTCAACACCTAATTCAGCGGGATTCTTTGTTGTATCTCGAAGTGAACAACCTGTGGCGTGAAACTGGACGGAAACGCTCGCCAACGCGCTTGCCGTCCGCTCGTTCTCCCAAGTTTATTTTAATTCGCGTCGTAATCCTTGCTAAGCAGGTCTAAAACATTAGTCAAAATCAACTTAACGGGTGGCTCAGTTCTCAAACGGACTCGCCTTGGCCGTACGAAATATAATATACTGAACTCAACGGGGTTCTACAATGCCCAATAGTAAGATAAAATCAATAACATGAAAATAGAAGTATTTATTACAATAAGCGTCCCCATTATACTAAATAATATGTCATTCACTTAAAAATCTGAAATTCAGTTCAATCTCGTTACTTACTCCCAGTAACAGATCCGGAAGATGAGTATTAAATGTAGTTCCCTTCATCCTGTGGATGGGGCCGGAGATACTAATTGCACCAATTGCTTTTTCATCAGGTCTACAGACTGGAGTTGATATAGCTCTCACACCTTCAATATTCTCCTCATTATTTATCGCATATCCCTTTTCCCTTACTACATTGATTTCGTTAAAAAATTCCTCTCGATCGGTGATAGTACTTTGTGTTATTTTTGGAAGACCATGAACATCGAGGAGAGTATCAATTTCATTGTCACTCCATGTCGATAATATCGCTTTTCCACCGGAAGTTGAATGCAACTGGCCAAAATTACCGGTCTCAGTATTAATTTGTATTCCTTGGCCACCAACTTCCTGAAACACATAAACTAATTTGTTATGTTCTTCAATTATGAACTGTACCAGTTCATCTGTTTCATTAGCTAGATGTTCAATTTTATCCTCAATCATTTCATATATGTCACTTCGTTTGTATACCTGATGGGCAAAGTTAATAAACTTTCCAGAAATCTTATATTCTTTATCATCTAATATTAGGTATTCATTTTCCATTAATGTCTGTAGGTATCGATGGGCGGTGCTTTTTGGAATATCCATTTTGTTGGAAACATCAGTGAGTCGTACTCCATTCGACCTTTTAATTACCTCTAACATTTGTAGTGCTATATTAACCGACTTTATATTGTTTTTCTTTGCTTTCTTGTCCATACGAAATAGTAGGCATTACTTCAGTATCAACTTTCGCATTGTGGAACATTTTTCATTGCGCTTAGTATATATCGTCGGTCATTAACGGATACGTTACGGTTCAGTTCTCTTTTTGCTTTCTCCATCGTCGTTCGGTTATCATAGTAGACACAATTACAAATAAGCTGTTTATAATTAGAGCGTTCCAATACACACAGTTTTACTTTAATGTTAAATATTCGATATAGGTTCGCCAGATTGAAAGCATACTTTATATGATAACAACACCTAACAGAGCCACATCATAAAGTTTAAACCTGTATAGCCGTCTACTACATATATCTGGAAAATGACGAAAACAGAGACTTCATCACTAGAATTCGTTCCTGCAGAAAACAGAGTAACACTTTCCGACCAGGGTATCATATGGCGTAGTGCTGTTAATAATGTTTTGACAGAATGTACAGACTTTGAATTTGGTGAAGCAACATTAGAAACCGGTTATTCGTCTAGTATAATCCCAAGTAGCTATTCACAGTATAAAGAAGCATTTATAATGATACAAAGCGGTACCGCGGTAATAATTACAGAAAATATAGAAACAGAGGTGAGAAAACATGATTGTGTTTTCGTTCCTTCAGATAGAGGATGCCAAATTCAAAATAAGGGAACTAGCCCGGTAGATTTTTTATGGGGTATTGCAAACCATGAAAAAGAGCCCCTATTAGGGAATAACAAACCAAACAAAAATCCCGATTCAGTTCAGATTATCAATACACATAGAGAACTTACACCGTCAGTTACGTTAGAAAGAGGCAGTACTCTACGTCATTGGGCACCAGTGTTCCCAGAGTCTGTTGGCTCACAGCAATTAAATCTCGGTCTTTTCCAGCGTCCGCCTGGAAGCTCGATTCCACTTCATGGACATAACCCGCCAACTATCACCGAAGCGTTTACAGTTCTTGAAGGAAGACTACTTATTGAAGACCATGATGGAGTACAACATATTCTAGAGAAGGGAGATTTCCTATATGTTCCTCAAGGTGGAAAGCACAATAATAAGAATATTGGTAGTGGAACTGTTACCTATGCATGTGTTGAAACGCCTGCGCGATCCAATGATATTTCGCCAGTAGATAAAGAATCGATATAGAAAGATAGATTCAAGTTATTTAGTCAGATTATATCAATACTTCACAATGGCCGTACAAATTGATATCAGGAAGCTATTTTTCTACAAGTGACTTAGATTTGCTTGATGGTACAATTGAAATCGAAGTGCCTAAGTTACGATCAAGGGCCATTTCATATACCATTGTTGCCGCAGCAACAGTTTCGATTCCTGTTCCGCCACTATCAAAGATTGTAATCTCTTCATTAGTTTTGCGCCCAGTCTTATCCCCTGAAACAATTTCACCTAGCTCAGCATGTATATGTTCTTCTGAAACACTTCCTTTCTCAAAGGCATAAATAAAAGATCCAGCATCTTGGAAAACCCGTTCACGTAAGTCGGGAACGTAAGTTGCCTGTTGGAGTGTAGTTGTGTCTAATTCACGTGAGTCTGGTGAGTAGTTACCCATCGCCGTTATATGAGTTCCAGGTGTTAAATCGTTACCGTTAAAGACGGGCTTATTTGCCGATGTTGCAGTAATAACAATATCCATTTCACTCACGGCTTCAGAACTACTAGTGACGGCCCGAACATCAGCATCTAATTCTTGATCTAAATCTGCTGCGAACACCTCTCGGTTTTTTTGATTTGGTGAATAAACGTGGACCTGTTCAAGATTACGAACAGTAGCTGTTGCAAGTACCTGCGCACGCGCTTGAGTTCCGCTTCCAATAACACCTAAGTAAGAAGCATCAGGAACTGCAAGTGAATCAACACCAACAGCACCTGTAGCCCCTGTTTTGTGTGGATTCCAAGGATTTCCATCAAGATGGGCTAGAAATTCACCGGATTCAGCGTCCCATAGCGACGTTGTGAGCCAACCATCTTCAGATCCAAACCCAACGTCATACATATACCCCCCCATTGTTCCTGTTTCAGGTAAAATCGCCATATAGCTCGTGAGCATCCCCCAAGGACCCTCTTGTGGATTAAGCATCTGCCTAGGTTCTGCAGGAGCTCCGTTCCCTCTTTGTTCATATGCTTTGCGAACAACATCAACATAATCGGAATATGTTGTTTCTCTAACTACTTTTGCAACATCTTCATCAGACAGGTAAACAGCTTCTGTCATAATTACATATACATTTCGGAACTACAAATGTGTTCTGTATAGTTATTTGTCGTTATAGGACTATATTACCTAATATAGTATCATACAGGTAGAAGTCAAGGTGAGAGTGGGTGGTAACAATGAGAAATGATTCAATTTGTCGATCAGTATGTTATAACCTACATGAGAAGGTCAATTGCCATACAGATATGTGATTTAAAGTCAAATTCCAAAATTTTGCAATAATCAACACTTAGTAGCCAATTGTCAACCCATCTTTTCGTGGTTCGGAAGCGCCTACAATTGTCTCTCCAGTTTGTCTGACAAATTGTGCACCACCAAACTTTGAAGCTGGTAACACTCGAACGTCATGGCCTTTTTTAACAAGTGGCGTTAGATTCTGTAGACGTTCCTCCACCGCCAAGGTTCCATCTTCTCGATAGCGCCAACGAGGTAAATCTAATGCAGCCTGTGGCATCAGGTCGTAGTCAATGATGCTTGAGAGAATCTGTACCTGCCCTTGCGGTTGCATAAAGCCACCCATGACACCAAATGCACCCCAATCAGAGGGGCCGAACCGCACAATGGCAGGAATAAGTGTGTGAAATGGGCGCTTACCAGGTTCAAGTCGGTTCGGATGGTTGCTATCAAGTGAAAACGAAGCACCCCTATTCTGAAGCGCTATACCGGTTTCACCGGCAACAATACCGCTTCCAAAACCTGCGAACCGCGAGTTGATATAACAGACGACATTCCCTTCAGTATCAGCAACTGTAAGCAGTACTGTATCTGCATCTTCTGCATGACTATTTGGAATCCCTACCTGAGGATTCTGGATTGCTTGTTGAGTAATATTTTTTGCTCTTTTTCGAGCATAATTTTTAGAGTGTAATGGAGGTATGGTTTCGTACTGAGGGTCTGTGATATATTTATGTCCATCAACAAACGCTAATTTCAAGGACTCAACAAGATAGTGTATCTGTTCGGGTGAGTGAAGTGGATATGAGCTAGTATCAATCTCCTCTGCGATATTCAGTGCTTCAAGCACTATAGCACCCTGATTATTTGGTGGAAGCTGGTATATTTTTGCACCGTTATATGTCGTACTGATTGGGTCCACGAATTCAGGTTCGAAAGCTGCCAGGTCTTCACGAGTCAGCAGTCCTCCATTTGATTGAACTTCAGTTACAATGGCATCCGCAATCTCTCCATTGTACACGACATCAGCCCCATTTTGAGCAATCTTTTGAAGTGATTTTCCAAGTTTCGGTAATTGAATTGTTTGTCCAGGTATCGGGGTGTTATTATTGAATAAATATGTGTCCCTCGCATTCTTATTGGTGAAAAGAGTCTGTGCCTCTTCCCATTGCATAGCGACAACTTCTGAAACAGGATATCCATTCATCGCATATTCAATCGCTGGTTCTAGTACGGTAGGTAACGATTTATGCCCAAATCTTTCAACAGTTGCTTCCCACCCACCAGCAGTTCCTGGAACAGTTACAGTCAGTGGCCCACGAAAAGGCATTTCCAAATCATCTGGGTTCGTCATAAGGTCACTAGTAGAGTCTCCAAAGTCTGGGTGGTGCGATTCGGAATCATCATTGGTATTGAGGATTGAACAGACTTTACCGATAGTTGCATTTTGTGGTGCACCCCCACAAGACCGCATTGCACCAACATCACCGTCAGCCGTTCGATAGAGAGCAAATACATCACCACCAAGCCCAGTTGATGTTGGCTCAACCACATTAAGTGCAGCTGCAGTGGCAACAGCTGCATCAAACGCGTTACCTCCATCTTGGAGTATACTAACACCTGCCTGTGCCGCGAGTGGCTGGCTTGTTGCAACAAGCCCATTATTTGCAAACACATTGGATCGTCTAGAGTTGAATTCAGTTATATTCATTTACTCACGAATAAGAACTGAGT
>LFCJ01000899.1_pt1 | contig 19694 bp, 17 predicted proteins | sample 643141 | NCBI WGS metagenome assembly LFCJ01 (sample SAMN03766243, study PRJNA286221) | soda lake metagenome | biome: soda lake; feature: Kulunda steppe; material: water; isolation source: sample B1-Br-g2 brine of Lake Bitter-1 | place: Russia: Kulunda steppe | collected 2010-07
AAGATGAGATTTGAGGCATTTAATTGTGTTCAATTGCTTGGTGAGCTTCTGCCTCTTTTTACTTGTAGGGCGGTTTATGTAGTGCTGTCCCGTATTTGTGCCAGCCGAAGTTGTATTGCATACCTCTGCCAAGCCCTAGTGTTGAAGTTTGGAGTCGAACACACTGTTCCTGGCAGGACAGACTATCACCGGAGGACAAGTACACGTGGCAACTTTTTAATGGCCTTTCATGGCACTTGCATAGACAGCCTATGTTGGATTGGAATCACATATAGTATCAGAAAGGAAAAAGAAAAGAAGAAAAGACTACGCCAACAAGGTAATCCCTGTTTGCGTGAATTAGCCTATGGGGAAGATGTTTCCATCTGGCGCAAGCACTGTGCTTGCACCTGGTGACTAGGTAAATCTCCACCATCAAACTAGGAAGAAGGTCATTAGTGGGGGGCAGGGGGGGTCTGAAAGCCAAATGTCTTTTCCTTGATATTTTTCCACCTCCTATTTGTATGTTTGTTATTTGTTGCATATTGAATAGAATGAGTGTTAAGATCGAGGATAAGTTTTTTACTCTACACCAGCCTAGGCCAGCCATATTAGAAACTCTGTGCAACTCGACCGTGCGAGCTGCGTGTGTGCCTTTCCCTTTTCACTGGCCTGGCTTCACGTTTTCCTGTCCGTTGCTGTCATCGTTCATTACTTCCAGCTAGCAGTGGCCAGCAAAACCAACAAGCCAAACGTTATGGCCTTCTTAAATCACAAAGTTAGTCAGGCCTGGCAGCTCAAGTATGACTTTCTTCGCTTCATCAAACACCTTTAACAGCCCCTTTCCTCCAATGAACGTCTCGCTCTCATATCCTCCTATGAACAAATTGACCGAGGGACAACAACCATGGTTTTGGGGGTGAGCACTGAATCACTGGATCCTAGCTATGCTGAGCTGATTAATGTGTCGGGATGCTTCCCGGATGCTGGCGCCAGGCAGGGCCTGGTCTAGGGATGCCTTGATGTCCTGCCACGGTTTTGTTGGTGTTGCTCCATTGGCCTCAGTCTGCTTCATCAGTTGAGTGATAAGCCCTGCAGGTCAGGAAGGAGAGCCACATTGTAAATGTGAGCAGCCTAAACACAGCTTAAGGTGATGCTGGGGAAGCAGAATTGCCAGGGCAATACCCAAGGCCACACTGAACCCCATGGCTGATCTTGTCAGAGAGGGTGATGGCAATTCAAGGCACTCGTAAGCCGCGTCCCATGGGATGCAGGACACGTGAGTAAAGAGCAGGAAAGCCAACCTCTGTGTTTGTGGGTGTATGTACGTGTGTGCATGTGTGCATGTGCGTATGAGCGTGTGCATGTGTGTGTTTGTGTCTGTGAGCAGGCGCAGAGCCATCAGGACCCTGTCTTGATGGCATGTCATCGCTGGGCCGACACTAAGCACTGCCGTACCTTCATCCCATTCTTCCGGGTTCTGGCATACAATAGGTAGACCAAAGCGAGAGACGACGGGGTCTGTGCTGCTGACCTGTGCAGAGTTACGAGTGTGTGAACGCGCTTGGGTGTGTTCGCAAAACGACGGTTTGAGCAGGCCATCAACCTTTTGCCGCGCACTGCAGCATGCATAGTCTGAGGGAGCATAGAGAACTATTTGCTTGCTAATCGCGTGGCACCTTGCTGAGCAAGCACGAGACTCAAGAGGCCCATTGGGGCAGAAATCAATGGCTACAATGGGACGTCTAGAGCAACAGGCTATTAGGTTTACATAGTTCTGCTGAATGAGGGCAGTTCTGTTAAGCCTATCACAGCCTGTATCTCATAGGCTATTAGGCTCGAGCCTATCAGGCCTTGAGATGGTGGGTTCAGGCAGTGAGACAGCAAGAGCAGCACGCAGGGTCTCCTTGCCACAAGCCCTCAAGCCCTTGATTGTGTTATTGAGCAAGAGGCTGTTCTGCCATTCTGCGCAAGCAGACAAAGGATGCAGCTGCAAGCTCCCTTACCGTGGCAGTTGGGTTGATGCCCATGTACAGCAGGGTGTTGCTTGGCCAACCGCTGGAGCCCACTGCACAGCAATGACGTTTGTTTGTTTGAGCGTGTGTGCGTGCACTTGTGCTTGCAAATGCACACTGCAGCAGTCCCAACATAGGCCTGAAAAAGACAGCCCACAGCTGTCGCCTGGAAGCAGTGCTACCAAAGCATGAGTGGGACTTCTAAAGATGGCCCAGGCTGCTGCTGTTCTCAAGTGTTGCCAACGCAGCACCTTGGTCCGTGCAGGGCCTTGCACAGCGTGCCTCCAAGTGTGCTCATTCCTTGTCAATCCACTCTGGGGCACTGAACTGACCTCCTGATAGCCCTGACATGATGTCTGTAGCAATGTCTGGACGCAAAGGGAAATCCATGTGATCTGCCACAATGATGAAACGGATCCGTGGGTACCTGCACATGACAAGTGATGCGACAAGCACTCCTGCATTGCGTCCGCTGCGAGATCAGCCCATCAACGCCAACTTGACCAATTTGATGCGCAAATGCTATGCTCAGATGGTCACCCAAGAATGGCTAAAGCCCTCCTACAGCAGCTTCCCATAGTGCACCAGCACGGCAAAAGTAAAATTTCTGCTGTTGGGAGGGACCATACACACTATGCGCCAAGCCACCCACAAACTAAGCACGCCATACTAGCGCAAGCCTCCTACAGATTCGCATTGGCTTGCAGGGGAGCGTCGGAGAGGGGCTTGATTGGAGCATCCGAATCGCCATGAGGCCTACCAAGATCAGATGGCTATTTTGTGAGCTTAAGGCAGGAAATCAGGGTATTGTGTGCGTGCGCATGTGCCTGCGTGTGCGCGCGTGCGTGCAATCAAACATGCACAGCCGCTCAGGCACCTGCTCGCTCGCAAACTCACAAACACGCACATGCTGCGGAGCTCACCTCCCACAGCCTCGAGCAGCCTCTAGAATTGCGCCAGGATCTGAGCCATTGACATCAACAATGCGCAGGCCACGCTCCCTGCCTGTGTACAAGCAAGGGTACAGCAGCAGCCACAAAGGGGGCATTAAGCCGTGGTCCGATGCTACAGGGGGTATCAGCTTTGCCTGCCAGTGGAAACACGCTTGCTGTTCAAAAGGGCACCTGCTGATCAGTCGACCTCCTGCCCAGTTGCACCACAACAAAGAACCAGATCCCGCGGCTATTGCAAGCGTGCAGCGCAGGCTGCGCGGAGGGCAATGCGTGCACATTTGGCCCACACATGCAAGCACGCGGGCAAAAACTCACACACACACACACGCACACACACACACACACACACACACACACACACACACGCACGCGTGCACGCAAGCACGCATTCAAGCACACCTATGGCCAGAGTTGCATCCCACAGCAACCAGCTCTTGCCGCTGCCGCTGGGCCCTGCGACCAGCACATGGTCTGCACGCAGCCCGGCGCAGTGACGGATGGTGTTGGCGGCCATCTTCTCGTGCTGCGCCGCCAGGCAGCTCAGTGGGGCCTGGGCAGAAGTGGCAGCCGGGCTTGTGGCGTCATCGCTGGCTTCCTCAAGTGAGCCCTTCACCCACCTGCAGGTCACGCACGTGCGTGCATGCGTGCGTGTGCGTGTGTGTGCTTGTGCGTGTGTGTGTGTGTGTGCGCGCTGGCGTGTGTGTGAGCGCGCATGTGAGCGGCGCAAGCATGTGCATGCTTCATGATGATCATATGTTCAAGGCAGGCTCAGGCGATGCTTATTTGTGGGTGTGCTAGAAGTGTGCCTTGTCCGCTGCATACGACAACCATCTGCCCATCTTGCAAGTAAGCCTCGTCGACGCCATACCCATGCAAAACTGGGGCCTCAGCCGGGTACCACTAAGGTACCTGAGGGCAGAGTTGCGGGAGGTGATACCAAAGCCGTAGTTGTAGTAGTACTGCTGAAGAAGGAGCGCGGCCTCGCCCCACGCCTTTTTGCTCGCAATTGCAGACTTCCACCTGTGTTGGGATAGAGAGACATAAGGAAGTGTTAGGGTGGTCACCACAGCGCAGACATGCAAGGAGAAGTAGGAGAGGGTGTATGCCATGACAAGCTCTGCTAGCAAGTCTCTTATCCTATGACCCACACGCACGCTTTGCTGTAATTTGGTGCTCATACAACACAAAAGTGAAATAGCCCGCCGCTGAGTTTACAGGATGCAAAAAGGCATGTAGACATAAAGCACGTGCCACTCGGTGTTTCAGAAGTATTTGAGATGGGGTGCATTGCTGGCAGGATGACTCACTGAGACAGCTCCTCATCTGAGAGAGGCTGCTGGATGTTGACAGAGCTGCTGTTGATGTCGATGCCAATGACTGTGGGCACTTGCCCGTCCGGCTGGGCTTTCTTGGCGAGGTTCTTGATGGATGGCGACGCAGCTGCAAGCACATGGCCAGCCCAGGTAGGACATCAAGCGCTTAGAAGCACAATACCCGTGCTGTGCGGCATGGCGCAAATGTGATGGCCACAGACTACACGCAAGACAGCATCAAAGGCGAAGCTCTGGCAGGGCCCAACAAGCCAGGGACATGGTGTTTGCCAGGGGCTCGAGGTAGGGGGTGCGTATCACTGCCTGCGTAGTTTTTCTCTCTTTTTGAGCCCAACATGGATGCTCCCACGGTGCTGTCTTCAGAAGGCCAGGGGCCGCACCACTGCCACGGTCAGCAAAAGCAGCTCTGGCGGCCGCCGCACCTGCGTCCATGTAAGATCTGCCACATGTAGGGGCAACCTCCGCGATGTACATGGCAAGGTCCCTCATGTCGCACGCAATGTCCTGAAGCTTGTCCAGGTCATGTGCCAGGGCATCCATCACTGGCGCGCCCGCCTCCACCTGCCCTTGGGCCACGGCGCGCGCAAAGGCAGAGTCGCGGCCATACTGCGGGGCAGCCAGACATGGCAATGAAGGTGCGCTGACATCCAATACTTGCGCATACCTGGCTGAGGCTGTGCTGCCAGCCTATAGGCCTATAAGGGCAAGGTCCACCTTTTTATAGGTTTGTGGGGCTGCAGGCTGCTCTGGTCGTCAACCTGATTGAAGCCACATCTGTCAGTGTCTTTACGTGCAACTCCTTGAAGCTGGAACATGCCTGAATGGCTGACCACTGTCCTTAGATCAGGTGTGTTCAGCCTGCCTGTGCATGCTTTGGTCTGCTCCATCCCTCATTGCCCCTCATTGAGACAGGGTAGAGTGCAGGGCAGGTCCAAGGACATCCCATGCTGAAGAAAGGTTACACACCTACTAAATAGAATGCCCTTGCCTTTTTTGGTGGTGGTTAAATCTGCAACTTGTCACACGTGGCAAGCCACAGCAAAAAATGGCAGAGGGACCGCATGTCAGGAAGCTTTACCACTCACCAGGATTTGATCCAAGAGATAGTCTGACCAAGAGTCGAACCCCGCTTGGAGGAGCAAGTTGTAAAACTTGCTATAGGAAGCAATTATATCTCTGTTTGTGGCCTGCAAGAAGTGATGTGGTGTGCATGGGCACTCAACAAAAGACCCCCATATTGATCTTCAATGATCTTTCATGTGCGCTTGATTTGTCTGATCACCTCGAGTACAGGTATGTTGTCAGGAAGAAGGACAGCAAATCATGGTACTCACGACGAATACTTCTACCAGGTCATGCTCCATGAAGCATAGCAACACCAGAAGCCAACCTGATACTTGGTGCTCATAGAAATAGCTGCAAGAAACGCCTCAGCAACGCTCCCTCGCAGTGCTGGACTCAAGACAAGCAATGAAGCGGCTTTTGCAGGAATACTTGTGATGAGATTGGTCCTGCGGAAGGTATTAGGCATGAAAGAAGAACAAACAACAAATGGTTGTTTGATGAGACCCGGATGCCAGTGCTTTCATGTCACGAATGCTCATCTGAAGCAATCACATTGGACAGACACATCCAATTGCACACAAAATCCATCAAGCAGCCGTGATGATGCGCCTGGTTGACACCAGCCTCCCACCTGTTCTTTGCCCTTGCCAGTTCTGGCCTGTCAGCTTCCTCCCTTCCAAAATCAAACCCCAATGCTTCCACATTCAGCCTAATCTTTCTAGATTGTCTAGGCCTGACATAACCTCTGCCTGACGGCCGGGTTCCAGCGAGTGCTTGCACACCACTAGTTGACACACTCTTCACCAGCATCGTCCTTCAACAATCCGTTTATTTAAAAATTTAAGCTCAAATAAGAGTAGAAGATCGCTATTGTATTATTGATGTTGAATGCAGGTCTGCATTTCCACCGCCCGATTGGCAGCTTGTACTTCAGCACAGGATAGCTCTAGAGCATTTACTTCACCTTGCATAAGGCTCTCAAAACCACCTGTGTCGGTGAGAGATGGCAGTGCACCTCAGCGATTTGGGCAAGCCAAATCAAGCAAGGCCTTGGGCGGAGTTGAGCATGGTACAGTTGTCAATCGTATCAGACGAACCTGGCAGTGCAGGTCAACTGCTGGGGTTTTGCCAGCCAGTGGTGATCCAGATGAGAAGGCAGAGTTCTCCAAAGACATCTTTCGCCGCATCCTCTCTTTTATGGGCCCAGGTGCGTTCCTGGAAAGCCCAGCCAATGACTGTGATAGCACTAGTGCGCCTCCCACGGCTATGCAGGTGCAACCAGTGGGCAGAACGTCCTCGGCTGGGCTCTGTGAGACTGAACTTGTTTTTTAAACGGCCCTCCGGGTCAACCTTGCCACACCTCAAGCAAGGTTGAGCTTGGCCTTTCCACAGTCGTTGTCGATTGCACAAGTCAATGCCCTTACAAGCGCATTGTACAAGCCATGCTGTGAGCTTCCGGGCGGCACTCAACTTGGTTGATCTGCGACCTGGCACCCTGTCCTGTGTATGTAAGCCAGCAGGCGATCAGAAGGCAATGCTTCTGGGTGTCAGGAGATCAGAAGGCAATGCCTTAGTCTTTGCCGTTTATTTGTGGGGTATACGCCATAGCTTGATCATGTGACCAAAAAAACTTGTCTAGACTACAACCCTCTCTTATCTAGCCACTGATTTTGGTTGTTGAACTGGATTTCTCTCTTGCTGCAGCCATCCTTATCCCCCTCGGAGATCCCCTTATGAGCTTGGTGGACACAGTCTGCATTGGGCAGTTTTGTAAGTAGTACCTCTTCCAGCCAAGCTATGTTTTGTATGAGTTAGGAGTTTAGGTAGGTCTGCTTGTCAGCATACTTCCTATACTGGGTCGCTTTTTATGTCTTCACCAAACTAGGGGCCTTCCCACAAGCAGTTGCACAGGCTTGGCGCTTAGGTGGCTCATGTTTAGTGTGCTCATCATGGCTTACTAATTGCTTGGCCAATGAGCGCACACACACACATTCAACTCTACGCATGCAAGTTCACGCACGCTCTCACTAGCGAGTCACCACCCCACGCCACGCAGGTGACTCATCCAGCCTTGCTGCGATGGGACCTGCCAACATGATCAAGAGCTTTGCCACGTACATTTTCCAATCACTGCAAGTTGCGACACTCACCCTTGTGGCCTCCCTCCTGCGCGACAAGCAGCGTGAGACGGCAGCACGCACGCTGTCGTCGGCACTAATGCTGGCTGCAGGGTTGGGCCTGCTCACAACCATCTGCCTTTCGGTGAGCAGCAGCAGGTTTAGCTTGCTGCACCACCCGCACCTGCACATGGCGCTTGGCTGGCAGTTGGCATGACCGTGGTGAAGGCGGGGAGCTTTTTGTGCACATGTGTGCTGAGTGCATACTGCACAGGTCACAGTGTGGCTTGCATCCCGGCTTATGCATGGACCCAACAAGGGTTGCAGCTGGTTTAACAGCTTTGTCCGCGCGCTGCAGAAATCGCTCCTCCTCCTATGCTGCATGCCCAACACAGATGGTGTGCGATTTATTAAGAATGATGATTATACATGACCTTTGAGTATGAGGGGTGTTTTCCACATAGCTGAGGACTGAAGAAGCCACATCTGAGCACTTAATACGCAGACGCGGCTGTCCACACATGGCTACAAGTACAATGGTCGCTGGTTTTGCACGACCTTCTCTGTATTGATCCGTAGTGCTTAGCCCTTAAATTTAATCACTGTGAGAGCCCATTCAGAGGCGCCAGCCGCAGGTATATAATGATGAACAGGGGTGCATGCGCCTCCCTCTAGTTTGATGCCTGCTTGCCCCGGGCTTCAGACAAGCACAACTTGGTGCTTGCCGCAGCTGCATGGATGCACAAGCGCTCCCCGCCAATAAACTTGTTAGCCCCTGGCTTGCATCTACCCGCTTGTGCAATCTCACGCACCATGCTGTGCATTGTGCTCGTTCCACGCTGCACCAGGCATCTGCACTGCCGTTGGTGCATGCCACCGGCGTCAGGGATCCTGAGCTGCTCCCCTTGGCGGCAGACTACTTAAAAATAAGATCCGTGGCGCAGCCTGCTGTGCTTGCCACCATGGTGAGGAAGGCATGGTGTGGTGCGTGCCACCACCAAACGTGCTGCCGCAATGCAGAGCTTGGACTGCTGGGCGATAGGAAAAGGGGTGTGCATGAGCTGATGGATCGATGTCAATGTAGTAAGGAAGCCTGGCCTTGAGGAGAGGGATATGGGGGGACATGCATGTGTGATGAGCGGCAGCTGAGGAAGGGCCTGGGTGTATGACACTGGCAGGGGCGTGCACCGCTGAATCCATGGGCGTGTGGCACTGGCAAGGGGCATGCACTGCAGAAGCCATGGGTGTTGATGAGCTTGTTATCAGTGCAGCAGCAGCAGCAGCAGCATGGGGCATGAGAGCAAGCACACAAAGCTGCAATGCAATGCCAGAGCCTTTTGGTCACATGAGTAACTGCGCTGGGTGCCTAGTCTGGGTGCTGTGTTTACCCTGGCTCCCGCTGGTGTGAGCCATCTTTTTGAACAAGTAGGGACAGGCTTGTTGAATGAATGGTGCTTTGTTCCTACCCGCCACCAGGCAGATTGGTGGCTACGGACCCTGCAAGGACTGGGTGTTGAGGCGGAGAAGTAAGAGGTCTAGCAAGAGAGGAAGGGAGGGCTGGCCTGGTGATGCCATTGAGAGGGGCTCAGACTTACATTACTGTCCTTCTCATGGCAAATTACGGCTCACATGTTTGTTGATTTGATTCTCCCTGTCTACAGCTTTCCAATAGCTGACCCATATCTTCACCTCTCCATTGCTTGCAGGTCGCTCAAGCAGGTTTGTTGGGGGCGGTCAGCAGCATGCTTGTGGTGACCTTTTGTTGGGTATGTGTGCGTGTGCTTTAGATGGCTGACATATTCCTGCATGGCATTGTGCATCCCTTACGGGGATATGCCTCTATTCCTGTGTGAAGCTGGTGCTTACCTGGGAAAAGATTGTGTTGTGCCATAGCTATCTGTTGGTGCTTGGTCAGGTTTCTGCTGGCTGCTGCTGCTGCTGCTGCTGCTGCTGCTGCTTGTTGCATTGGCTATTGGCAGGGCACTTATGCATCACGAGTCCCAAGCAAGCTGCAGGCCTGCCTGCCTGTCATACAACTATCCTTGGAAGCTTGCTGCGACGTAAGTGCCCATTTGCCCGAACCCCCTACCCAGGAATGCCCTTTCCCACCCATGTGTGCACATATTGCTTACAGTTTTTTAAGGTATGGGGTATCGTGCCTGTGGTCGATCATCAGATCTACTGTTGCTGCGGCACGTGGTGGTGTACCTGCCCCAGTGGTCCACCATCGCATTTGTTGTTGTCAGTTGTTGATCATCAGATCTGCTGTTGCTGAGGCGCATGGTGATCAGCCTGCCCCAGCAGTCCACCATCCATTGTATCGGCTGCCATCTGCTATCGGATTGGCACCCTCTCAACACATACCTCAACACATACCTCAACACATACCTCTCAACACATCTGCTATCAGATTGGCACCCTCTCAACACATACCCCTCCACATGGGGCTCTCCACACACCCGCTCAACACATACCCCTCCACATGGGGCCCTCCACACACCCGCTCAACACATACCCCTCCACATGGAGCCCTCCACACACCCGCTCCTCCTCATGTGTCCCTCCACACATTCTTCTCCAAAAGTACCCATACTGATCAAATACTGCGCAAGACGCACGCTGCTACCACTGTGTTACACATGCAAGGGTCCACATCTTATTCCCCGAGCACATGAGCATTCATGGCCCTAAAACATAATTCCTGATCATACAAGCGCACACCTTACTTTTTGAGCATGTGAGGGGCCCACACCTTTTTCCTTGAGCATATAACCATGAGTTGGCCCACACCATAAGGAGCAAAGAATAAGTACGCAGCAGCATGACGCTCCCTGCAATAATTAAGGAAAAGAAGACACAATGGCCCGAAGTGCTGTGAGTCCCCACCATAACACACCATACTTCCTGAACAGCCTCGGCACAGCCAACGCCTCCTGCCTTGCTAGCCTGCTTGCACTGCAGGGCAGTGTCACACAGCATGACCACTCCCTCCTACTTTGCAGGCCTGCTTGCTCAGCAGGACAGTGTCACGCCCTCCTTGAGCGTGGCCATCAGCGTCATGATCTCTATAGTGGGCAACCTAGTATTTGTGCTGGGTCTTGGGTACGGCCTTCATGGAGCAGGGACCACCACAGTGGCCACGCAGTAAGTTGCAGCGAGTGTAGCAAAAGACAGTGGCCATGCAGTAAGTAGTAAGTAGTAAAAGGACAGTGCAGTAAGTTGTAAAAGAACAGTGACCGCGCAGTAAGTTGCGGCGAGTGTAGTGAATGACGTGTGTGAGTTTTTTGGAAGAAATGGACTGCTTATTATACCAGACCCCATTGGGTAAGCTTGATGGAGCAAGGTCTCCTACAGTGGCCATGCAGTAAGCTGCGGCGAGTGTAGCAAATGACACGTTCATAGTTGTAAAAAAACTAGATTGTCCACTGAAGTTTAAGGTCATGGCATGGCATGCAAGCACATTCATCTTGGGTGGCTGTTCTCATTTGTCCAGATAAAGTGATGTCTGGTGGGACATTGCTGATGTCTTCGTTTGTTTATGGGAGCCCAATGGGCTTCTGTCCTCGCACCTGCATCCTGGGTGCGCAAAAAGCATGCTGTCCTTTGTTTCCACCTCCGCTAACAGATCCTGCACCCTCTGAGCACCTGCTTGCTTCTGCCAGCATGCATATGTGCTAAACAAGTTTTAATTTAAGGTTAACTGCTAGTCAGGTCATTCTGCTGGTAGTTGTTTTTTGGCTGGTCCGCGCGAAACAGAAACCCTTGCCCAGCGGCAGCGGCAAAGGGCAAGGTGCGCCTCCCCACACTTGTCTGCTGCAGGGTCTCAGGAGCTGTCATCCTCTTATGGGCCCTTCACTCCCGCAAGAGTCAGGTGCGCCATCATTAGCATGTGCTCCAACTTAATCCTGCCCAATCGCATTGGACCCCTGGAGAAGCCAGGTAAGCAGCACAGTTCAATCCAAAGCAAGCACGTGGTAGATTGCCCTGCACATCAAACATACTTGATTCTGGGGGACTGATGAAAGTATGACCTCATCCTGTTTCTCACCATCTTAGCAGAGCTGTGAAATGATGTGTGCCAGGTAATGCAGCTTGCACCACCTTGCAGTGCTACATCCCATTGCATCTGGCCCATACACCATGGTGATCATGGTTAACCAGGAGCGGCATTGCATCAGCGACCCATGCCTCACGATCCTGCCCCCCATGCATGAATCTTGTTCGGCCTGTTCATAGCAGGCATATACACACATCCTGTGGAGCAACCATGAACATACATCCTGCCAGGTGCCCTCAAACCCTCTGTCTACAGCGCAGTCACAGCACACACACTATGTTCATCAAACACACACACATTGGACCTGAAGTAGTAAGATTTTGTCCGCCAAGTCACCTGATAAACCTACACGTTACTGTTCAGGTTGTGATTGTGTTCAAATGTCTACTTGGGTTCGACAGTCCTCACATACCAAAGCACCTGGCTTCAAGACACAGCCCATGTGTAAAGCATGATTCCCTGCGAATCTGCACCTAGAGGCTGCTTGCTAATAGGGGAGCCTCTTGCGTCAGTATGAAAGCATGGCATGAGGAAATGCGCTAGGGAGTGACCAACCAGAGCTGATCACCTTTGTCAGATCGTGACAGGGGCCCTGAGGGCTTGACCTCTTGTGGGCGCCTTGTTGCTGCAGTTGCGTCCCCAGTGGACAGTGCCCAGGCCCCAGGACATCCTTGGCTTGGTGAAGATGATGGTGCCGCTCACGGTGGGTCTTTCTATGCTAAGGTCTTGCTAAGCTAAGGCCTTTCTATGCTAAGGTCTTGCTATGGTACCGCTCACGGTGAGGTCTTGCTATGCTAAGGTCTTGCTAAGGTCTTGCTATGGTGCCGCTCACGGTGAGGTCTTACTATGCTAACCCTCCCTTACTATGCTAACCCCCCCTTTCTATGCTAACCCCCCCTTACTGTGCAAACCTCCCCTTACTATGCAAACCCCCCCTTACTATGCTGAATCTCCCTTGCTATGCTAACCCTCCCTTGCTATGCTGGACCCCCCCTTGCTATGCTAGCCCCCCCTGCAAGGCTGCCAACGGCGGTTGACATTTTGGCAGTGGGATGGTTGTAAACAGGAGAAGTGAGGCCTCAAAAGGCTCTGTGGACCCTGATTTGCTGAGCACTTGGCCCTCTTTGCCCAAACCCTTCTCTGACAGCGTGTCTGCAGGCAGCCCTGCCTGGGCAATGTGCACGGATATCCTTGTGCTCTGCGACCTTGTTGCTCCTCATACTGAGCTCCGCCATGCCCTCGTGCCGGAGTCAAAGTGGTGGCATTGCCCAACTTTTCATGACGTGCATGAAGAGGGCACTTTAGATGGTGTAGCACTGCTGAGCTCCGTGCACATCCACAACTGGTGCCCTGAGTCTCTATGTGACTGATGAGGGGGTGCACGAGGCTGCGCTTAAATGCTTGCACTGTCTGCTGCATGAAGCAAGACCCTGCCTGCCGGCCTGCTCAGGTGGTGAGCCTGTCCAAGAACTTGTGCTACCTGTGCGTGTCCACCACTGCCGCGACCCTGCGCACGCTGTGCCTGGCCGCGCACCAAGCTGCGTTCACTGTGTGGTGAGCATGGGATGGGCGGAAGGGCATTTTTGCTCGAAGGCGTGAGGCCTTGGGTGTGGTCGACCTTCTCTTGATCATGCCCTGTATACTTTGTGGAGCTCTCCCTGGATTCTTGGTGTGCCTAGTGCTAGGGACCCTCTAGGTCCCCTGTGGGGCTTCATGGATGCTTTGTGGGACTCCCTGTTTTTCTGGTCTGCCTTGTGACTTCTTCCCAGTATGTGTTATGCTTGCATGTGCCAAGATGAGATCAAGTTGCATTGCCTCATTGCCCAGTGACAGCGTTTATAAGAATGAGCAGGTGCAGAAATAGCGAGAACACCTGGTCCATTTGTTGCTGGCAAGAACCATCGGTACTGTCCAACAAAGCATCAGTGCAAAGCTTGTGCCTGGGCACTTGGAGGACCAGACATCTGCAGCATGCTTGCATGCTCCTCCATCCATGCCCCGAGCTTTCCGACGGCTGTGCATGATCTGCAGGTGCTTGGGCACATGGAGCACCAGCCCGCTTGAGCAAGCGTGCATGACCTTCCTACCATCGGCTGAAAAGCCCTGGCAGCGCAAGGTGTGCACCACATAGGGTGGCTCTGAGTCCATAAAAATGCTGGGTCCACCATGTCCACCTTACAAAAAGCAGCAGCCTGCATTTGGGGTGTCTGCTCATCACTGTATGCCACCCTCTGAGGCTGCCTTGTCTTACAACACAAAAGCTTGTCATCTCTTCTGACCCTATGCAATGCAGCACAAGTTATGCCCTGGTTCCTGCCTGTCACACCCTTTCCGCCTGCTGCACCTCACGCTTTCCTTCCAACCCTCCCGCTTGTTGCACTCTCCCAGGCATGATCGATCCTTTTTGTGGCTTGTCAGCAACCCACAGGTTCATGTGCATACAAAGGGTATGCCTTGGTTTGCACGCGCTGCTCCCTTGTGCTGCTCATTGGTAGGCCCTAGAGTCATTGGTAGGTATGCCGCTCATGGGTACATTTGTGCAGCTCCTTGCTTATGCTTGTGCAGCTCATCATGCCACACCTTAGTGCGCACCTGCTGCAGCTCCCTCTTGCTCGCAGCTCATCAGCTCATTGTGTCACACCTTAGTGTGCATCTGCTGCTGCTCCCTTTTGCTTGCAGCTCATTGGCAGCATGATGCTCTCTCTCAGCCTCCTTGTTGCTGTAGTCACGGGAAGCCTGCTGTTCGGGCTCCTCCAGTTCGGCCCCGGCCTGCTGGTGCGCGATCTGGAGGTGCAGGGCTTCATGCAGCACGTGGCCCCGCAGGTACGTATGAGCTGAGAGGCTTGCTGAGTAAAGCATGGTGATGCAAAAGATGAGAGGCCTTGAGGAGAAACACGACAAATTAGGTAGCGCGCATCAGGTGCTTGGTCTGCAACGCATGGGAGACAGGGTGTGACGCGTGGGGGACAGGATGTGAACGTCAAGCCCAGAATCCAGCAGACAGACAAACTGCTGATGCTAGCTGAGGAGGCAGCGCTGGCATTTCTGCATATGCTGTGGGCCAGCAGATCAGAACGCAAGTCCGTTTAGAATGCAGGGCTGCCTTGGCAAAAAGTTGGGTGCGTGCATTGATGGAGAGTCAAAAAGTGAGCAGAAATTTCTTTTTACTACGCTTTGAAGCGGGCCTCTGAATGACTGTAAAATGCAGAAGGATGAAGCAAGTACCCTCGTGCTCCACAGCTAATTTAAGCTTAGTGCAGGGCCCTTTTTTGCTTAGGCAGCTCCAAACATTGTTGTTGACAAGTCCCCCATGAGCTTCTTTGATTGAATCCCTGTTTCCTTATGGGCTAGTCTCACAGGGTCAGGCCTGCTGGGGTCGACAAAAGTAGCACAGGGTTGGCATGCTGACAAGGAGAGTTTACGATGACCATTCAAGTTTGGCTTGTGTTTGCATTTTGGCACCCTACTGTGCCGCTTTGGCACCCCATGCAATTTGGCACCCTATGCCATTTTGGCACCCTGCTGTGAGCATTATGGGTGCACTCAGTGCAGAGGGCTTGAGGGCCTGCTGCAATGAGCGATGCTTTTGGTCAGCAGATGCCTGAATTGGCCTGCTGCGCCCCTGGTCAGGCCTTGACATCGGTGCCTTGCTTAAGTTCTGATGGGGCCTGAGTGCTGTTTGCGTGATCCTTATGTATCTGCCTGCTTGCTGACTCGTACACACCACAAGATATGGAGTACACGAGCAAATCTTGTCCTCCGCATCTGGATGAGGTGCTCCTTTGACACATTGCCACCCTGTACTTCATGCTGCGTCTCTGCAAAGGCACGTGTGCCTCATTGGACCCAGCAATTTCTGACGGCATTGTGTGTGTAGACCCCAACAGGAAGACATAGGCCAAACCAGCCGGTGTGCTCCTCCTGCGCTTGCACAGGCCATGTTTTCCCTGGCATTGGTCGGCATAGATGTTGCAGCGACTGCCGTCAATCTGGCCTGCAGGGACCTGAATTACGTAGCCCGCAGTCACTTGGTGCGCTACCTTTAAGTTACAAGTTAGCCAGCCTGGTCGTTAGGCTGATTGATTTGTAGCTGGTCATCCCAGCCAAAAAGTAGCTCATGATGTATAGAAGGAGCCCACAGTCACTTGGTGCGCTACTTTCACTAATGACATTGCTACTGCATTGTTGCTGTCTTGGCAGTCGTACTGCTGTTATAGTGAGTGGCTGGGTGAGCCATTTGCCTGAGAAAATTGTCTGTTGGCATGGTCATGGGTAGGAAAGCATCAGATACATAGTACTTATATGTTGACACATCACTGCTGTACCTGAAAGCGGAGAGTTGGATCTACAGCCTGAGAGTGGTTTTACCAGCTCGGACACTGTGGTTGCACCGGTCAAAAGCAGACCTTGGCCCCACATTCTATCCGACACTGACTAAACACAGAAGGCTCAGATCCAACGTATGAGCGCTGGTCCTAATGAATCAAACACGCAGGTTACCCTGACAGGCATCTCCTTGTACTTTTGGAATTGCCGCAAGTATGACTGGGGGCTGGGTGGAGTGTGGTGGGGCTTAGTCTTATTCTTCCTCCTCCGAGCTGGCCAGGTGAGTTTACGAGCCAAGCATCCAGGCCTCGCGGGTTGCTAGACTGGATCACCTCCCCATCCATTCCACCTTTTTTGCAGATGTTCCAGTCCCCGGCAGGCCTTACTACTCTCGCCCTTAATTCATGCCGAGCTGCATGCCACCTGCTCGTGGCAGCACCCCACCAGACCTGTATCCACACAGCTTCAGCAGAGCCTCGCAGGCCTCTCATGGTCTCAAAGCACATTGCTCATGTTTCAACTCCTGACCACGCGTCAATGCTAAGCATTCAACTCCAGGCCATTAGTTGCCTGAGCACCGGTCGGCCTCCCTTGCTCCAGCCTTTATCTTTGCACCCCGCGTTTTGTGCCAAGAGTGTGTTTTGTGGAGCTTTCCAACCTGCTCCTTTAGGTTAGAATTCTGGCCCAAGACTTCTTATCCATACTCTTAAGTCAAATGACGATGTCTTTGACCTACAGAGTTCTTTGCGAGCCATCTGGATGCTTCGGACCAACCGCAGCCTGTTTGCAGCTAGTGCAGACAGCATTGAAGGGGGAGATGCCACAGAGGCTGCTGCAGACAGTAAGAAAGGGACGAAGGTCACAGAGGATGCTGCAGACAAATCCCAGGGGAGTGAGGTGGCAGGTAAAGAAGCAGAGCTGCAGGAGGAGCAATATGAAGGGAAGCAAGGCACATCAAGCTTCATAGGACACGAAGAGTCCCCAAGGGGAGAGCAAGAGGACAAGGAAGGTCCTCAGAATGGAGCGTCTGATGTGCGCCAGAAGCAAGATGATGGTCAGCTGGAACAAGCAGTGTTCATTGGTCGGAGAACTGGGGACAGAAGGGTTGATGGTGTTGGTGGGGCAGGCATGCAAGGTGATGGCCCCAAATAACCAGGGAACTTGCTTACTGATGTACAAGGATTGCAGATTTGAGGCGAGTGTGTACTTTCCATGCTTGTACATTATCATGAGCGCCTTGTGGGCTACAGGAAACAACTAGGCTTGCCAGCCTGATTCACACTGCTCATGCACAGGGCCTAGACCTGGAAGGTGGCAGCGAGGCAAGTTTTGTGGTATGAGGCCCGTGGTCGTTAGTTTTGCTTGTCCAAACACCAGCTGAGTTGGCACACGTTTTTCCGTATGCCTGTAGATTGTTACGTTGCTGTTGCAACTTATCAGAAGAGTTAGAAGAAGAATGCCAATGGAAGAATGCTACTAGGTTGCCGTGGGGGTTTTATTGAAGATCATGATTTATCTGTCATAAGTGCAGCTGCACAGCATCTGCAAGCAGTTGTTGCTATAATCTGAGTTTTGAAGCAGTAGACTTCAAGTCTGCAAGTTTTCCTTAGCTTGGTCATGGTGATATAATGTTTTCATTGAGGCAACTCAGCCCAGGTAAGGGTTGCATGGCTGTACTACATACAAGTAGTGTGTGCTGATCTCTGGTGACGAGAGGACATGAACAATTTTGATTCCTGCAATGCTAATTCAGATTCCGATTGCATGACTGCACCAACAGTGATTACCCTGATGGCATGAATGAGGGGTATGTACTTGGTGCTAGCACCTGGTTTTTAGGGGGAAAATGATTCGAATCCTTCAAGGTAAAGTTTATGACTGATGGGCAACCTTTCCCTTTGAGTTTCCGAAACGTGGAGTGAAGGAGTCCTTCACTCATACAAGGTTATAAGATAGGGTCAATTGCCTGCCTGGTCGTCACTGCCTGGCAGGCGAATTGCTTTGATGCTGGTTTTTGCCAAAAAATTCCCTTGTACTTCCCGAATGCTACTTTTTGTATTACGTGAGGTGAGGTTAGGTTAGGTTACAAGGTTACAAGAATAAGGCCTCAGTCAAGTAGTTCGACTGTTGGCCTGCTTAAAAAAACCAGTAAAAATTTAATCGAGTCTTTAACAGTAGCACCACAAAAGTTAGGTTACATAGCTGTATCCGACGATTGAGGGCAGCTTAGCTGAAGCCCAAAAGGTCTGCAACCCCAAACCAATACTAAAAGCGCTCAAATCAGAAGAAAGGTCACCTTTCCACTACGGTAGTGTCTGGAAGCCAGATGTTTTGGTGAATTGTAGTACTCTTGTAGTACTCTAGGTAGCAGCAGATAGAAACTATGGTCCACTGGCAGCTAACTAAAAAGCAGATACAGCACCGAAACTTTGCATTGACCTTTTCCATTTGTGATTGGAGTCTCAGACCCCCAGGCCATTTTTTTGCCGATTTGCAAGACAGTTCAGGATGTTGGCAGAGGTTCAAGGGCAGTCTTCACAGGCAGTCCACCACAGCCTCCAGCGAGCGACCTAGTCCTGGGCCAGCATTTTGACTGCAAATAATTATGACCTGGCTAGCCACCATTATTATTGAGTGATTCAATAATACCGTATTATTTAGTGACCCAACACTTCCGTCAAAGTATTTGTGATCCTGCCTCTGGCACAGCGTGCTGTTCTCTTGCTTTTCCTGTACGCGAAAGTGCAGGTCAGAGCTAGAACAGGTGCATGGACTCGGAGCAATCAACAATGTGTGCAGGGAGTTGCTGATTTTGTTTGGCTGTTGGGGGAGGGGCCGCTGCACAAGGCTTGATCTGCACCAAACTACTTAGTTGCACACAGGAACGCATTTCTCTTGTAACGGGTATATGTTCTTGAAATGAATGACTCTGTTAGCATGATCCTCCCTTGACAATCACAATTCTTCTGAACTCTTAAGAAGTCTTTTCCGGGAGGCAGCTTACAGCATAATAGTGCAACATTACAGTGTGCTTCTGTACGTCAGTCATGGAACTCCTCATTCTGCAAGCCCGTGCATCAGTCCCTGCACTCCTCAGTTTGCATGCCTGTACATCATTCATAATGCTATCCTATCTGAGGAGAGTGTGCAGAATACAGCGGCATTCAATGACTTCCATTTTGCGCGCATCTGGAGTTTGAATTTGGCAGACTGCAAAGATCAGCAGGCACATCTTCAAACACAGGGACCAGGTTGCACAGTGCGCAAGAGCATGATCTGTGTTTCAGACGGTGTCCTTCCCAAGCACACCCTCCACATAAGCACGTGCCGTGTAGGGGCGCCGCTCGTACGCGCGCCGGGAGCGGGGAGAGCCAGACCTGGACCTTGACGAGGATGCTTCTGACATCTCAATCTGTGAGCGCCGCAGCAGACCCGTTGACAATGTGATGGACTCCACTCCAGGAGGAAGCTGCGGGTCCAGTGGGCAGGGGAGCAAGTGTGTGTAAGAAGGGAGGGCGCGTGGCGTGCAATTTAGAGAGCAATGGCAAGGAGGGTGTGCAGAATGTTTGTGAAGGGTGAGTCGGCGAGGGGGGCGTGCGGTGTGTGAATGTGGTGTGTATGCCAAGTTCGATAGCAACCTTCTCCAAAGGGGAAGCATGAGGAAGAGGAGATGCTGCAGGAGAAGGGGATCAGAGTACACAGGGACAGTGCAGGGCCACAATGTGCAGGGTACACAGGGACAGTACAGAGTACACAGGGACAGTGCAGAGTACACAGGGACCGTGCAGGGCCACAATGTGCAGAGTACACAGGGACAGTGCAGAGTACACAGGGACAGTGCAGAGTACACA
>LFCJ01000900.1_pt1 | contig 19692 bp, 15 predicted proteins | sample 643141 | NCBI WGS metagenome assembly LFCJ01 (sample SAMN03766243, study PRJNA286221) | soda lake metagenome | biome: soda lake; feature: Kulunda steppe; material: water; isolation source: sample B1-Br-g2 brine of Lake Bitter-1 | place: Russia: Kulunda steppe | collected 2010-07
ATGGGTGATCAAATCCGAGATGTTTACAAAATAACAAGCCGAACCGTTGAACGTACAATAACAAAATCGCCAAACGGTGCAATCGAGGCAGGTTACAATGGAGTCGGACGGACCGGAGGCAGTGGTTCAAATCCGGTTGATCAAATACCAAGATCCAGAGATTTACAGCTGGTTGTGCGATGATCGTTATTGCTGATTAAGTCGCAAACAGATCTACTGCACTGTCTCGGTTGAAGCTACCGGAACTGGAGTCTGAACTGTTTTGGAGGGTGGTCGGCCGAAAGTATTAACTTTTGACAATCAATCTAACATACTGAAACGGCAAATGAATGCACTCATCATAAAACCAATTAAATGTCGAAGAATGTAATACTCATCGCCGGACAGAGTGGAGCGAAATCTACGTTTGCTGGAGGGCTTCTTCATCACGTCGACAAGACTGATGGATACAATATCACCGATAAGATTGAAGGCAACCAAGAGGATTATAATGAGGCTATCATTGATAAAATGTTCACCCAAGGTGAATATCCAGATCAAACCACTGAAGGGTATATTGCTCACTACGAGTTGCAAGGCGAGTCGTTCAGCCGTCCGGGACTGGAGATCGATATCGTTGATTTTCCCGGTGAACAACAGGATCTGACACTGAATCCAGACGGTGACCTCCCGCTGCTGGAACGCGTTCGGGACGGGCAAACAGACGGCTGGGAAACGATTAAACAAAAATATGAAAATAATATTCGGAACGATTTCCGACTCGGACAAACTCCAAATACGCGACCCGAATGGGAGACGACGTTCCTCTATCACTACTATCAGGCCGACAAGGCAATATTTCTTATGAATATGTTTAAAATAACAGACATGGGTGACAAGGAACTTCTCTACACTCTAGAGGATATTAAACACGCCAGTAATCAGTTCAGTGATGTCGCAGTGATTCCGATCGCCGTGGATTGGCTCGGATACGATCCGAATACGTTCAATCCAGGGTTTGTTGAGAGAGTAACAAATGCCCTGTTGAAACCGGCTCGTCGAGATAAAGGGCTGACGTCCCACCTCGACAAGCATATCTCACGCGGGGATCATCAACAGGCAAATGGGATTCTCAACCACGTAAGAGGGGACAGAGAGATCGATTTCTTTTCGGTCTCGGTTCCAGATAGAGGAGCACCAGATCGAGAAGAGGGCCGACTGACCCCTGATGGCAATGGGTTTGTAACCAAAGGGTTCGATGAGGTGACTCAATGGCTTCAGAAATGACGGTTAAAATCAACCATGCAGTGTACGATACCTACTCGCATCAAAACGGTGCGAATCTAACCGTTGATCCGGGACAGTTACAGGTGTTACTCTCACAGGGTGATGCCGCACTTGACCGCGGTTCTGGTATGTTCTTTGAGACGATCGGTGACCGTTTCATTGTCGTTTTCAGCGGAAACCGGACCGAAGGGACGAAAGCAAGGATGCGGTATTTTGATGTGTTCACCTCTCCAGTAGAGTCAATTAGTGTGGAAAATATCGATTATTTCATCACTCAAATAAAAGAGTGCCGCGTCCCACAGTACGGTGTTGAACCCGCTCCGACACGGACAGTGACGCTCCCACAGCAGCCGGCTTCGGACGGCTCGCATTTTGATGACAACCCTACTACTGGTGGCCAGAGTCAGCTGACCGGTAATGAACCGTTTATTGCGGAGATGTGGGAGCAGATTCGCCGCAGCACTTTCCAATGTCAGGCGACGCTGGAGGAGGTGGCGATGTTCTTCAGTAGCGTTGATGGAGCCCTCCAACAGACGAGTTACGTGTCTCGGTGTAGTGACAATGTCGATTACTTTGATATTTCGGGCGAAGAACAACTTGCCATGGAAACGAATCCAGAGGCAATCACGACACGCATCGCAAAGCTAGCAGCCAACGGGAGGGTCACGTATGACGCGTTACCGACTTATCGGGAAGAGCTCGAACAAAAGCGAAAACGGGAACGTAAGGCGGTGAAAAACGATGATCAAATATCTGACACCACATCAGAGGTTATCAATGCGTTCTATGCCGATGTCCACAACCGCTTCGAGGAATATCCCGAACTCGCTGCGAAACTGATGCAAGAAATTGAAAACGAATCACTTCTCGACGACGAAGAGAAAAGCGGTGGGCTCACTTCTCGCTTCTCGGAACTTATAACTAGAGGAGATGAACGGTACCCCACCGACCTCGTTGAGCCGACCGATTATCCACATATCGACGACGAAGTCATCGCGACGGTCGACGCGGAACTCGCCGAGGAGCAAGAACAAATCAAACAGGATATCAAGAATCGGTTGGTACCTGACATGCGAAACGAACTGCTGCACAAATTCGACCGGCACGCGGAGCGCCTTGCGGATGACGCGATGTCAGCAATCGAGGATACACGGACCTCAACGTTCCAAGAGCGAGCCAAAGACCCGGACAAAGAGTATTGAACAGCCAGTCACCAATTTTGTAGATCCGGATACCCAACAACCGTCCGGAAAATATCACCGCGCAGCCTTTATTTCGGCCGGCTCGATGACTGTCCCTTCGACGGCAAACCCTGGTGAGAGAACCTCCAGAATCGTGCCCTCTGGTTCGTCGGTTTCCACAGGACTGGCGACACTGTGGCGGTCGGTGTTGAGACGTTCTCCGACATTCGGCTCGATGATTTCTACTCCCTCAATTCTGAGATTCTTATCTAATTCCCGCAAAAAGAGTCGAATCTCGTCGCCGGTAAGTTCCTCGTCTGCTCGAATACCTTGCTCCCAGATTCTATTCCGCATCTTCCAAGACGCCCGAGCAACTCCTGTACTGTCCAGCGACTCAAGAGCTTTGGCCCGGTCAGACCCCCTCTCTTTCAGGGTGGGTCCGATGTCTCCGGTACTGACATCGGTCGTGTCGACGCCAGCGTGTGCAAGCCACGGCGCTGACGACTCTTCGACCGGCTGAACCGAAACTGTCGAGTCGTGATCTGTGGTCGTTTCTGGGGACGCCGAAACGCGAATCGTCTCTCCGGTTATTCTCGGTGCCGTCGGCTCAACGCTAACTGTCACAGTCGATGTACCGATTTGAATATTCGCACACGAGTACGTTTGAAGATCTCTGACATCACCCGTAATCCGGTGTCGGAACCCCAACTGGAAGATCCCAGAGAGCTGGTCTCCAGCTATCAGACTGAGGTCTGCAGTAACAGTCGACCCGTTGGCAGTCGCCGAAGTACTTATTGGCCGTGTCTCTAAGCCGCTCTCACCCATCGCTTGGAGTACGATCGTGTCTGAAATGGTTTCTCGTGTTATTACCTCTGTCTCAGTGGCTCGTCGGTCAGAAATCGTTGCAGCCCCGATGGCGGCAGCGGTGTATCGGTCCCCCCGATTCGGGGGCCGGGAACGAATTCCGAACGCGTTCTCGATCGCGATGAGAACCGGTGCGAGACGGGTTCCATCGCCGGCGAGTACCAACTCATCGATGTCTACATCCGGAATGTCGTCCAACATCGATCCTGCCGTTTGCTGGATCTCCTCTAGCATGGGCTGTAGGGCATGGATGCAGGTGTTGATATCGAACTCCGCTCGGATCGGGACAGCATCCATGCCCAACATCCCACCGTCGGTGACGGTCACACCGTCACTGAGTTCGATGTCTACCGATCCGGTTGACTCTCCGTCGGGATCGACGTTATTTACGGCGTCGTGAACGGCATCTCGAAGCCGTGCTTTCGCGGCGTCGGTGCATTCGATCCCGATATCATACTCGGACTCGGCTTGCTTGAGGGCCCACTTTACGAGCCGATCATCAAGCGCTGTCCGCCCGTGTCCAGACAGCGTCGTCCGGGCTTGGACAGTGAGCGTCCCTGAGGGATCGATCGTAACAACCGCGAATTCGGCCCATTTCGTCCCGATGTCGGCGATTCCGATTATTGTCTTCGAATCAACCGTCGGGAGTTCTGCTCCCGCAACAGCGAGCGGGCTGTGTACTGCCCTGACATCTCCGAACCCGGCCCCTGTAACTATACGCTCGACGTTTGTGATATCTTCGGCTGAATATCCACCAGGAACTGTTATTGTCGTCGGTGTATACTCAACCAATCTTTCGGTCGACGCGTCAGGGCCACTCTTTTTACGCGACGAACCGAGTACTCCATTACTCGATCGGGGGTCCGACTCGCCTTCATCGGCTGCCATGTTTGGTTCTGTTCGGTCGTCCTCGGCCGTCTCGACCGGCGTTTCTTCGCCCGTCAGATCATTTTCGACGTCGTTTTCATCGCCCGCATTCTGGTCGCTTTCATCACCCGAGTATGAGCCGTCAGTGGGAAGCTCTGGCGATACCTCGGGCCACGCCGCAAGCAACTTCTCGAAAAAGACACCCAGTGGTACATCGCGTGGCGTCGCAGTCATCGACTGCTCAGTTCGCTCGACGTACGGTAGCGGGATGACGGAATCGGAGCGCGCCGCCGCTTGATCTCCAATTACGAACCCGTCCTCGCCGAAGGCGAACTCGGTCGGAACCGAGTCCCCGTGTTCTGTGAGAAGTATCTGATATGTCTCTCTAACCGGGCACGCGCCAACGGTGCTGGTCGTTCCCATATCGATTCCAATCGGCGTCGTCAACCGCTCAGGATCCTTTGTCATAATTTTTGTTGCGAATCAGTATAATTAAAGAATTAAACGGCACGTGACAGCGGCACCGCGTTCTGAAATTGCTCTGTATCGAGGGGCGAGTTCATTAGTCGGTTGTAGTTGGCCTTGTGGAGAAATTATCCTCCATATCTAATCGAGATTTCTTATCTTCAATTTCCCGGTCTTTCAATCCGAGCCCTTCGATCGTCGTCTCAACCTTCTTATCAGTCACTGACTCATACGCCTCAACTCTGAGTGTTCCGTCCGGATTTGCCACAAAGGTAACTTCAATGTCGAGTTCTCCCTCATCAGCCTGTGGAATGTCCGTAAGCTCTAAAAAGCCGATCTGCTCCTCTTCGCCACCTTCGGATACCTCAACGCCCTGCTCACCTTTTTCCCAGACTGGAATTTCGATCGCGGTGACGTTGTCCTTTGGATTGGTATAGTTGTCCGAAACCTCCGTCGGCACGTTCGTACTTTCTGCAAGCAACTTGTCGAACACGCCGCCCTCCATCTCAAGGCCCACGTTGTGCGACAAGACGTTCGTAATCGTGTGGGGCGGAAGTTCGGTGACATCGATGTCGTCTCTGAACTCCGCGGCTTGGATTGCTCCGCCTTGGGCCACGACCGTATCTGGATTCACGTTTCGTTTCGGCTCCTTGTCAAAATACTCTTTAACTTTGTTCTCAATTAGTGGGATCCGTGTGCTCCCACCGACAAGGAGAATACTGTCAACGTCGTTTTTATTGATACCTTCCGATGTAACGGCGTCTTTTTCGAAGAGGGCATCGATGCTATCGAATGTCCGATCTACGTCGTCTCGAATCGCGTCTTCAAATTCCTCGCTCGTAATAGTAATCTCAATTGTATTATCTCCTTTATAAATTATAAACTCATCATTGACATCTGAGAGGTTGTGTTTAACATCTTTTAGATCCCGTCGGAGGTTCTCTCTCGTCTGGGCATCGGCTTCTTGGGGGTCAAGTCCTCCCTCCTCATCAATCTTGTCGCGGGCAAGTTCATAGAGTCTGTCGTCAAAATCTTCTCCACCGAGGTCGCCGATCCCTTCAGTCGCGATAACGTTGATTACTTGATTGTCGACATCAACTAGAGTCGCGTCGAATGTTCCGCCACCGAGGTCGTAAACCAGAAGTGTTCCGGTAATTTCGTTTTCATTTACGTACGCGAGACAAGCCGCTGTCGGTTCGTTGATAACCTGTTTTACGTCAAAATCGGCCGTCTTCCCAGCATCGATTGTCCGCTGACGGCCAGTGTTCCCGAAGTCGTATGGAACGGTGATCACTGCCCCTTCGACTTCTTGGTCGAGTTTCTGTTCTGCCTGCGTTTTCAAGTACCCCAGAATGTACGCGGCGGCATCGATCGGATCGTACTCTTCGCCGTTAATTTCGTACGTTTCTAACTCGTCATCATCAATATTTTGTTTAGTACGTGCGAGAACTTGTTCCGGTTTGAGACGCCGCTTACGTTCGGCGTTCTCTCCGACTGTGACGTTCTTTGAGTCACCATCCTCTTCAATGAGTACTACTGAAGGTGTCTTTTCTTTGGACTTGTCATTCAGCAACGTATCAGGTTCTCCCTCTTCGGTAAAGTATGATACAACGCTGTTTGTCGTCCCCAAATCAATACCGATTATCATCGTTTGTGATACTTTACTGAAGTCTAATAAGTATAACTGTATTAATAATTATCCGAATATGAGTAAGCAGTAATAATCTGACTACCCTGGAAATCGTTTCGTGGTAGCCAGATACAGCCGAATCTTTTAATCACTAAAGACAATATTGCATATTGATATGGAAGCTGAACGCACACCTCATAAGACCAATTGAATGTCAGGAAATATGATTCTCATCGCCGGTCCGAATGGAGGAAATTCTACGTTTGCCGGAGGGCTTCTTTATCACATTGACAAGAGTGATGGCTACAATACCAAAGACACCATTGAAGGCAATGAACAAGATTACCACTAATCAGTCTTTGGAACGATGTTCCCTGGGGGTAAATATCCAAACCGACTCCTCGAAGGGTACATTGCTCGCTACGAGTTGGGGGCGAGTCGTTCAGTCGTCCGGGATTGGAACTTAACACCATCCGGTTCACGGGTGAACTACAGGAGCTAATACTGGACCCGCCTGATAAACTCCCGCTGCTAGAGCGCATTCGAAATGGACAAACAGACGACTGGGAAACGATTGAAAAACTACAAAAACAACGTTTGGGACAATCTCCGACACGGAAGAACACCACGTACGCCATCCGACTGGGAGACAGCGTCCCTCTATCACTATTATCAGGCCGACAAGGCAATCTTCCTCATGAATATATATAATATATTAGAAATAGATGATAGGGAAATCGCCTACACTGCGGAAGATATTGCGTACGCCACCAGCCAATTCAGCGATGTCGCGGTGATACCGATCGCCGTAGACCTGATCGGGTACGATCCAGACACGTTCGATCAAGGACTTATTCAGCAGATTGTAATACCTCCCTGGCAGCGAGCTCATCAAGACGAGAAGCTGATAGAACATCTCGACAAACATACGAATCTCGACAAGCATTTTGAGGCACACCAGATTCTCGACTATGTGAAAAGAGATACGAAAATCGATTTCTTCTCAGTCTCGGTTCCAAATAACGGGGCCCCGCAATATGATAGGCGGTTGACCCCTGATGACACCGGCGGGTTTGTGACCAAAGGATTTAGTGAAGTTATTCGATGGTTTGGGATGAAGAAACTTTTGTAGCATATGCATGATTGAACGCTGTTAAATTTCCATTCATTATATAAAATCGAAAATTATATAATTTATAAACAGATCGAACAGTACGAAGTGACAATTGCCGATGAGTGACGCAGGTCATTTGCTTTTGCATGGAATCAACAGCAGCGTACAACCAATATTTCTCATCATTGAGTTGGATCACGGTTTCATCAACCGCAACATGATCCGGTGACTGACCATCCTCTGGCTGTAGATCGGCCTTGTGAACCCAATTATGTACGGTCGAACGAGCACGTTCGACACCGAATATCTCAAGAATAGAAACAGTATTCGAAAGCGAGAGACCAGCAAGATGGAGCTGAATACTCAGCTTCATCAGCAGCTTCGGTGTCCGTTCTCGCTCCACAAAACCTAACTCGATCTGGTCAATACATCTGTTGAGGCTCGCGTTTTCGGGCATGAATCACTTTGAAAACGCGACGCCTCATTCTTCAATCCTTATCTGAACACCACCGAATCAACTTATCCAAACACTACCGCTGCGAGAGCCAAAGAATTCATTATGTGTGAATATATTGAGATACACATGACGCTATCTCGGTATGAAAAAGAGAACCTAGCATTTCTTATTGGAGGAGGTGTGTTGCTGTCGATCTTTTCGGTTGGATTCCGATTTTTCGTAGATCGTGGGATGTTCGGGCTGCCGGAAGCAGTCTTTAATTTCCAATACATCATCGCAGTGGTCGTATTCGGACTGCTGGTGATTTTGCTGTGGCAGACGAACAGCCAGACTGCGAATTACGCGTACGCAGTTCTAACGTTTGCGTTCGGACTAGGATTGGTCCTACCACCCGGAACAATGACGCTCTCAGAAATCGTGGTATCAATCGGGCTTCTGCCATTGGTTATTGGTGGTGGAATCTATCATTACCGATTTAATGACGCATCCAACACGTTGTTTGTCGGATTGCTAGCAATCTTGTTACATCAGTTCTGGGCTTTCGGTGTCGTGTATGCGTTGCTCGCGTACCTTTCTGTGGGCCAGCCACTGGTGTTCATCGGGATTGTCCTTCTGACGGTGATGTTGATCGGTATCCGACGTGTTCTGACGGACGAAATCGTCAAAACCAAAGACGAGTCTTCTTTCGCTTGGGGGTTACAAGTCTTTCTAGACCCGCTCGGTTCAGCATGAGAACGTATATAAATAACAGTCTGAACCCTGCTGAACGGTTCAAATTACGAAGCGTATCGCTGGGGCGAACGCGGCGAGTGATTGGATCGATTCAAAATCGGGGTCGCAAAAACCGCACTGTTTTTCAAGATTCCATTCCTAGAAAATTTTTAAATATCGTTATTTTCGATTTGTAATCATGTCAGTAACCGGAGGTAACGGGTTCACAAACTGGAGAAAAGACGATATAGTGTTTCTTATTTTTTCGTTCTTATGGCCGGTTCTGTTGATTTTACCTGTCGGTCTGGCGTTCGCGACTTGGTCAATCGCTGTTGTCGTCTTTTTTGGGATCGTTCTAGCGATCGCCGACTTTCTGTTCTCAGGAGTCATTATCTCAATACTAAATGCAGGCACGTTTCTCGTCTGGTGGACGACATTCCTACTGTTTTGTGGGTTCTTTTACTCCGGTCTATTGAGTGACCATCCGAAGCGGAACCCAAAAGAAAACACGACGTACGTATGGTGGATTGGAGTAACGGTCGCAGTTGCCGTTCTCTTAGGGTGGCGGCTAATCCAAGACCAGAGTCCGAGAAGTTCTTTCGACCTGTTCTGGGTAGTGGCGGTGATGATATTTGGGGCATACGTAATTTCGTCACGTTCAATTCCGTTGATAAATACGGTGGCACGAACGAACTCCCAGACTGTAACTGTCGGCGTCACCGGATACATGATCGGTGGTGTTACGCTCGAAGTTACCAGTTATTTGTTCAATGGCCCGATTCGGAACACCATATTTGATTCGACGGCCACGGAACTAGGGATGACATTTGTTTACATTCCTGTCCTTCTACTGGGGGAGTTTGTCAACGGGCTCTTACGGTTTGCCGGGCAAAAACAAACGATAGGTTCGATCGTAACCGATCAAGGGCTGGGTAGTGCGGTAGAGTTCGCGACGTTCAATTTGAATACTGGAGCAGGGATGTACAGTGCGTTGGCGGTGTCGTTGATTGGGCTTCCGCTTATTGTTTTCATCGTTGAACTGATTTATTATGGTGCTCTCACAGCTATCGCCTCGCCACTAAAAAAGACGTTTCAAATCCGGACCTCGTCTTCGAGACGCAAAACAAGCGGTAGACCGGTATCTTGGTATACCAACCTCCTTAATCGGGCACGGAACGTCTTCGGTGATTTAATAATTTCTGTTTTTAACCTTCGGTTCGATGTATTTCTCTTCGGGAGATATGTGATCTTAACCGTAGTTCTCACGTTCGTGGCGACGGGAGTGATAACCCTACTTAATAGATTCGCGATTGGCAGAACCTCTTCTCCGGTGGTCAACGAAGCTATTGAGATGGGGGTTGGAATTATAGCTCTCAGTATGGTTCTGCTGACAATTGGTACTAGACAGGCCAACAAGCTCAATTCTATCGATGAGTACCTGTTTGTCGACAAGTCGGCGTGGCATTATCCGATCACGCTGCCGTTGGTTGGAGTAGCGGCAATCGGGCTATGGGGTAGTCAGGTGTTTCCACCTTGGACCGGGATCATTCCTCGGATAGTATCCGTCGGGATCGTCTGGGTATTCGTTTTTCGTGTTTCGGTTTATTTGACGCTGACCGAACAGACAAATTGGACGGGTCGGTTCCAGACCCCCAAGCGACGTATACACGATCTCTTCCCTGATGGAGAACGTGTTGGAAAGGTAGTGGTCGGATCTACCACCGCATTATTAAGCCTCGTATTAGTGATTCCGGCTGCGAAGGTTGTTGATCCGAACGCCCTTCAGCCGGTACTGGCAGGAGCAACTCGCCTGATTGCGATCACACCGTTTACAACCGAGTTTGAGATGGCGCTGGTCGCCGTCACGCTAGTTATTAGTGCGTTTGCGTTCCTCAGCTACGTTTTCCGATCTCTGATCAAATCGATGATCGGATATATACCAAAAGTAAAAAACATTTTACGCAGTGGAATCAACATTCTTGTCACGGTCGGGAAGAAAGTGAAGCGATGGACCGAGTATGCAATACTTCTTCGCCCATGAGTCTCCGAACTATAATACTGTTTGAAAACGAGGTGATAAAATGATTCGTGACCAAAAGAACTGGTTCCTAAACCGAGACGATGTCGTTAAGAAACTGGCATCCATCAGGCCAGCGGGTGACTGTTGATATGTCGACTAATTCATCCCGAATTCCCTCTCGGCGGCAGATCACGAATGTTATTGTTGCGAGTATGCTCGGTGTTTGTTTCGCTGGGTGGACGGGAGTCGTTTATCAGCCGTATCTTCAGGCATTCCCGTCGGTTGAGTTCAGCGTATTCGCCCTTTTTTTGGGGGCAACTACAACAATGGTGGGATGGGCAATCACCGTCGCACAAAAGCCTGGAACGGAGTTATTCCTACTGTTTTTAGCCAGTGTTTTCGCGTGTAGTGCCGCAGTCTTTCTGTTCGCCTTTCCACCGAGCCGCCTTTTTTTGATAGGGGGCCTACTTGCCGCTATTATATCACTTGCCTTAATGTCGGTACTGAATGGACCGAGTCATCAGGTATTTGTGTTGCTGTGGCTGTTTATGTTGGGACTGATTGGGAGCTTTTTTTATGGCGTCATCGGGTTAGGGATGTCTGCGGTCTCAATGTACGCTACATTAGCTGCGGTCGTATTTTTGTTTGTACTGGGGCAAGCCCACCGGGTGTTGATTCAAGAGAGAGAGAGGCAAATGAGTTCCTGACGCATCTTCTGTCAACTTAATATGGTTAGGTTACATCTTCGTTGAGACCTCAATCAACATCAGCCCTACCCAAAGTTTCAAATTGAAAGAATTCTAATTAGTAATGCATGAGCCTCGGTGTCGATGCAAGCGTGAACGTGGAAAAGGTCCCACTAGATGAGACAACAAATGCGAATGGGACGATCGATGTCCAGATTCCCAATCGAACTCGAGAATATCCCCTCCATATCGTCTTTTGCATCGACAAGAGCGGCTCAATGAGTAGCTCAATTTCTGCAGGAGGATTCCTCGGTGCGGTAGCAGAGCAGGTTAGCGATAGTGAGGGAAAATCGAAAATGAACGTCGCGAAGGAGGGGTTGAACAAAGCCATAAACAAGCTCTCTGGAAAGGACTCGTTTGGCGTTGTTTCGTTCGACAGCAGCGCTACTCAGGAAGTCGGTGTTACAGCGGGAAACAATACACGGGGCGCGAAACGGGCTGTCAAGCAACTCGGTTCAGGTGGTGGAACGAACATCGCCAGGGGGCTTAAGAAGTCTCGCCGGTTGTTGAACAAGATGTCGAGCAAAGAGGCCGTTGAGTGGATTGTGCTGATTTCTGATGGCAGGGGAACCGTTCCGACCGATAGTGATCTGGAGCGTCAGTACAGCAGCGAAGGAATCGTGATTCAGGCAGCGGGTGTCGGTGACGGGTACGACCGGCAACAAATGCTTCATCTAGCCCAGAAAACGCAGGGAGAACTCGAAGATATTGGATCAGCACGGGGTCTCCAAGAATTCTTTAGCAAAGAAGTGCAAAACGCGAGGAACGTTGTCGCGTTAGGTGCTGAACTTTCGATTCAGCCCTCTTCGATCGTCTCAATCAATGAGGTGTACTACTCGCTTGCTGAGCAGACAAGTACTGTCGATCCCGAGTGGCGAGGCGAAAACTGCGTCCTTGATTTAGGTGACGTGAACCAACAGAATCCTCCGCAAGTAGTGTTCGACATGGCTATCCAGCCGGATGAAGTCGATTTGGAGGCCAAATTAGTAGATGCGGTCCTTCAAACCGATGAAGCCAGCGCCCGGGACGATGTGACAGTCTTGGTTGACAGAGTGAGTGGAATAGGCCCGGACGGAGATGGTGACACTGATGAAACGGCCTCAACAGTATCAGGTATTGAACCTACTCCCGACCCGGAATTCATTGTAAAGAAGGTCTCGACCCTGTCTCAAGAAGACAAACTCGACGAGGCCAAACGATATCTTGAACAAAATAAGGAACATCTACCTCAAGCAAAATACGCTGAAGCACAGGATATGATCAATGATGGAGATGTCTCTGGTCTCGGAAAGTTATAAATAATTTGACGGTTGTGTTTCCCCCCGAGTGTGCTTCCGAATGCCTCGGTGAATAATTGTCTTCTCGATAGATAGGATCGGAAGACTCACCAACGAGATTAAAGAACGCGAACAGTAGTCTGAATTTCTGCCCCATTAAAGTTATCACCGTTCTTTTTTGCCGTTATTCGGCGGCTCCCGACTTGGTTTTTTAAATCGATAGTCGCCTTGCCGTTTGAGTCTGTCATCCATGTCTCACCAATTTGCTTATCGACAGTAATCTGGACTCCAGAGACACCACCTCCCACGCTGTCTCCGACAACGACCTCGATGGTGTCACCGGGATCTGCGATGCTCGGAATAGACAGGAACTCGAGTTCGCGCGTGTACGCAGAAATCTCCAGAACGACCGTATCCGTTCCAAACACTTCCGTTTTTGTTTCTTTAGTTGCCTTTATCTTGAGTGAACCGCTGCTGTTGAGTTTGATCGTCACCTCACCGTCACCGTCTGTCGCCTCGTTTTGATTTTGGGCCCCCTCAGTTGAAACGGTCGCTCCTGGCAGCGGTTTGTTTTGATCGTCCAGCACGGTAACAGTGACCTCGCTTTTTTCCATTTGCTTTCCGTCGATGTCGTCAATTCGGAGACCACGTTGTCGTTTGTCAACTTGTATTTCGTGATCAGCGGATTGATACGTCTTCGTATTTGTATCCTGTTTCTCGGCAGTGACCTGTGTAATATCGGTGTCAGTGAAAGTTGTCGACACTTGTCCATTGTTATCAGTTGGGTAACTATCGCTCCCAATCGACACCGTAGCATCGGAGACTGGTTGGTTTGATCCAGCCTCTGTCACCGTGATCGTCGTCTCGTCGCCGAGTTCGTATTTTGTAGCGTCCAGTGAAATCTCCAGATTGATTTGTTTGGGGATAATTTCGATAGGGGTACTGCAGTCCTCGTACTTCGCCGTCTTGGTTTTTGATTTCCGACCGGCGACAGTATATTCGCCTTCGCTGGTGAATGTGTGAGCAACGCTCCCATCGGAGCCGGTAGTTCCGAACGTATCGTCCGGTAGCCCGACAGTCACCCCTGATTCAGGAGTCCCATCTGCCAAAACGGTAAATGTAATTTTGGTTCCGACTTCGGCGACAGTTGACGGAGAGTCAAAACTCAGCGTAGTATTTTTTCTATTGACCGTAGGTGATTCCGTCGGGTTGTCATAAGAGTCAGTAGTGATGCCAGTGAATTGGAGCGGACCGCGTTTCTCTGGAGTGAATTGCATCGTACCGTCAGAGCCTGTTTTTTCCCGCGCCAACTCGGTATCACCTCGACTGACGAGGACTAGTGTATCAACTGGTCCATTATTGCCGGTGACATGAACTTCAATCGGAGAATAGACCGTTGGGTTGGTCGTTTCTATCGCAAGTGTGATTGGCTCATCAGCTGCAGGCGGCTCGTGGTTTTTTTTAATCGTCTTCCAAGCGCTCGTAATATTTTGTATACCTTTGTCTCCGCGCTTAAATTTTTGATTGTCGTTATTCTGTCTTCCTTCCCGCTTCATTTGGCGGTATGTGTTGAACACCGCGTCTTTTTTTTGTTCAATCTCATCAAGAGTGTCTGACTCTTCTGCTCCCAATTTATCGTATGGATCATTTGCATTCAAAGGGTCGGGAGAAGTCATGGTTGAAAATAATATAACTCGATCTACATAAATGCGTTCCTATTCGATATGAGAAACACCGGTGACTAATGTTCGAATTTTGCAGAACTTCCCTTTTACAACCACAGCCGGCGGAGTCACGCACTCAATGGGTAATGATAGCTCAGGAGATATTCAACTGTCTGGGTTATTATCCGAGTGGACAATTTCTTCGTTTTGTTACGATAATCTCTATATGTAACGTCTCTTCATCTGTCGCTCCAACAAAGACGGTGCCATTAGAAATAGTTGGAGAAGAATTAACGACAGATTCCTTCTCGAACTGTTTCAGCAATACTAAAGCTGAGACAACCGACAAGTGGCTCAGATCGTTCAGCTTCGCGTGGAATCAGCTTATTTGAACACTATGCATGAATCAGACCCTTGTTACTAGTTGGAACAGCGTTGTCTCGCCAGATGACGAGGTGATTTTTTTGGTTGGTAACTACGACGAAACCGTGTTTCGGAACGTGGACGATGTTCACGTCTTCGACCACTACCAGTTTCAGTCAGGAGGCTACGAGTTTTATTGTACCCATCGACCCGAGGATATCCCCCGAAACTGGTCTGGCTGGGGGATTCATGGCCGTCATCACAATAATTATTTCGAGACATTCCCATTTGTCAACCCCGAAATACGACGCGTCAATATTCCCGTGGAACTACTCAACTACGAGCCGGTCCACACCGACACGCTGCTTAATTACATCGACCAAGGTGAACGCCTCATATCAGTGTCTGACGCCTGAATTACGACTGGCTGTTTAGCTTTGCTGACCGCCGGTCGAACTGGGTAAACGGAGTCAGAACGACGAGCAGGGGATCGAACCCACACAGATTCGTCTGCGCTCATCGCTACTGCGAACATCTGTGAGGTATTGTACATTTGTGTCTCGACTCGTGATTTCTCGTTCCAAACGCACTGGACGAACCTGAACTCTCACAGAGACAGGATACAGCTACGGTCACCGGATCCATGACGCCGGTCTCAGCGGACGAAACGCCGGACCAGTCCACGGAGGGTCGTATCGATCGATCCCGGCTGGGCGTAGACAATGCGATCGAAGTACTGTGCGTGTGTCCCGGGTTCGCCGTCAATATACAGCCCGTAGATGTCGAACGTACAGCGGTCAATCTCTCCGGTGTACCGATCGGGCGCGTCGGGTTCGCCATCCGTAATAACGACCACAAACGGTCGGTGTCCGGAGCCTGTCGAGACTCGTTCACGAGCGATCGAAATCGCGTCTGAGAGGGGCGTTCCGCCTGTGGATCGCTCGGAGAGCAGTCGATCCGCGTACTGTCGTGGCTCACCGCCAAACGGCAGTTCGATGGACGGTTTCGACTGCCAGAGTGAGAGGACAGAAACATCGACCCCGACAGCGAACAGTGCACAGACGAGTTGTGCAGTTGCATTTTCTGCGGCAGTGATCCGTTCAGTCCCCATCGATCCGGATCTATCGAGGACGATCAAGCAGGCGTAGTCACGCTCGTCACCGGGCCGACGGTGCTGAAAGACGCGGTTCTGCCCCTGTGTGGCCTGGATCAGTCTATGTGGGTCGATCCGTCCAGATCGTTGGCCAGTCTGGACGGTCGATCGTCGGCGCCGTCGGAGTGACGATCGGAGATCGGCGCGAAGTTTGGCCGACTGTTCGCTGGCTATCTGCCAACGGGTTAGATCCACGTCCGAGGTCGGTTCCATGACGCCAGCAGACGAAACCGTGCTCTCGTCGGACTGAACAATATCCAGGAGTCGCTTGGCTTCCTGCTGCAGGGGCGATTCGTCGCCGTCTGTGGTGCCAAGCAGGTCGCCAACGACAGTCTCCTCCGAACCCGATTGCGGCGAATCCGTCTTGTCCGGGTCGGTCTCGGAGCCGGCGACTGGCTCACCGACTGCGATCGCATCGGCGTTGGCCGGCAACTCGGTGGCCGGATCCGGTGGACGGATCACGTATTCGCCGGCTTCGACGGGGCGAAACGATTCCGTCTGAACCCGCACGCGCTGAACGGCTGGCAGCTCACTGAACAGTGATTCAATCCGTGTGAACAACTCGAACGCACATTCTACGCGCTCCGTCCCATCTGCTGTGGTACGCATCCGCTCGACGTAGTCGATTAGATCGTCATGAATATCCTCGAGCATCTCGTGGCGGCCACCGTGGACTTGGTAGGTGTTGACCGACTCATCGAGCAGTTTCTCGAATCGCGAGTCACGTCCGAACCCCTGGGCGAGAATCCCGATACCGATCGCTTCAAAGAGTGTATACGAAAGCGCCTCGACGTCATCGAAAAGAGAGACGTACCGTTGCTGATCCTCGTGTTGAATCTGTCTGAACGTCTCGTTGAGTATCTCGAAGTCACGCTGTAGCGTGAATTCGTTTGCAAGCTGGTGTTCGATGACGACGTCTTCTGCAGCGTTGTAGATCATCCGGAACAGTTCGGTGTATACTGGATCGACGTCCGTCATGCGCTGTTCGAATCGTTCGAAATCCGAATACAGCACGTGCCCGAGTTCGTGAAAGAGGATGGCGACCTGTACCCGTCGATCCCAGACCGCCTGTGGGAGGTCCGTCTCCACCTGCTGGAACTGCTCGACCGGAATGTGGATCTCGAAATCGTGGAGCGCTGTGTCAGGTCCTGGTCGTGCAAACGCCCGTGACTGCTCGAAAGAAACGCTGACTCGAATATCCGAATCCGTCATCACGTTTGCGAGCCGTTCGAGTTCTTTTCGTCGCTGTTCGGAGCGGTGATCGGTCGTTGATAGAGTGGCAATCTCTTGTCGGGATGTCGACTCGTCGATATCCATTCTAGAGACCTTTTTCGATGAGCGTCGAAACGAGGGACCTGTCGTGGTCTCCGACTCGTGCGAGCAGTTCACTCCTCGTTGCGGTCTCGAGATTCATAAAGCCGTTTTCCATGAACGTCGCAATGCGGACGAGTTCACGCGTCGTCACTGGTGTCGTGAGTTCACCGTTCAGATACGCCTCACGGAGGCGTTCGGCAAACGAAACGAGCGTTCTGATCTCCCCCCGTTTTCGCTCGTCGAGTGTCGTCCGTTCGAAAATAATTTCGACTTCGATATCGCGGGGGACGTAGTCGAGTTCGACGTGTCGAAATCGGCCCTCAAACGCCTGGTTCTGTTCGTATGTTCCCTGGTAGCCTGGATTTGCAGTCGCAATAACTCCGAACTCCTCGTGTGGAGTGACAACCTCGCCGGTCTGTGGAATCGTCAGTGATCGAGTGTCTTCCTGTTCCATGACCGCGTTGAGTGCAGCGGCAGTGTTCGCATCAGCGGCGTTGATTTCGTCCAGCAGGAGGATCCCACCTTCCCGTACAGCCCGCGTAAGCGGGCCGTCGACCCAAGAGGTCACACTCTCCCCGCCGGGTGCAGAGACGAGCTGAAGGTGGCCAAGCAAGTCCTCGCGGTAAGTCGTCTCCGAGAGCGTGACACGATAGAGCGGCCGGTTCGTCTGTGCACAGATGTACTTCGCGAGATAGCTTTTCCCAACACCTGGTGGGCCTTTCAGAATGACGTTCATCCCTTCTTCCAGTGCTTTCGTGACGATCTGCACGTCGGTCTTGTTGGAGACGGTCGTCCGTTCGTAGTAGTCGTCTTCTGCGATGTCGGGCACTTCCTTGTGGTCGATATCCTCCATTACCGTCAGCTGGCCGAACCGTTCGTCGGTCGGCTGGCCGACTTCGGTGACCGCGTGCTCCGTGTTCGTCCCCGGCTGATCGGCCGCCGCTTGCTCCCGCCCGGCAGGGGGCCGATCGGGACGGAAGCGGATGGGGGCCACGTCGTCAAAGTGGTCTTCGATGCAGAGAGCGGACAGGCACTCTCGCACCTCCGCTTTCGAGACGTCGGCCAGCGCTGCGGAAACGTCTTCGACAACGTCGGTCCGTACTGGTGGCTCGTCCGCATTCACCACGACCGCTGTGACCACCGTTGCCAGACGATCACGGTCAGCGCATGTCATAAATCGTTCAAACAGTTGTATCGGTCCATTGTCAATGTTTCTCCGAGCGCACACTGATTCATTATGTCTGTTTCTGTGGCCCAAATTAGGCAGGATCCTCAGTGGAATTTGTACAGCATTCCGTCCACATCGCCCACGTACACGGCCTCGCCGGTAACAGTCGGTGCCGAACTGATGCCGGCTGCCGTCTCATACTCCCACGTAGACGTTCCGTCGGTGCTGTCTACTGCGAGCAGTCGTCCGTCAGTACTCCCGACGTAGACCGTCTCCGCGACAACGGTCGGCGCGGCATGGATTCCCTTGCCGATCGTCGTCTGTGTGTGCGTGGTCCCGTCATCGGCATCTAGGACGTATAGCGTCCCGTCAGCACCACCAATGAAGACTCTATCTTCTGTCACTGCCGGCGACGCGCGTATCGCACAAGCCGTTTCGACCGTCCAGTCGATCGTTCCGTCGCTGGCGTCGACCGCGTAGACGATGCCGTCGTTGCTGCCAACGTAGACTGTCCCATCGACAACGGCTGGCGTGGATTCGATCGCACCACCGGTTTCGACGGTCCAGTGGTGTGTCCCAGCAGCAGCGTCTAGCGCGTAGAGCGCCCCGTCACCGCTCCCGAGGAAGACCGTTCCGTCGGCGATCGCTGGCGACGAAACAATTGGCTCCTCGGTTTCGAACACCCATCGAACCGCCAGATCACCGCAGTACCGTGCCTGGATCGTCGAGTCGATACCGAGGTAGACCGTTCCGCCGACGGCGATCGGGGCAGACTCTGACACCGCCGATCGAAGCTCTTGGTCTTCCTGTATGCCTCCGACATCGATCGTTAGTTTGTGGGCAGCGGTGTAGATCGAACCGGGCGTAACCATTGGTGCCGAGACGGGGCGGAAACCACCATCTCCAAACAGGTCTCCGAGGCCAGTTGTGTTGTGAGTGTAGCGGTATCGGATCTCCCCGCTGGCTGGATCTAGTCCCTCCAGTGCGTACTGATTCCCACTACCGTAACTACAGACGAAGACACTCCCACTTCCGGTGATTGGCGACGAGACGACTGGGTACTCTAGTTCGGTTTTCCAGTCGAGTGAGTCGACGGCGGTTGCTCCAGTGGGACGTGAGCCCGTTCGTGCCGAGTCGTATCGGTACACAGAGACGCCATCGGTCAGCGTCGCCTCGGATTCGTCGGCGAATCGGTGCTGGAACCGGTACCGGGCTTCCGTAACGATCGGTCGCTCGGTACTGGTCAACTCGCTGAGCGTTCGGATCGTTTTCCAGTCCCGTCTCGACCCGACCTGGCTGAGTAGTCGAACGGCCTGTGCCCGGACGGTCGCTGCTGCGTCGTCGAGCCGATCGCGAAGTTCGGAGCGAAACGCCGAGACGAGTTCGGGGTCGGCCGACGCAACGTCAGCCAACTGTTCCAGACAGTCGTGTC
>LFCJ01000901.1_pt1 | contig 19688 bp, 18 predicted proteins | sample 643141 | NCBI WGS metagenome assembly LFCJ01 (sample SAMN03766243, study PRJNA286221) | soda lake metagenome | biome: soda lake; feature: Kulunda steppe; material: water; isolation source: sample B1-Br-g2 brine of Lake Bitter-1 | place: Russia: Kulunda steppe | collected 2010-07
CGCTCGAGAACATCCTGGTCGACATCACGGCCGCAGGTGCGAACTGGCAGATCCGGATGCACGGTGACGACATGACGCTGCGTAACGTCGGTATCCGGGGGAACGTTGACTCCCCGGAGAAGATGAACCACATCTCGATCGCCAGCACGTCGCGGTCGAGCCGGACTGTGATCGAGAACGTCTATTACGAGGGGTACACGCTCCGGGGGTTCGACAATGCCGTGGGAACGGGCGGCACGGCGACGCCGATTTTCGTCTCGCCAAGTCATGGCGGGGATCTGCTCGTTCGAAACGTCAACCTTCAGTCGTGTCCGGACAACCTCATCTACGCGAGTGCGCCGGGTAACGGCCCCGAACACCCGGCTACCGGGTCGGGTGGGACCGTCCGGGTCGAGGACTCGTATCTGTTCCGGACGGGTGCCGGCTGTGTCCGCATCGGAACCGACGGCTCGTACGCCGAAAACTGTATCCTCGACGGTGACCACGCCAACACCGCCGCGCCGAACGCACGGCCGTTCTGGGGGTATTACGAACACACCGAGGTGCGAAACTGTGACGTGATGAACGGGTCGCCGGGAGCCGTCGTCGCGGGTGCCAGCGCCTGGAGGAAAGGTCGCAGTGCTGAAGTGACGGTCGAGGATTCGTACTTCGATAGCACGGGAACCCACGCCAGCGGTGCACGGATTTACGGATCCTCCGTCGACCGGACACCGCGAACCGACCCGGCCGAGATCGACGGTGTGCCACTGTCCCCCGAAGAGGCGGCATCCGGTTCGGCCTCGAGTTCGCCGACGGGCGAAGAGGAGGACGATATCGCCATCGAGGACGTCTGGGCGGACGACGAGCGGAACCACGTCGAACTTCGTGGGGGCCTCACGAACGAAATCGTCGAGTACCGGATCGTCGGACAGGGCGAAGCGGAAGCCGGCGAATACGCCGACACGAACGACGACGACCCGTACCGCGATACGGTCTCGACCGACGGCGACGAGTTCGTCGTTGAGGGATACGTCGGTGGCTACGTCGACGACTTCTCCCTCACCGGTGCAGTGACGGATGTCGAGGCCGATGGGGAACTGACCGCGACGGTCAACGACCACGAGTTCGCCTTCGAGGATCTCGAGGGCGTCGGCTCGTGGGAAGTCGACGACGAGGACGACGGCGAGACGGACGAACACCTGCTCGCGCTCGTTACCGAGCCAGAGGCCGTCTCTGCCGAGTACGAACTCGTCGCCGAGGGCGAACTCACCCCTACCGAAGCGCCTTACGAGAGTCCGTCGGGCGCTCGTGTCGCCGCCGATCGCGAGACGGTCGACGAGGAAGATGGCGTCTACAGCGTCTCTTCTCTCACCGGAGGAGGGTTCGGCGACGCATACCTCGTCGATGGGCCGATCACGAGTATCGAGATCGACCAGCCCGACGTGATGTGGGTCGAACTCGACGGTGAGGAAATGACCGTCGAAGAGATCATCGAAGAGACCGCCGCCGACGGTGATGGTGACGACGGCGAGGACACGACGGGGGAAGAAGACGACGAAGACACGACGGGGGAAGAAGACGGCGAACCCGCTACGAACGAACGGTCCAGCCGGTCGCTCGAGGAACTGTTCGCCGACTGGGACAACATCACCGTCTGTCGGTTGAACCGGTAGGGAACCCCGGTTTTGGCCGCCACCAGTTCACGGGATCGTGACCGCCGGGTTAGCCGATCTGCCCCACCGAGTCCCGATCCAAGGCGAGTTCGACCAGCCGCTCGAGGTAGCCGAGGTCGACCGTGACGTCGCCGCCGGTCGTCTCACAGGAGACGTAGCTGTACCAGCCATCGACCTGCTTTGTCACCATGTAGTAGACGCCGTTGACCCGATTAGCGGGCATCAGTTCGACCACGGAGACGTCCTCGGTGTGGATGAGGTCCGTCAACCCGGCACCGTGTGGTGTGACGATACACTCCGCCTGTGCGAACAGCGCGATCGTCTCGAGGACCGTCATCGAGGACAGCTCATAGCGCTCGAAGCCGTACGGTTCGAGGACCTCGAGGGCGGCGTCTTCGTTCAGGAGCCGGCGGGTCGCGGCGTCGTCCCGGCTGACGTAGACGCGGTCGGAAAACCGGCCCGTATCGACGTCGCCTAACGCCCGTTCTCGAAGCGACTCCCGCAGCCACTGGTGGGAGAACGGTGACGGGTTGGGCGGATCGATCTCCCGGCGCATCGACGGGACGACGAGTCGGTCGACCGAACAGTACGTGACCCCCCAGTGGACCAGATCGTCGTCGTCGTATCCGAGTAGTTCCAGGGTCTCTCGCTGGAAGGAGTTGAGTTCCGGGCCGACGATCAGTTTCGGTTCCCGACCTGTCTCTTCGGTGTACCGTTCGACACCCTCGAGTCGGGTGATCGTCTCTGCGACCCAGTGGAAGTAGCCGTCCTCCCAGCTGTTGTGCAACAGAACCGCCTCCTCGAGATCCGGCCCCCGTCGCTCTCCGGCGACGAGTCGCTTCGGGGACTCACGCAGGGAGTTGATGACGTTGAGCGTCTGGACGTTCGGGCTGATAGAGGCGTCCGCGACGTACTTCGATCCCGTGAGTGCAAGCGGGGGCGAACCCACGATCCGCGCGTCCGAAACGACACCGACGAACGGTTTGGAGAGACGGTACGTCCCCGTCCAGCGTTCCATCTCCGGGAGGTCCCCGGCGTAGGCGTCCGGTGGCGAAACGGTGACCCACTCGGGTTCGCCGTACTCGATGAGCGTCCCGTTCTCGTAACACGTATCGAAGAGGTCCGCCGTCGTCACCCGGTTTCGATCCGCGGTGGTGAGTTTGATCGCGCAGGAAAACCCCCGACTCTCGATGGTATCTGTGAGCGACTCGAGACGCATTCGGGTGAGTGTATCACGATCGAACACTTGATTATGTGCGGGCTTCCCGTCGTGGTCGTCCTCGATCGAGCGGCCGGTCGAACGGCCCACGGCGGTAGCCCGGACATAACTATGCTGAACTTTCTTCGAAGGTGTCCGTATGAAGGCGATCGTTCTCGCGGGCGGGTACGCGACGCGGCTGTGGCCGATCACGAAACACCGACCGAAGATGTTGCTCCCCGTCGGGGAGACGACGGTAATCGATCGGATCTTCGCGGATCTCGAGGCCGACGACCGAATCTCCGAGGTCTACGTCAGCACGAACCGACGGTTCGCGGGCGAATTCGAGAGGTACGTTGCCGAAGGCGAGTTCGAGAAACCGACGCTCACCGTCGAGGAAACCACCAGCGAAACCCACAAACTCGGAGTCGTCGGTGCGATTGCACAGCTCGTCGATCGGGAGGGGATCGAGGAGGACACCGTCGTGATCGCCGGTGACAACCTGATCAGTTTCGACGTCGACGAGTTCGTCGAGTTCTTTCAGGCGACTGGCGGTCCGGCCATCGCCGTCTACGACGTCGGCTCCCGGGAACGGGCGAGTTCGTACGGAGTGGTCGAACTCGAGGAGGGCGTTATCACCGATTTTCAGGAAAAACCGGACGACCCCGACAGTACGTTGATCTCGATCGCGTGTTATGGCTTTCCAGCCGAGACGCTCACACACTTCAGGACGTACCTCGAGGAAGGGAACAACCCCGACGAGCCGGGCTGGTTCGTCCAGTGGCTCCAGGAACGGACGGACGTCCACGCGTTCACCTTCGAGGAGGCCTGGTTCGACATCGGAACGCCCGGGAGCTACCTCGATGCACTCTCCTGGCATCTCGACGGGGGGACGTATCTGGACGAACGGGCGACGATCGAGGGAGCGACGATCGGCGAGAACGTACAGGTGATGGCGGGAGCCGAGGTAGACAGAACACACCTCGAGGACGCGATCGTGTTCCCGAACGCAGTGGTGCGAGACTGTGAGATCCGGTCGTCGATCGTCGACCGAGAGACGGAGATCGACGGGCTCGACCTTCAGGGAGCGCTCATCGGTGCCCACACGCGGATCCTCAACGGACGACAACTCGACGACTGCTGAGAGTGGTCAGCCGACGGACCCCGCTTTCGTGCTGTCGTGGGAGGAAGCTTCGGGGATAGGCGGCGGCTGCGCGGTGGAAAAACTCCCATAACAATACCGGTCGGTGACCTGAAATCCGACACTGAATCCCGGATACATGTCTGTAACGAACTCTCAAACCGAAACGGACCGCGCGTTCGTTCTGGGGCTCGACGGCGTTCCCTGGAACCTCCTCAGTGGATGGATCGAAGCCGGTGAACTCCCGAACTTCCGGACGCTCACAGCCGATGGCGTTCGGTCACCGCTCGAAAGCACTACCCCACCGACGACCCCGACCGCCTGGCCGTCGATCGCCACAGGGGTCTGGCCGGACAAACACGGGATCTACGGCTTTCAGCGCCTCGAGTCGGACTACACACAGCAGATGAACACCAGTGAGGACCGGAGTCAGCCAGCGCTGTGGGACCTCCTCTCGCCGTCAGTCGTCGGAAACGTCCCGATGACGTTCCCCGCAGACGAGATCGACGGGTCGATGGTCTCCGGGATGATCTCCCCGCGGGTCGACCACCGGGCGACCCATCCGTCCGCCCTCGCAGGGGAGATTACAGAGCACATCCCGGAGTACCGGATCGGGCTCAACTGGCAACGCTACTCCGGCGAAGAGTCCCGGTTCCAGGACGACCTCACGGCGTTGCTCGAGACACGCCGAACACTGATGAACAGACTGCTCGACGGGGACGACTGGCGGCTCTTCTTTTTCGTCTACACCGCCCCGGACCGCCTCCAGCACCTGATCTGGGACGACGAAATAGTCCTCAGCCACTACAAACGGTTGGACCAAATACTGGGGGAAGTCCTCGAGTGTGTCGAGGACGCAGGTGCGAACCTCTTTGTCGTCTCGGATCACGGATTCGGACCGATCTCGAAATTCGTCAGTCTCAACACCGTGTTGTCGGATGCGGGGTATCTCATACAGAGACGACAGACGGCCACCCGAAACTCCCTCGAGGGGTTCGGAATCACGAAGTCGACGCTCCTCGAGTCGATCCGAAAACTCGGGATCGACGACGGCCACCTCGTCAACGCGCTGCCGAAGTCACTGGTCGACCGCGTCGCGACACAGGTCCCTGGAGACCACGGACTGTACGACGTCGACTTCACGGAGACGGTGGCGTTCGCCCACGACCCGAGTCACGTCTACGTCAACGACACGGAGCGGTTCGAACGTGGGACCGTCTCGCCGTCGGCGATCCCGGAGGTCAAACGAGAGCTCTCGGAACTGTTCTCGACGCTCACCGACCCCGAAACCGGGGAGAGGGTCCTCACCGTCTCGGATGGGGACGAGCTTTTCCCGACCGACGAGGCGTCACCGGACCTGGTCGTCGTCGGAACGGACGGCTACGAGGGGAAGACGAAACTCACCGGGGAGGTGTTCACCGACGCCGGCGTGAAGGCGGCCGGACACCGAAGCGAGGGAATCTTCTTCGCCTGTGGGCCGGCGATCGAATCCGGCAAGGAACTGGACGGCCTGACGGTCGTCGACGTCGCGCCGACGCTGTTACACAGTATCGGCGAACCGATCCCCGAAAACGTCGATGGAACCGTCCGAACGGACTGTCTCGTCGTCGACGAATCACCCACGACCCGGGCCGTCGACCGTCACTCGAGAGACCGCACCGACGCCGAATGCGACGACTTCGAGGGCGTCGAAGAGCGGCTTCGGGGACTCGGCTACATGGAGTAACCCGCCTTCGGTTCGCCGCCGGTCTTTCGCTACCGGAGCTCTCGACGGCGCAGTCTCGGGCGAGCGTCGAAACCGTTACCGAGGCCGGAACCCGACCACGCGCTCGCCGGTCGTTTCCGAGGCGACGACCTCGAGTTCCACCGTCTGGCCGTTCTCGACGTCCTCGACGTCGACGCCGACGACCTGGCCCGTGATCCGTACGGGGCCAAACTCCGCGATCGCGATCGCGTAGGGGGCGTCCTCCCCGAAGTCAGGCGTCGGGACGTAGGTGATCGAGAACGTCTCGATCTCGCCGGTTTCGGGGAGTGGAGCCTCCTCGAGGTCGGTCGACCCACAGTCAGGACACACCCGCCGTGGTGGCAGTGACCCGTGGCCCTCGGGGGACTCGAGGTAGTAGGCCTCGCCCTCCTCGACGGCGTCGAGCCAGTCGTCGTAGCCGGCGTCTCGAACCTCGTCGCTCATCGTTCCACCTCCAAAATGTGGACCAGCGCAGAGGCGACCGTGCCACCGGCGTTGTGTGCGAGGGCGGCCGTCGCGTCCTCGACGTGCTCGCTGTTGGGATGGTCGCCACGCAGGATCGAGGTGAGTTCGGCGATCTGGGCGACGCCGGTCGCGCCGACGGGGTGGCCTTTCGCTTTCAGCCCGCCGGAGAGGTTCACCGGCAGGTCGCCGTCGGCGGTCGTTCGACCCGCTCGAGCGGCCGTGATCCCCTCGCCGACGGGTTCGAGGTCGAGTGCCTCCAGCGCGATCGCCTCGGCGATCGTAAAGCAGTCGTGGACCTCCGCGACGTCGATATCAGACGCGGAGATCCCGGCGTCCTCGTAGGCTTCCTCGCCGGCCTCGCGGGCGGCGGGAGAGCGTGCGAGGTACTCCCGGTCGTGGAGTGCCATGCGATCGCCGCCCTGGCCCGACCCGGTGATCGAGACCGGGGCCTCGAGGCCCGTCTCCTCGGCGTATGCCTCGCTCGTCAACACGACCGCCGCCGCGCCGTCGGAGATCGGACAGGAGTCATAGAGACCGAGCGGCGTCGAGACCTGGGGGGCCTCGAGGACGTCCGTGACCTCGATTTCCTGTTGATACTGGGCTTTCTCGTTCGGCAGCGCGTGCTCGTGGTTTTTGACCGCGATGTGGGCCAGGTCCTCGCGTTCGCCGCCGTACTCCTCGAAGTACGCCTGGGCCATCAGCGCGTAGGCACCGGGGAAGGTCATCCCGGCACGGACCTCCCAGAGGTCGTCGGCGGCGAGTGCGAGGGCTTCGGTCGCGCCGCCGGTCCCGAGGTTGGTCATCCGTTCGGTTCCGCCGACGAGGACGACGTCGTTCTCGCCGTTTCTGATCCGTGTTACGGCCTCACGGACCGCCGCGCCACCGGAGGCACAGGCGGCCTCATAGCGCGTCGCGGGTGCCCTGACTCCCGCGGCTTCGGCCATCAGCGGTCCCTGGTGGCCCTGGTGTTCCGCCAGTTCGCCCATGAAGTTCCCGTAGAAGAGGGCCTCGACGTCCGCCCGCGGGACGCCAGCGTCCTCGAACGCTTCGATACTGGCCTCGCCGAAGAGGTCCCGACCCGTCCGCTCGGGTGTCGCCCCGAAAGCTGTGAGGCCGACGCCGGCCACTCGTACGTCACTCATACACACCCCATTGCCTACGAGCGCCTTAATACTCCCCGGTTGGGAGTCAAACTCGCCGGGTTTGACACCGAGTGGGAACGAGTGGCTCCGAGCGTCGTGAACGCCACCGGATCGCCGCGTCCCACGACTTTATTGGCGAGACCGCGTCAGTTCCCCTATGGCCGAACCCACGTTCGACATGGCTCTACTCGCGGAACTGACCGAGACACGGGGCGTCCCGGGATACGAGGATCGGATCAGGGAGATCGTCCGCCGGGAGTTCGAAGCGAACGTCGATCGGGTCCGAACCGACGCGATGGGCAACGTCGTCGGCACCCTCGAGGGCGAGAGCGATTACTCGGTCGCCGTCGCGACACACATGGACGAGATCGGCTTCATGGTTCGTCACGTCGCGGGCAAGGACGACGGCGACGGCTTCCTCGAGCTCGACCCCCTCGGCGGGTGGGACGCCCGGATCCTCAAAGCCCAGCGGGTGACCGTCCACACCGACGACGGCGACCTCCCGGGGGTCATCGGCTCGCCGCCGCCACACACCCTAGACGAGAAAGACCGCGAGAAGACCCCCGACGTCGAGGACGTCTCCGTCGACCTCGGGTTGTCGGCCGAGGAGGTCAAAGAGCGGGTCTCCCCCGGCGACCTCGTGACACTCGACGCACGGACGGAACTCGTCGGTGAGACCGTCACCGGCAAGGCACTCGACGACCGCGTGTGCCTGTTCGCGGCCATCGAGGCCGCCCGGCGGATCGAGGACCCCGACGTGACGATCCACTTCGCGGCGACCGTCCAGGAGGAGGTCGGTCTCCGGGGTGCACGGGCGCTCGGCGTCGACGTCGACCCCGACCTCGCGGTCGCACTGGACGTCACCGTCGCCAACGACGTCCCCGGCTTCGACGCCGGCGACCAGGTCACCCGGCTGGGTGAGGGGACGGCGATCAAACTCAAAGATTCGAGTGTCATCACGAACCCGAAGGTCCACCGTCGACTGCGGGAGGTCGCCGACGAGCGGGGGATCGAGTACCAACTCGAGGTCCTGCCCGCCGGTGGCACCGACACCGCGGGCTTCCAGCACACCCACGGCGCGAAACCCGTCGGCGCGATCTCGGTGCCGACACGGTATCTCCACACGCCGACGGAGACCGCCCACGTCGAGGATATCGCCGCGACGATCGACCTACTGGAGGGGTTCCTCGAGACCGAAACCGGCGAGTTCGATTACACGCTCTAACACGCCCGTTTTCTATCGGTGACCGATCCGAACGTGGTGAGACGCCCCACGGGCGACGACCGTCGGTGTGAGACACAGCCAGGCCGAAAAGCGTCCCGGGGCCGGTCACGGCGTCTCGTGGACCGTCAACTCGACGGGCCGTTTCTCGCCTTCGACGTCGGCGACGAGCCGTTCGACGACCCGTTTTGCCTCCTCGAGGAGCCGCGGACGGACCTTCCGTATCACCCAGCCAAGCGAGACGAACCGCGGTAGCGAGACGGCGTCGGTGTTCGTCGAGTGGGGATCGTACACCGCCTCGAAGTAGATCCTGCTTGCGGTCTCTTCACCCCCGGGTGCTGACTCGGGTTCGGGTTCGATACGCCACTGCCCGCGGGCGTCGACGTCTTTGAGCAGTCGCCACTCGAGGCTGTGTGGCGGGTCGATCGCCGTCACCTCCGACCGGGCCGTATAGCCTAGCTTCCACCAGGAGAGATGCAGGTCATAGTGAGTGCCGGGGCCGCCGTCCCCGTCCCGGCTGACCGACTCGAGGTGGTCCGCGTAGCGAGGGTAGTCGGTAAAAGACTTGAGGTACGGAAAGACCTCCGCAGGCGGGCGATAGACGACGGTACTGACCGAGATCTTGTCCACGGCGAATCGTTGGGTGGCGTGAGGGTAAGGGTTTTGCCGTCGAGTGTGGCGTGGCCCTCTCGCCGGCCGGCTTTCCGGCGGACGGTTAGGACTCTTCGGTGTCGGTCTCGAGGTACTCCCCGCGGATCACGAGCACCGGATCGACCGACCGTCTGGCGAGCCGTTCGGCCCGGTCTTTGAATATCAACCGGCGGATCGAGGGGCGACTCTCCCCGACGACGAGCATGTCGTGGTCTTCGGCGGCCTCGAGGATGGTATCGGTCGGCGAGCCGTCGACGACGACGGTTCCGGTGATCCGGCCGGGATCGACGCCCCCGCGGAGGAGAGCCTCGACTGCGACCTCGAGACACTCCGCACCCGCCTCGCGGGCGTCCTCGCCGTCGGCGATGTGAAAGAGCGTCACCTCGATGTCGGACCCGGCTATCACCGTCGCCACGAGCCCGCCGATGTGCTCGACGTTGGCGTCGCCGCGGATCGCGACGAGCATCGTCTCGAGGCGTGGTGCCGGATTGAGCAACAAGACGCCGTCACAGCCGTCCTCGACCGCGACGCGTTCGAACGTCTTGAGTCGGTCGTGGGTGAACACGAGCCGCGTCGAGACGTCACAGCCGGCGGCCGAGAAGACCGTCCGAAGTTCCTCGAGTTCGGCTCTGGCCCGGTCTTCGAACCGCGACCGGGCCTGGCCCGGTGCGGTCTGGTCGGGGACGACGTGGTAGCCGAGGACGACGACCGGGATCGACGCGAACGCATCGACGATCGCCGAGGGAACTGTCTGTCCGCCGAGAACGTCGACCGGCACGAGCACACGATGGTCGTGTATGTCAACCATTGACAGATGGGTTCACCGCGGATACGACCTCGAGTCCCTTATACCGTCGGTCGGACGCGCGTGACTCTCCGTCTTGACAACCGTCCACGGTCGTGTGTGGCGTGTGGACCGCCGTCGCGTCCACAATACCAATATTCTTTTTTCAGGGGTGTGAGCTACGGCGTATGGGAGTGAACGTTCTCATCGTCGACGACTCGGAGGTCATGCGTGAGATCCTCCGGGAGACGGTCGCCGAGGAGTTCGACGTGGCCGGGGAGGCCGTGAACGGCGCGGAGGCGATCCGGGCGGCGATGGACCTCGAGGTCGACGTCGTCCTGATGGACATGGTGATGCCCGAAGTCGACGGCGTCGAGGCGACCGCGGAGATCAAACAGCTGGATCCGACGATTCAGATCGTCTTCTGTACGAGCGTCACCCAGCAAGACCGGATGAAAGACGCGATCGCGGCCGGGGCCGACGGCTACATCATGAAACCGTTCGAGGAGGGGACGATTATCGAAGCGATAGCGGACGTCGCCTGAGGTCAGTCGTCCGCGGTCGTCTCGGCGTCCTCGCTCGCGCCGAGGATCTCCTCTTGGTGTTCGCCGAGAAGCGGCGCACGCCCCTGTGGTTCGGGGTTCGTCTCGGACATCTTGATCGCGCTGCCGGCGATCTCGACTTCCGTGTCCGCACCCGGCTGTTCGACGGGGACGAGCATCTCCCGCTCGTGAACGTGTGGGTCCTCGAAGATGTCCTCGGTGTTCTGGACGGGTGCGACCGGAATTCGCCCCTCCAAGGTCGCACAGAGTTCCTCACTCGAGAGTTCGCGAGTCCACGTGGCGACTTCCTCGCGGAGATGGTCGCGGTTCTCGAGGCGGCTCGCACGGTCGGGGTACTCCTCGGCTAGCTCTTCTTTGCCCATCGCCGCACAGAGTTCCCGCCAGTGGTTCGTCCCGAAGGCGGCGATGACGACGTAGCCGTCGGCGGCCTCGAAGGCGTTGTAGGGGAACAAGGTGGGGTGGGAGTTACCCTGTCGGGTCGGCGCCTCGCCGGTGTACGATTGCTGGTAGATGGCGCGTTCGGCCATGCTGATCATCGAGTCGTACATGCCGGTGTCGACGTGTTGGCCCTCGCCGGTCCGTTCGCGGTGGTTGACCGCTGCGAGGATGCCCACGCAGTTCAACGCCGCGGTAAAGAGGTCGCCGATACCGGGGCCGACTTTCGTCGGCGGGCCCTCGGCCTGGCCGGTGATCTCCATGACGCCACCGAGTGCCTGTGCGATGAGGTCGAACGAGGGCTGACCCTGGCGGTGGGTTTCGCCCGTCCGTGGGTCACCGAACCCACGGATCGTCGAGTAGATGATCTCGGGGTTGCACTCGGCGAGCGTTTCGTAGCCGAGATCGAACTTCTCCATCGTGCCCGCACGATAGTTCTCGACGACGACGTCGGCTTCCTCGACCAGCGAGAGGAAGTCCTCGCGGTCTCTTTTCTCCCCCAAGTCGAGTTCGATGCTGCGTTTGCCACGGTTGACACTCTGGAAATAGCCGCCGTAGGCTTCTCCCTCGGGATCGGAGACGAACGGCGGGTTAGACCGGATGAGGTCACCGCCCGGGCGCTCGATTTTTACGACGTCCGCGCCCATGTCCGCGAGTAACATCGTACAGTACGGTCCGGCAAGCACCTGCGTCAGATCGAGGACGCGTAAGTTCGAGAGCGCTCCCATGCGTGTACCCAGTTTTCTCACGGCCGCAAAAACCTTTACTATCGATCATTAACGTGAACGGCCCTCACAACCGTGCGGGACAAAGGCATACTAGGTGTATTATCATGAAAAACCGTGAGGTTTAAGACCCTATTCCTCATGGTTCCGAATACAATGGCCCGAACGGTCGTGCTTGGAGTGATCGGATCCGACGCCCACGTCGTCGGTATCACGATCCTCGAGCAAGCTCTCAGTGCAGCTGGTTTCGACGTCGTCAACCTCGGCGTGCAAACGTCCCAGGAGGAGTTTGCCGAGGCAGCAAAAGCCCACGACGCGGAAGCTGTACTGGTATCCTCGCTGTACGGTCACGCCGAGCAGGACTGCCAGGGCTTTCACGACGTCCTTGCGCAAGCGGGCGTCGACGTGACCACCTACATCGGCGGCAACTTGGCGGTCGGGCAGGACGATTTCGAGGAGACCCGCGAGAAGTTCGAGTCCCTCGGGTTCGATCGGGTCTTCGACTCCGAGACCGATCCCGAGGAGGCGATCGCCGCCCTGAAGCGAGATCTGCAGATCACGACGACCGAGGCGGAACGTGCTACGGTTAACACCTAGTAGATGATACGAGACGAGCGTATTCCTTCCGACGAGCTACGGCGTATCGACGAGGAACTCCGAACGAACTGGCCGACCGGGGCCGACGTGGACTTCGAGGAGGCCATCGAGTACCACGAGTCCCTGCCGGCGACAAAGCAGTTCGCCGACGTCCTCGAGTCTGCCGACAACCCACTGTTGCAGCCTCGAGCCGGCGTCCCGCGGCTTGACGACCAGATCGAACTTCTGGACTACCTCCACACGGAAGGCGGGGCCGACCTCCTCCCGACGACGATCGATTCGTACACCCGCGACAACGAGTACGGGAAAGCCCAGACCGGCCTCGAGAAAGCCCGGGAGACCGGCGAGGCGACCCTCAACGGGTTCCCCGCGGTCAACCACGGCGTCGAAGGCTGTCGGAAGCTGATCGAGGCGGTCGACGCCCCGATCGAAGTCCGCCACGGCACCCCCGACGCCCGGCTGCTCGCGGCGATCACCTTCGCGGGTGGCTTCCAGAGCTACGAGGGAGGGCCGATCTCCTACAACATTCCGTATACGAAAGAACACGGCCTCGAGGAGACGATGAAACACTGGCAGTTCGTCGACCGGCTGGCCGGCGCGTACACCGAACGCGGCGTTCGGATCAACCGCGAGCCCTTCGGCCCGCTTACGGGGACGCTCGTTCCCCCCTCGATCGCCATCGCGATCGGGATCGTCGAGTGTCAGCTCGCGGCTACCCAAGGCGTTCGCTCGGTGACGCCGGGGTACGGCCAGGTCGGTAACGTCGTTCAAGACGTCGCCGCCTTGCGCGCACTGCGAAAACTCGCGAACGAGTACCTCCCCGACGAGGTCCGGGTCACCACCGTCTTCCACGAGTGGATGGGCGGGTTCCCGCCGGACGAGGCACGGGCGAACGGCGTCATCAGCCTCGGCGGCATGACCGCGGCGATCGCCCGCCCCGACAAGGTCATCACGAAATCACCCCAGGAGTTCCAGGGCGTCCCGACCAAGGAGGCAAACGCCGGCGGCCTGCGGACGACCCGCCAGGTCATCGACATGGCGATCGAACAGGACATCGACATCGACGGCGTCGACGAAGAACAGGCGCTGATCGAACGCGAGACCCGCTGTATCATGGACACCATCCTGCGCCACGGCGACGGCGACGTCGCCCGGGGAACGATCAGGGCGTTCGAATCGGGGGCACTCGACGTGCCCTTCGCACCGAGTGACAGTGCGGCCGGTGCCGTGTTACCCGTCCGGGACGACGACGGCCGCGTCCGTATCTTCGAGTGGGCCGACCTCGAGATGGACGAGGAGATAAAGGAGATCCACCGCGCCCGCCTCTCCCAGCGCGCCGAAACCGAGGGACGGGACGAATCGTTCCGGATGGTCGCCGACGACGTCGACGCGATCAGCGACGGGAAGCTGATCGGTCGCCCCCACGGCACCGGAGGTGTCGGCAATGCGGATTGACGGCGTCTACGCCACGCCCGGCTTCTCGGGCTTTTACTTCGACGACCAGCGTGCGATCAAGCGGGGGGCCAAACAGGACGGCTTTTCCTACGTCGGCGAGCCCGTCACCGACGGCTTCGACTCGATCCGTCAGGCCGGCGAGGCCCTGATCGTCGACGTCGAACTCGAGGACGGCACCGTGGTCCGTGGGGACTGTGCCGCGGTCCAGTATTCGGGAGCCGGCGGGCGCGATCCGCTGTTCCGGGCCGCCGAATACGCCCCCGTCGTCGAGGGGCCGGTCGCCGAGGAACTTCTGGGTCGCGATGCCCGGAACTTCCTCGAGAACGCGGAGTTACTCGAGGGGATGGAGTACGAGGGCGGCCAGCTTCACACGGCGATCCGGTACGGCGTCTCTCAGGCCTTACTCGCCGCGGCTGCGGATGCGGCGGGAACCACCCGAACGGACGTTCTGGCCGACGAACTCGACAGCGAACCTGCCGAGGAACCCATCCCGGTGTTCGGGCAGTCCGGCGACGACCGTTACGTCAACGCCGAGAAGATGTTCGTCAAGGGCGTCCCCGTCCTGCCCCACGGACTGATCAACTCAGAGGAGAAGATCGGTTCGGACGGGGAGACCTTACTCGAGTACGTCGAGTGGCTGGCCTCGCGCTCGCGGGAACTCGGCCCAGGGAGCTACACACCCCGTATCCACATCGACGTCTACGGCATGATCGGCGAGATCTTCGGGCCGCCCTACGACCGCCCGGAGGTCGTCGACTACTTCGCCTCCCTCGAGGACGCCGCGGGGGACCTCCCGATCCAGATCGAGGGGCCGATGGACGTTGGCGACCGCGAAGACCAGATCGCAGCGATGTGTGAGCTTCGTGACGGACTCGCGGAGGCCGGCGTCGGCGTCGACGTCGTCGCCGACGAGTGGTGTAACACCTTCGAGGACGTACAGGCGTTCGTCGACGCGGGTGCCGCCGACGTGGTCCAGATCAAGACCCCGGACCTCGGTGGCATCCAGCGCAGTGCCCGCGCAGTCCGCTACTGTGAGGGGACCGATACCCGCGCCTATCTCGGTGGCACCTGCAACGAGACGGAAACGTCCGCGCGCGCCTGTGCCCACGTCGCACTCGCGACGAACGCCGCACAGGTGCTCGCAAAGCCCGGCATGGGCTTTGACGAGGGCTACATGATCGTCGAAAACGAGATGCGCCGCACGGTCGCCCGCCGCGAACGCGGGCGACTCGAGACCGAAGACGAGGTGACTGCAGATGACTGATTGGACTGATCCGGAGACGTTCACACAGGCGCTAGAACAGGCAGAGACCAAAGAGAAAGGCAACTGCTTCGAGGACTTCGAAGAGGGCCAGGTCATCGAACACGACCCCGGCCTCACGCTTTCCCGCCACGGCAACGAGGCGTGGATGAGCCAGACGTTAAACCACGACCCCGCCTACTGGCGCCAGGGCGCCGCCGAGGCACGTGGCTTCGAGGAACCGCCAGTGCATCCGGACTACCTGACCGCCGCCACACTCGGTATCACCGTCGAGGACCTGAGTGAGAAAGGCGGCTACTTCCTCGGTCGCACTGACGTCCGGTTCCCGACCGACGCGGTCTATACGGGCACCGAACTCACCGTCGAGAGCGAGGTCGTCAACAAGGCCTCCTCGGGTTCGCGTCCCAACTACGGCATCGTCTCCTGGCGCACCCGCGGGAAAGACGCCGAGACCGGCGAGGTGCTGTGTTCGTACAAACGGACGAACATGATCCCGCGCCGGGAGCCCCTCGAGACCGACGGCGGCACTGCAGAACCCGCCGAGGAAGAAGACGATGAGCCCGGCCTCCCCGCGGAGTTCATCACCCCCGACGGCGGCTACTTCGAAGATTTCGCCGAGGCCCTCGAGGACGCGGAGGGTCGCGACGCCGCCGTCGCCTACCGCCACGAGCGCGGGCGCAGCCAGGACGACGTCACCGTCGCCTACCTGCCCCTGTCGACGCTGAACACGGCCAAACAACACCACAACCTCGACGTGATGGCCGACTCGCCCTCGGGCGACATCGTCACCTACGGCGACGTGACCCGTTCGACGGCGCTCGGTCACGCCCGCTCCGACGAACGGACCTACCGCGAGATCGGCTTCGACGACGAGGCGTTCCACACCTTCGTCACGCCAGGTGACACCGTCTACGCCTTCACCCGCGTCCTCTCTGTGGGAGACGACCTCGAGGACCCCTCGAGTGGCTTCCGGACGTCGTCCGAGGACGACGGCGACGTCGCCGGCACCGTCCGCTTCGAACACATCGCGTTCAATCAGGACGACGAACCCGTCTACTCGGGGACCCGGACGGCGGCGATCCGAAAGCGAGGGAACTGAACCGACCGACAAACAAAACGATTAACCATTAGCTATCGAACCTACAAGACACATGGACGACGTTAGACTCTGCCGTACGTTCCAGACTGCACCGGCCGCCGTTCCCAAAGACGACTCCGCGAAGTACTTGCGCTCTGGGCTCACCGCCGAGGGGTTCCAGGCTCCCGACTGGCTCGTTCCCGACATGGAAGACGGGACCGCGCCGAACATGAAAGACGAGGGGTTAGAGAACACGATCGAGCTCGTCCCCGAGTACGAGTTCCCGGGCGAGATCTGGCCCCGCGTCGAGTGGAGCTACGAGGACGCCTCGTTTCGCGACCGCGGGCGCGAACAGATCGACCAGCTCGTCGCCGGGATCGGTGACGAGATCGACGGCGTCGTCGTCCCGAAGGTCGGACGACTCGAGGACGTCGAACGCGCCGAAGGGGTCATCGCAGAAATCGAGAGCGAACACGGCTACGAGGAGGGCTCGATCGGGATGTCGATCATCGTCGAGACCGGCCGTGCCCGTTCCGACCTCCGGAAGATCTCGAAGTTCGGTGGGGAGTCCCGGCTCGTCGCGCTCGTTTTCGGCCCCGTCGACTACGCCGCCGAACTCGGCGCACGCGACCTCGGCGACGGCCATCCACGCTGGGACGGTCTCCTCGAGGAGCTGTCGAACGAGGCAAGCGCCGGGGACCTGCTCTCGATCGGTGGCCCCTTCGACGACCTGTTCAAACAGCGCGCGGGGCTGACCTACTACAACGCCGACGACTACGCAGCCCAGGTCGAACACGAAGCCCACCTCGGGCTCGACGGCTCCTGGTCTCTGTACCCCAAACAGACGATCCAGGCGAACACCGTCCACATGCCAAACGAGGAGGAACTCGAGCGTGACGTCTCGAAGATCGAGCGCTTCAACGCCGCCAAAGCCGAGGGGACCGGCGCAGTCACCCTCGACGGCCAGATGGTCGACGAGGCGACGTTCAAGGTCTTCCGCAACACTGTCCAGCAGGTCCGCTCGATCCACGCGACCCGGCCCGAACAGACCGAAGAGTACTACGACGAGGGGTTACTCGGACGTACACTCGAGCTGGACCTCTCCTATCGCTGACTACCCACTTTCGCCAGGCCCGAACGGGTGAGTGATACGGTCTGTTGTGATTCGTTACCGCGAACGAGGCGGCGATCACCGGCAAAACGTTATAACGATCCGTACGAGCCGCCTCGAGTGGTGTATCGAGTCGCCCGCCGAGGTCAGCAAAACCGGTCGTCCGATCGCCGTGACCCGACGCGCTTTCGGGAGGCGTCCATCCAGCCGGTTTCGACGGTGTCGGGGTCGGGAACGTCGAACTCGGGGACGAACGGTTTGACGTCGAGCAGTGGCGTCCCGTCGACGACGTCGATCCCGCGAACCGAAAGCTCCGTCCCGTCGACGGCCACGACCTCGACGACGGAGAGTCCGATCGGGTTCGGTCGGCGGGGCGCGCGGGTCGCGAAGAGCCCGCGTTCCGTGTCGTCGAGGAACGGTTCGACACACATCGCGCTGGCGCCGTCCGCGGCGTGGAAGTGATACAGCAGGATACAGTGAGAGAAGTCCTCGAGGTCCTCGAGTCCCTCCGCGCAGGGTTCCTCGAGTTCGACGGTTCCCTCGGTGTCGTCCGCGCCGGTGGGCTGGATCGGCATTCCCTCCGGCGAGTCGAACGGCGTACGGATGATCCCGATCGGTTCGTACTCGAGTCGGTCGTCGTCGGTCATACTGGAACGAGAGGGGACCCCGGTAAAACGCTGTCCACTCCGTCGGCCTCGACTGGCAGCATCGATTAGGTTTTGTGGGTTGCTCCGAGAGTTCGAACAGATGCCGACCTCGAGTGACTCCGACGACGGTCCACGCGTTCCGATCATCTGTCCCGAGTGTGAGACGCACGCGCGGATCCCACTCGGTGACGTGGCCGAGAGGCTCGAGAACCACAACGAGCGTTTACACGACGGCGAGGCGGTCGCCGAGGTCGACCCGGAGGTCAAAGAGAGTCTGGCCGATATCGTCGCCGAGGAGATGGGGTTGCTCGAAGGGTGAGGGCGTCCGGCCGGCAGCCACCGACGATACCGTAATCTGTTTATCGGCACGGCAAGAACCGGAGTCTGTCATGACCGTTACTATCGTCGGGTCGCAACTCGGCGACGAAGGCAAAGGCGGCGTCGTCGACCTCTACGGCGACGCTGCCGACGTCGTCGTCCGCTATCAGGGCGGCGACAACGCCGGCCACACCGTCGTCCACGACGGGGAGAAGTACAAACTCTCGCTGATCCCGTCGGGGGCTGTTCGCGGAAAGGTCGGCGTACTCGGAAACGGCTGTGTCGTCAACCCTGAGACGCTGTTCGACGAGATCGACGCGTTACGTGAGCGCGGTCTCGAACCGGACGTCCGCGTCGCAGAACGCGCACACGCGATCTTTCCGTACCACCGCGTGCTCGACGGCATCGAAGAAGACGAGAAAGAAGACCTCGCCGCGGGGACCACCAAACGCGGCATCGGCCCGACCTACGAGGACAAAGCCGGCCGTCGCGGGATCCGGATCGGCGACATGCTCGACCCCGATACGCTTCGCGAGCGCCTCGAGTACGTCGTCCCCCAGAAGAAGGCACTCGCCGAGGAGGTCTTCGGTACGGAGACCGGCGAGGCGTTCGACGTCGAGGCACTCTACGAGACCTACCGCGAGTACGGAACACGCCTCGAAGAGGAGGGGATGACCGTCGACTGTGGGACCTACCTCCAGGGTCGGATCGACGACGGGGACAACGTGATGCTCGAGGGCGCACAGGGGACCTCGATCGACATCGACCACGGCATCTACCCCTACGTCACCTCGTCGAACCCGACCGCGGGGGGGGCCTGTGTCGGGACGGGCCTTGGCCCGTCGGCGATCGGCCAGGGCGACGTGATCGGGATCGTGAAGGCGTACCTCTCGCGTGTCGGGACGGGCCCGCTGCCGACTGAACTGGCCGGCGTCGAGGGTCAGACCCCCGGCTACGACCCCGACAGTTCCGACGAGGAAGAGGAACTCGCCACGTACATCCGCGACGAGGGTGGGGAGTACGGCACCGTCACCGGCCGCCCACGACGTGTCGGGTGGCTCGACGTGCCGATGCTCCGTCACGCTGCACGCGCGAGTGGATTTACCGGCCTCGCGGTAAACCACATCGACGTGCTCGCCGGCCTCGATGAGGTCGAGGTGGGACACGCCTACGAACGCAACGGCGAGGAGTTGCTGACGATGCCCCCGACCACCGAGAAGTGGGGCGAGTGTGAGGCGGTGTTCCGGACATTCGAGGGCTGGCCGGACGTCGACTGGGCCGCGGTTGCCAAGGAGGGCTACGCGGCGATCCCCGAGAACGCCCGGACGTACCTCGAGTACATCGAGTCGGAACTCGACGTTCCGATCTACGCGGTCGGCGTCGGTCCGGGCCGTGAGGAGACGGTTATCGTCGAGACCCCCTACGAGTAGTCCCCGGGAAGTGCTGTCCGTGGGATCGGAACTGCCCACCTATACTATTTCTATCAGTATTCTTCCTGC
>LFCJ01000902.1_pt1 | contig 19682 bp, 7 predicted proteins | sample 643141 | NCBI WGS metagenome assembly LFCJ01 (sample SAMN03766243, study PRJNA286221) | soda lake metagenome | biome: soda lake; feature: Kulunda steppe; material: water; isolation source: sample B1-Br-g2 brine of Lake Bitter-1 | place: Russia: Kulunda steppe | collected 2010-07
GACAGGTCAAAAGGCTTATGCGCGTTTTGCTGTACGAGTTACACAATGAGTAAGCCGACAGAACAGGGCGAGAAAACGAGCAGATCGTTCCTCTCGTCGTCCGAAGACAGTTCCATTGTGGACGTCTTCGAGCGACTCTATCATATTCCAGTACTGGGCGCGATCATCGCGTTCATGCTGTGGATTCGCGTACAGTCTTATGACAACTTCATCATCAACGGTGAGGTCTATTTTACGGGTAACGATCCGTGGTATCACTTCCGCGAGACAAGCTACACGGTTGCAAACTATCCGTTCACAATGCCGTATGATGTGTGGACAAGCTATCCGCGTGGGCAGCTGGCAGGGCAGTTCGGAACCCTTTGGGACCAACTCGTTGCAACCGCAATCTTGATTGTTGGCCTTGGGAACCCAACCGAAATGCAGGCCGGAATGGTCATGCTTGTTGCAACCGCAGTAATGGCCACGCTGTGTGCGATTCCAACCTATCTGATCGCCCGTCGTTTCATCAGCCGACCGGCGGCGCTCTTTGCAGTGTTCCTCCTGGCACTGATTCCAGGGCAGTTCCTCACTCGCAGTCTTGCTGGCTCGTTCCAGCACCACGCCGCAGAGACGTTCTTCATGTCGATGGCTGTTTTTGCCATGTTGGTCGCCGTTTCAGTCGCAGAACGACACACCCCCGTGTGGGAGCTTGTCGTCGATCGTGACTTTGACGCGCTCAAGAAACCGCTTACATACAGCGCGCTTGCGGGCGTCGCAACGGCACTGTATCTGTATGTCTGGCAGCCGGGTGTCCTCCTTGTCGGTATTTTTGGTGCATTTTTCCTCATCAAAATCACGGCGGATGTCGTACACAACGATACGCCAGAGCCAGTGACGTTCGTCGCCGCCGTCTCGATGACGGTTGCAGGGCTGATGATGATCATCCCGCTTGAGGAGTTCACCTTTGGCGTCACCGCATACTCCTACACGCAGATCTTCCTCCCGATCGCCGTTGCAGCAGGCGCGGTCTTCCTTGCCTTCCTTGCACGCCAGTGGGAACGGCGAGAGCTCGACCCAACAACGTATCCGGCAGCTGTTGGCGGAATCCTCGTTGCGACAATGATCTTCCTGATTGTTGCGCTACCAAGCGTCTGGTCGCTGCTGTTCGACAATTTCGTCAGCTTCATTGGATTTGGTGCTGGCGATACCCAGCGAACGATCGCGGAGGCACAGCCGCTCCTCGCCCAGGGTGAGGGTGTTGAGCCGCTTATCAGAGAGTACGGACTGACGTTCTTCTTTGCAGCGGCTGGATTCCTTGCACTGATTCTCATGCCGTTACTCCGATCGGACGACGCAAACCACACCTTCTATGCTGGTGGTGGGCTTGCGATCGTTGGGATTCTGGTTGCGCTGCCAGCACTGCCGGAGGCGGTTTTCGGACTGATTGGCTTCCCGTGGCAGCTTGGTGCATTTGCGATCGGCGCACTGCTTCTTGTTGGCGCGCTTTACCAGGTCGAGTATGAAGCCGAAACGATGCTGTTGATCGTGTGGACTGGCTTTTTGATTGCCGCAGCGTTCACACAGGTTCGGTTTAATTACTATCTCGTCATTCCGGTTGTCATCCTCACCGCGATGGTGTTTGAGTCGGTGATCAACTGGGCAGACCTCAGTGCGGACTCCACAGCAGAAGCAACAGATAAACTGAAAAACATCGAAGGCTGGCAGGTAATGGTTGTCGCCGCGATCGCGCTCGCCATTGTCGTTCCTGGCTTGGTGATGCCGATCGAAGCCGCAGGCAGTTCAAACACTGCGTGGGATGTCGGCGCAGGGGCAGGCCCAGGCGCGGTCATTGCGTGGGACGACTCCTTCGATTGGATGCAAGATGAGACGCCGTATCCGGGTGAACTCGAAGGTCACGATAACAGACTCGAATACTATGGTACCTACGAGAATCCGGGTGATGGCAGCTATGAATACCCAGAGGGAACGTATGGTGTGATGTCGTGGTGGGACTACGGTCACTGGATCACAACGCAGGGTGAACGCATCCCACATGCAAACCCATTCCAAAGAAATGCAGGACAAGCTGCTAACTACCTGCTTGCCCCAAGCGAGGAGCAAGCAGCAAGCGTCCTCGATGATCTCAACAGCGACAACGAGGCAGAAGCCCAGACCCGGTATGTAATGGTCGATTGGCAGATGATCTCGCCAACCTCGAAGTTCGGAGCACCGATCGTGTGGTATGACGAGGAAGATGTCTCACAGAATGACTTCCTCCAACAGGTGTATCCACAGATGGGCGATCAGTTTGGCAATCCATTCATTGTTCGTGAGCAGCGTTACTATGAGAGCCAGATGGTACGGCTGTACGAGTATCATGGCAGTGCTGTTGACCCATCGCCGATCGTTGTCGAGACGCAAGAACAGACCGTCGAAACAGAGGCGGGTGGCCAAGTGACGATCGATGCGGTCGATCTTGAGGAGGGTATCCAAGAGTTCGACACGATGGAAGAAGCCGAAGCGTACGTTGAAGACAACCCTGGTGCGCAGATCGGTGGACTCGGACCGAATCCAAGCGAGCGGGTTGATGCGCTCGAACACTACCGTCTCGTGAAATCCGCAGAGACACCAGCAACGTTCAACAATCAGGACTTCCAGATGCAGACAAATATCATGGAGGAAGCAGGCATCTCAGAACAGTTCCATGCGGTGACCACTCCGCAGTGGTTGAAAACGTTCGAGCGGGTTCCTGGAGCGACGATCGAGGGAAGCGGTGCGCCTGCGAACAGCGAGGTGCTTGGACAGGTTGAGATGCGCGATCATACGACCGACCAAACGTTCGTCTACCAGCAGTACGCCGATGCTGACGAAGATGGAAACTTCGAGATGACGGTTCCATACTCGACCGTTGGCTATGAGGAGTTCGGCCCTGAAAACGGCTACACCAACAGTGACGTGACCGCAGAAAGCGAGTATCAGTTCACTGCGACAGATGACGATGCGGAGGACTCACTCGAAGGACAGCTTGTCGGAGCCGCAGATGTCGATGAGGCACAGGTTGTTGGTGAAGACGACAGTGCAGTCACTGTCGAACTCGAAGCGTCTGAGATCGAGATTGAGGACGATGCTGACGATGTGGTCGATACTGGAGATGAATCGGACGAAGATGAAGAAGTCGTAGAAACGGACGACGATGACGAGCAGTCACAGCTTGTCGCGCCGGATGTTGCGTTGACGCCGATCGGATAACGCACCGACACGCGGTAGTTTTTTTGACGGGAGTTAGCATTCACAGTATGTGCCGAGTGGTTGCGCCAACACCAAGTAGTGAGAGTAGGGTTCCAACGAGCATTCCGACGATCGGTATCACAGCGAGAATACCTGAAAGAAGAACTGCGATCGCGACAGTCAAGGTCCAACTATCTGTGAACTGCCGAGCAACTGCGAGATAGCCGAGATGTGCGTATACGGCAACTATGAGGATGAGTGGAAGCGCAACCAGTGCTCCAACCACCGTAATGAGAAACACAACACTCACAATGATAACGACAACACTCGCAGCAAATCCATACCAGAGGGTGAGGAGGGGTTCAGAGTGGATAGGATCGACCGAATCCCGTGTGAATGTGGGGACAACTCCGACCAAGGCGACACAAGCAGCTGCGGTGAACACCATTGGTAACAGCACCTCGATATACAGTGGAAAATTGGTTTGTGGCACTGACGGCTGTTGTCCGGTGACAGCAGTCACATAGACAATCAACGCAGTAAAGAGTGCAACAAGGAATCGACGCAGCTGATCGGTTGGAGGGCGAACCATGTGCTGTGTTTCTCACAGCAGTGAAAATATCTTGTCATCCAGCTATTATTTACGGTGATGATCTGAATGGGTGAATCGGCGATCGTCACACGGAGAGCAATACAGTATGGCTGAGGTAGGAGACGATCGTACCGATCGCCAAATTTGCGAGATACCCGTCAAGCCGAACCGGTGAAGCGGTATGACAAGACTAGCGATTCCGTACAACATAAACCGATCGCGGAGATCGACACAGAACATATATACACCGCTACCACTACAATTCTAACAGAACGGCACAGTCCGCCATGAAAATGTGGCCTGGTGTTAGGACCACCAGACCTGTGCCTGGAGTCAGGCAATGCAAGCTACGATACACCAACAGGAAACCGTTTCGACTAGCAGTACGAGTACCAGTCACGCGAATATCACACACTGGACGCTTTTTTCAGCTCGTGTTCGATCGGCACAGAGCGCTTGCGATCGGCAGGGGGTGTCGATCCAATGAGTGTGTCTCGGCTTCGATCGACCGTTTCGCAGTTAGTCGATCGGATTGAATCGCTTGAGGAGACAGTCACCGAAGTCGTCGCGGAAAACGAGCGCCTTCGTGAAGAGCTGTCCGAGCAGGACGATCGGATTACCGCAAACACTGCAAAAACGGATGCGATTGGAAAGAAGTCTCAGTTGAACAAAGACTGCGTCCAAGAGCTACAAGCCAGAGAGCTTGAGAAGGGAGCCCACTTGGAGGCCGCACATGTTGATGTCCGGACGATCGAGGTGCATGACGATCGGCTTGAGAAGATTACCAAAGACGACGGCAGACAGTATCTTCGGTTGCCGAACGGTGAGGATCCACTCGATCGGGGTAGTTCGGTATGTCTCGCGCACGCGGACCTCCTCCCAGTACAGCAGTTGGCACGGTTGGATGACGATATGCTTCGATCGACAACCTCCTCACGGCCGGCACGACTAGCGGCGAAGCTCTGGAAGGCACGAGTGGATGAGACGGTTGGGGATAATCCGTGGAAACGAGGCTCGCAGACGATTCGTGAGTTTGTGAAAGCAAGCGATCTGAAACACTGGATTCGACGACAGGACCCAGGCGTCTCCGAGAGCTATGCAAAGAAATTGGTTTCGCGGACGATCGATGCATTGCTCGATCTAACAAAGAACCGGATTGCAATCAGGCGCAAGACTGAGCGAAAGAATGGGCTTTCATACACTGAGCGACGGGTGATTCTCCCGAGTGATGTGTCAATACCGGGCGAGTTTGGCGGGTCGTCAACAGCGGGCGAGACCGATCACCCGGAGACAGGTGGTGTCCACGGGTAGGGGTGTCACCACGACGCTGCACAGGGTACGAAGTATCCCGTAGCGGGATTACATCGCTTACGCACACACCGATCGAACCGCTTGGTGCGTTGTTTGTGGTAGCGTTACCGTTGGGTCCGTCGATCGATCGGTCGTCGTCGGTCATATCCAGTGTATCCCTGCGGATGCTGCACTGTGGACATCAGCTGTCCACGGTCACGATCGAAGGCTCTAATCATGATCAATCATGATGTGTGTCTACTGGATGGAACGTAGTTGGAGGACGAGCGTCGCGGGAGTATTCCGATCGACCAGTACCGATCGCGATGTTGCTTACTCCGCGTCGGTATTCATCGTACCGTTGATGCCTGCTTCCCCATCCGGATTCGTGATGGTGACATCGAAGGCTTGTCCAACGTCGATCGTTTCGTGTTCGCCATCATTGCCGTCGATCACGGTATTGACGAGCACTTCGACGGTTGTGGTTTCTGACTCACCAGCCGAGACTGATCCATCACTGAAATCCGACTCGTCAATCTCGTCGGCCTCGTCCGTAATATCAACGCGATCGAAGGCCAGGTCGATCGAGCCCGACACTGCATCGAATGAATCGCTTGTGTCTGTTATTTCGACCCGATCGCCTGCGTCTTCCGTAGACAGCGATTCTAAGAAAAGAACTTCGTTTGCAGTATCAAGTAGAACACGGATTGATATGCTTACTGAATCAACACCGTCTCCGAAATGTTGCCAGTCGATCGTCAGCTCAGGTTCAAGATAGACCGCGTGTATGGTTCCGTCGTTGTTGGTCACTGCGGTATCGTCGGCGGTAATATCAGAGACGATCGCATCACTGGCTTGGACAGGTTCGGAGAGCGAGCCAACCGTTCCAAGACCGACTGTGGCCGTCCCAATTGCAGCAACACCCCGCAGCACTGACCGGCGCGATCGCCCTCCGCACACACTGGTGGGTGAGTCACTGCCCGCCTCTCGATCGATATCTGATCGATCGGTCAAAGAGCGAGCGTGAACGTCTGTCTGCTCAGTACACGGTGTGTCTGTATCTGTATCTATGTTTGTATCTATGCCCGTGCCCGTATCCGCATTCATGTCTGTGCCCGTGTCTGTCTCCCTATTCGAATCTCGACAGACCTCTTGATCGCTATTTCGATCTGTTTCACGTTCTGTACGTGTTTCTCCGTCACATGTATCTGCAGTCATACAACATTGACTCCTTGTGAGTGGTCACAACCCATCTGAGCCGATCGGGTAGATCTCGATACCGGCAACATACAGATGCCGCGCATAGAGTGACGACCCGATCGGCCCGGAGACACGGACCTTCCGGCTCCGATCGAGGCCTGCGCAACTGACGCAAAGACACATGATCCCAGCGAAAACGCTGCCCCTCTCGATCGGCTCGGCAGTCCATGTCGGGCGGGGCTGTGTCGCGATCGTATTTAAAACTGTGGACGGTCGCATAGCACAGCCATCTTGAGCAGACATCAGTCACATAACAAAAGAACGTAGCTGGTCGGTATCCCGACACTCGTTTTTTGTTGATCAACAGCGTTCCGTATGGCGTTACCGATCGTCAAGAATACAAAAAACAAACATCAATAGTTGTCTACACCATTCAGCGTGTATTCGTACTAATATCGTACGTGTTGCCAGTCAGTTGTGATGCTCGGCTTTAGGAACTCACCTCTTGGAAGAGCGCTTGGACGTCTAGAATGCTGACATCGCCATTGTCAGCGAAGTCAAACAGTTCTTGGTTATTTTGAACATCGTCGTTCTCGAAGTTCGTAAACAGTGCTTGGACATCAAGAACGCTTGAGTCACCGCTTCCGGTAATATCGTCTAACAATCCGTCACCGGTGGTATCTGTTGCTGGTTGTCCATTTCCGTTGATATCAAGCTCAGGAACAGCCTCCTCGTCTTCTCCACAGTCAGCATTGCCAACACAGGTTTCATCATCAACCCCTGCAGGGCCCCAGTTATTTTCGCTTGCGTTGATTGAAACATCCTCTTCCTCATTTACAAGCTGGTGGTCTGCGTTGTCTGCGATTATATTCTGCAAGACAGTTGACTCCTCACTCAATGACTCAAACCGGAGTCCAACGTCGCCATTATCTGTGACTGTTGAGTTTGTCACCGAAACCTGATCCGCGTCGAAAATAAATCCTTCACCGCTGTTTTGAGAGCTGGTGACATTATCAATGGAAATGGTGCCTGCACGGACTGCAAATCCACTGAAGCCACTTGCAATCGACTCACTGTCAGCGATCGTAACCGAATCAGATCCAGACGTTGGAGTTATCCAGACCCCGTGACGATCGTCATCCGTTCGTTCGGCTGTGAGATTCGTCACTTCGATCGTCCGATCGGACACATCCTCACCATCAATGTATACATTGTTTCGCTCGTTTGAGATCGTTTCAATGGTGTCCAGAGTCACAGTCTCTGCATCTTCGATCCACAGACCATATCCGTCCGGATTGAAACCGAATCCTTCGTTATCATTTATAACCGCGTTTGATACAGAGACAACCTCTCCCGCGACACTGACACCACCATCTCCATTGTCCGTGGCTGAAATATCAGTTACTGTGATTGTTTCGGCATTAAGATTGAGCCCTTTGTTATCTGCATGGTTCGCTGAGACGTTTGAGAGTGTAATCTCATCGTCCTCTTGTGCTGACCGTACTTGAACTGCACTTCCGCTGTCAGTACGATCGGCAGAGACGTTCGTGAGCGTTGTCTGTCGGGTGTCTGACTCGCCCTCTATTTGAATGTTGCTTCCATAGTTACTGCGTGCTTCAATGTCGGTTAGTGTGACATCCTCAGCATCTTCAACAAGAATTCCATACCCATCTGCTCCAGTTGATGCAGTGTCAGTGTTATCACTTACAATGCTATCTGTCACGGTTACCGTTGTTCCGGTGATTTCGAGTCCAGTATCTTCGTTATCGGTTGCGGTAACATCTTCAACCGTTATCGTCTCTGCATGAATATTGAGCCCGCGCTGTTGATTGTTGTTCGCAGTTACATTCGAAATTGTAATTTCATCGTCTTCATCGGCCGATGTAATGTACACGCCGCTTTGGCTCTCAGCGCGATCGGCAGAGATGTTCGTGAGCGTGGTTTCGCGGATTCGTGAATCGCCCTCAATACGGATATTATTTCCACTATTACTTCGTGCCTCAACGTCGGTTAGTGTGACATCCTCAGCATCTTCAACAAGGATTCCATATCCATCTGCTGTAGTTGATGCATCGTCAGTGTTATCGCTGACTGTACTGTTTACAACAGATGCCGTCGTTCCAACAATTCGTATACCGGTGTTTGCGTTCTCGGTTGCGGTAACATCTTCAACAGTCACCGTCTCTGCACGGAGATTCATACCTGAACCTTCACCGTTATTTGCACTGACGTTTGAAATTGTAATTTCGTCGTCACCATCGGACGATCGGATCGCTATTGTACTCCCACTTTGTGCCCGATCGGCAGAGACGTTTGTAAGCGTTGTCTCTCGAGCTTGTGCGTCACCTTGAATCTGGATGTTGCTATCGGCATTATTCCGAGCCTCTACATCAGTTAGTGTAACATCTTCGGCATCTTCAACAACAATCCCATACCCATCTGCTTGAAATGATGCAGTGTCAGTATTATCACTTACAGTGCTGTCTGTCACGGCTACGGTTGTTCCGGTGATTTCGAGTCCAGCAGCTTCGTTATCAGTGAGCACTGTATTCTCAACAGTTACTGTATCCGCATCGATACTCGCACCCACTCCCTCGTTTTCGGTAAATCGGCTATCCATGACAGCAACCGAATCAGGATCCGATGTATCTTGTATATCCAGCCCGTTGCCATCATTTAGTCGTGCCGTAGTTTCTGCAATCTCAATATCGGTCCCCAAGAGAATATCCGTCTCAAGAGCAATACCCGTGTTTCCGTTTTGAACCGCTTCAACGTCGGTAATGGAGACAGACACAACATCTTCGGTGAAGATACCATTCTCTCCGTTGCGAACTAGATCTACACCTTCGATCGTAATAGATGTGGCATCAGTAACTTCAATTCCAGAGCCTGATGACTCCGAAATTTCCGTGTCAGAAACAGTCAACGTGTCAACGTTACCGCCACTGACGTCCAATCCTGTTCCGTCATTATCGTCGAGAACTGAGTCTTGAACCGTAAGACTGGTTACAGCACTATCGGATGCATCGATTGCATCGCCATCATTCAGTCGAATGTTTACATCGTCGATAGTGGCTCCGCTGTTTTGCACAACCATCCCGGTTGCAAAGCGACGGATCTCAAGATCGGAGACGGTTACGTCAGCAGCAGTGATTGTGACACCAACTGCGTCGTCAGAATCAATACCATCTAATTCAGCACCATCAGGTGCAACAATAGTAACCTGTGTATCGATCGTAATTGCCTCTTCATAGGTACCTTCCGCAACTTCGATTGTATCACCAGCCGTAGCCGCGTCTATTGCATCTTGAATCGATTCGCCTTGTTCAACAGTGATGACCTCGTTCGATGTTTGCTCGGCTGTCGTGTTCTCGACGGCTCCAACAGCACCCGTCAAGAGTATACCACAGAGAATAAACACAGTTACGAGTGTTGTAATTCTCAAATTTGATCGTATCAGTATATCAGACATTCAGCTAATCAAATGTGATTGATCAATAATACTGTTTCGGGGAACAAAACCGATACCAGTAACCGAGATGGTTGGGTGTCGGGTAGGCCTGGTCGAATCGAGTCTGCGAAATCGATACATCGTGAGCCTCCAAAAATAAATCTTTGACAAATAAATTTTGTTTAGTTTTTTGCTGTTTATTCTAACAAAATATCGATAGTAGCTTACTAATTAATCAAAAATCAGTATCTTTTTATTTACCATTTACTGTTAGATAGTTGTACAATGACAAAAGATAACTTGTCACATTTATCCCGCCGATCGGCCCTCTCATTACTGTCTGGCGCTGCAGTTGGTGTCGCTGGATTTAGTAACATTGCCGCCGCTGAGGAAGAGACTGATACGGACCGGGCCCGGAACCGATTCGAACCAGACGAGCCTGAAGAATGGATCCTTCGGCTGACAGACCCAGCCACAGTTTCCCCAACAGCGGATGAAATACAGTCTGTGTCGGAGACGAAAGAGACAGTCGAGAGTCAACAACAAGCCGTTGTAAACACACTTGCCACTATGTCCGGTGTGTCTATTAAGAAACAGTTCTGGCTTGCGAATGCTATTTTAGTTGATGCTGATGATCTTGACGATGATCCGGTTGAGACGTTCGGTTCAATTTCGGGTGTAGAAGATGTGCATCCAAACTTCACGGTCGAGACACCGACCCCAGTTGACGAACAGAAGCTAACCACACAGGATGCAGGCCAAGAGACAACATATGGTCTTGCACAGGTCTCTGCCCCCGATGTTTGGCAGGAGCTTGGAACCCGTGGTGATGGGGCAAGCGTTGCCGTTCTTGACACTGGTGTTGATCCTGAGCACCCAGATATCGAGCTCGCAGCGGACGGATGGATAGAGTTTACACCAGAGGGAGAGGTTGCGGATACGGATCCAAGCGACCAAGATGGACACGGGACGCATGTGAGTGGAACAGTCACCGGAGGTGCCGAAAGTGGCGTCCATATCGGTGTTGCACCTGATGCTGACCTCTACCATGCACGGGTCTTCTCAGAGCCAGGTGGAGGCGCGACATTTGCACAGGTTGTTGCAGGGATGCAGTGGGCGGTCGAATCCAACACTGATGTTATTAACATGAGTCTCGGTGCAAGTGGATTCTTTGCGGATTACATTGAGCCAGTACAAGCAGCCAAGGATCATGGAACGCTTGTAATTAGCTCCAGTGGAAACGACGGCCCTGACACGAGTGGTTCCCCGGCGAATGTGTATGACTCCGTTGCAATCGGTGCAACAACCGATCAAGAAACTGTCGCTGGCTTCTCCAGTGGTGAGCAGGTGTATACACCGGATTCGTGGGAAGAGCCACCTGAACAGTGGCCAACATGGTATTCCGTTCCAAACGTCTCCTCGCCAGGAGAAGACGTGTTGAGTGCTGCAACAGGCGGTGGGTACACGCTCCTCAGTGGAACAAGCATGGCTGCACCACACGCTGCAGGGATCGCTGCACTCATGAAGTCGGCAGACTCTTCGCTAACCCCACATCAGATCGAGCAGCTTCTTGAGGATGAGTCTGTCCACCCAGCAGGATCACCAACGCCTGACACCCGTTTCGGTGTTGGCATAACAGATGCATTCCGAACGGTCACCGCGATCGAGCACGACGCTGCGATCGATGGCACAGTTACTGATGGCGAGGGAGAGCCAGCCGAAGGCGTCCTCGTCGAAACCGACTATGGGACAACAGACGTCACCGATACAGAGGGTGAATACTATATTCCGGTTCCTGAAGGGGACACAACGGTACAGGCGGTAGAGTTTGGTAAAATAAGTGACCCACAGACGGTTTCGGTTACCACTGACGAAACTGTTGATCTTGAACTCGCTGATACGCTCTCGGTCGAGTTGCTCTCCGGACAGCCGATCGATGCTGCTGTCGATGAATCATTTACGTTGGAGGTGTCTGTTGCAAATCTCGAAACCCTCACTATTGAAGTGGCTGATGAAAGCGAGTCGGTCTCAGACAGTGACGTTACATTCAGTCTGGGAGACGATACCGTCGATCCTGGTGAACCGATCTCGCTTGATGATCCCGTGAGCGACGATGTCGAACTGACTGTAACGCTCGGTGATGAAATCGAAGATGAGGCAACGCTTGTGCTTGCACATACCTTCGAAGGCCTCTCGGAAACCGAAACCGTCTCCACCGGCCCAACAACGCTGCGTGTCGATCCTGAACCAGCAGCCTTTGAGATCACAGATCCGAACTTTCAAGAGACGGTCGGGGAAGATAGTACCTTGGTATTCTCTCCAACCATTACAAACACTGGTGAGTTGGCTGATACGCAGCCAGTGGTTATGTCAATCGACTTTGCCGGTGTGGAAGCTGACTTCCCTGCGGAGGTAACGATCGAAGGTGGAGAAAGCGAGACCATTCAAAGACCGGTTAGTTTTGGTGATTTCCCGCGTGAGGAAGGGGTACAAACAATCGCAACTGCAGACGATAGCGCCGAGGGGACGTTCTTTTATGAAGATGTCGCGCTTGAGTTGGTTTCAACCAGCGCGGAGGAGACACATACCGCTGGAGAGCCGCTTGAAGTCACCGCGACAGTAGAGAATGCGGGTGAGCTCACTCGTGAGTCCCCGGTTGAGTTCTCCTTCTTCGAAACGTCGATCGCATCACGTAATCTCGAGGTGTCTGTTGGGGAGACCGAAGATGTCACGTTTACTGTTGATACACGTGGGCTGCCTCCAGAAACATACGAGTATGTACTGCACGCGGTTGAAACAGAAGATAGCGATCTCACAGCAACAATGGCCGGGACTGTTACGCTTGAGGAGCCGTCAGGACCGCCGGCAATTGTTGGTGATGCTGTCCCACAAGATCTCAATGGCGATGGGTTATATGAGGATATTACTGGTGACGGAGAGTTCAGTATCCTCGATGTACAGGCATTGTTCAATAATCTTGATAATCCAGCGGTACAAGAGAATGCCCAGTACTTTGATTTCTCCGGGGTTGATCCGGATGAGGTCACAATCATCGACGTCCAGTCGCTGTATTCGATGCTGTAACTCATTCACCCGAACCTAGCCTGCACTGCACAGCATCATTTCCCGAAGTATGTTTCGGGAAAAAATAATGTACTATCTCTTCTCATATTAGGTATGACAGTTGTATTTCGGCGGCGGAGTATTCTCGCTAGTCTCGCTGCGATCGCGACACTCTCAGGTCGTAGTCTTGCAGATACACAGACTGTCGTATCGAATACTGACGCTTCAGCATGGCCAATGATCAATGGCGATGTTTCAAATACCCGATCGACAACAACTTCCCTCAATACTGGCAGTGCAGTTGCTCGCTGGGACCGAACAGTTCCTGAAGTTGGGTCAACACAGCCAATTGTTTACGATGGATCTGTCTACATCGCAACCGATGAAGATCGTTCGCTGTATCGTCTCTCGCTTGAAACAGGTGCGGTCGAATGGCAGCGGTCATTCTCCGCAGACACGTATCCGTTTTTCCGTGGGCCGATCGTGGCAACCACCGACTATCTCTATGTCCAGTTTGGCGATGAGATTCAACAACTTGACCGATCGACTGGTGATCAGCAACAATCGATCGAGAGCCCAAACGCGGATCAACTAAAATCCGACGGTGAGCGATTGTATGCTGCAATTCCGGGGAGTGGAGTTGATGAGACTGAGATTGCGGTATACTCCATACCGGAGCTAGAGGAGGTATATCGTGTGACATTGCCTGAAACGATGACATGGAATGCAGTTGCGCTTGATCCCGTCCATGAACGACTTATTACTAGCGGCCGAAATGGTCCCCTGCGAGGGCTATCAGCAACCACCGGTGAAAAGCTGTGGACAAGCGGTTCTATCACTGCACGGAGTGAGCCAATTGTTGCTGTTGACCGAGAGGAGACGTACTGCAGCTTCGTCGGCGACACGGAGGATGAAAGTACCATTCAGGCACGATATACTGATGGTGAGCTGCGTTGGGAACAGACCCTTTCGGGAGCGTATGAGTTGCTTGCATTTGATGGCTCTCAGCTATACTGTGGGAGCAACACGACCGATCGAGGGAACGATATTATTGCGATCGACGTGGTTGATGGAGAACTGATCTGGCAAACCCAAGTGACAAGGGAGATTCACGAGCTTGTTGCCACGGATGCTGGGTTACTTGTTGGGCTGGGAACCCCAGAGATACCGGAGACAGCTGGCGGGGTGATCCGACTGTATAGCAGTGACGCTGGAGATCCTACTTGGGAGTACCGCGTTCCAGCCGAGTTCGTTGCATTGAGTGTCGCAGCAGAAACGATTGCTCTGACGGCTGCAGATGGGTCCGTTATCGCACTTGACACAGATTCTACAGCTGCACCGACAGTTGAGGTTGACGGCGTCACGGAGACTGCTTCTGTTGGCGACGAAATAACTATCAAGGCGGCTGTAGATGCAGCAGGCAGTGAGCTATCATTTAATTGGAACGTTCAAGCGCCAACAGAAACGATATCAGAGGAGTCTGAAGACGAACTATCCTTTTATGCAGACACTGCAGGGCTTCATCAGGTCGAGCTAACCGTTACAGACGATGCTGGCAGAAGCGGATATGCACAGGTATGGTTTCGTGTGAACGATCCCACAGAGGCGCTATCAGAGAGTGCCGGGTGGACAGTCGATGGGTTCAACACCCGCCGGACTGCATACAACCCCGATGCAGATAGCGTAGACCCTGACGATCGCTTGGTGCTCATCGATCGATTTGACGGGCGAATCCATGAGCTTACACAGGTCGATCGTGATGTGTTTGCAAGTACACTTGGCCCAAACTTTGGGAGTGTTGGCCGACTCCACGCAATCGACCGATCGACTGAAACTGCCCGATGGACGGTTGGATTAACCGACGCAGATGGTGGCCATACAGAGCACGCGCACACGCGATCAACTGTACTAATCGATACACAGGGATCCATCTCTGAGGCGAATCTCTATGCCCTTGATCGTGAGACTGGAGATACAAAGTGGGTTACGGGCAATATCGCCGCAACATTAGCAGTTGACAGCGGTGTTATATATGGCGCACAAAACGGCATTGTCACGCACGATATCGAAACTGGTGAGCAGCGCTGGAATCGATTGATTGGGGACGCTGATTTTGATATCACTGTCGACGGATTTGCGCTCGCTGAGGATCGCTGTATTACGGCTGGCAACAACGAAATCGTCGCACTTTCGGTAGCCGACGGTAGCGAATTTTGGACAACAGCGACCGAATGGGATGTAACAACACCACCAGTCATACATGCGGGTTCGGTGTATGTTGGGACTACCGAGCCTTCGATCTTGGTGGTTAATCTTGATGGGACCCACAACCGAACCATTTCGATCGAGGCACCAATTGCGTCAGCACTCGCGTTTGACACCGATCGAAACGTTATCTACGGTATTACAGACGATGATACCGTCATTGCGATCGACGCTGAGAGTGAGACACAGCTTTGGCGCACCTCATTCACTGCTCAGTACTCGGGGTCGCCGGTTACTATTGCAACACCGACAGCAGTCCTTGTCGGTATTGGTAGTACCGTTGCAGCATTAGACGTAGAAACCGGTTCGCGCATTGTGACCGAAACAACCTCCGGAACTGTTCGCAGCCTCATTGGAACCGATACGGTATATATCGGCGACGACACTGGGGGGCTGTACAGACTGGGGTCAAAAGGCGTCCCATCTGGGCCAACTGAGCCGATCGTTGGTGAGAACCCACCACAAGATCTTGATGGAGATGGGCTGTACGAGGACATCACTGGAGACGGAGAACTCACTATTGTCGATGTCCAAGCGTTATTTGAGAACCTACATACCGATCGTGTCCAATCATATCCGGACGCATTCAATTTCTCCGGTGAACCAACACCTGAGGGGCCCTCAATCATTGATGTCCAAGCGCTCTTTGAACGCCTGCGCTCATCGTAACAAAACGTACAATATATTATATATTATTTTTTGCATTTGCTGCGTGGTGCGCGCACAACACTCAGGCTACGCAAATCAGGCGAATATTCAGTAATTCGTGAGTGTTTTTGTTTATGATATACCACCTATCACATTATAGAACGGTTTGTTTGTTTTGGTCGGTTGAGCCAACTGAGTACGGGACACTAAGTGATATACAATATTGTTAATCTGGTCTCTACACGGTTAGAGACGTGTTACTGTGGCGCAGTGTATCTATCAGCGACAAAGTATGGTAGGGCGCTATTATATATCATATTACATACTATTCAGGGGTCAGCATCATCGATCGGCAAAAGTCGCCGATAGCTTAGCTCTGACAATTGGTAGTCAATAAATACTTTGTGGGTACGAACAGCCTACTTGTTGGATTGAATTGGACAAGGTATTTGTATGTGGCGTTAGTTTTTGAGACTGTCAGTCCAATCATGGGACTGTAGAAAACATGACAAGGAATTATAATATTTGGACGGTTTCTCGCGCCACAGCGCGTGTTGTATCGACATATAATAACACGGAGGTGACGCATGACAGGTAGGCGTACCAAAGCCCAAGCAGTGTTTCTGGCACTGATTATGGTTATGTCCGTCTTTGCGATTCCGCTCAGCTTTGCTGGCGGGGTAGCAGCTGACCCTGGTCCAGACGATGGAGATGCCTATGGAGAAAATAATGAGCCAGGAGCAGGAGAAGTCTGGCTGATCAACTCGTCGGGTGATGTGTACAAAAATTGGACCGTCACTGACGGTAAAATCCTAGACAGTGATGGAGAGGAGGCAAATCGGTCTGACTTCAACCCAGCTCACAACTCCACCCAAGCGATCGAATTCGCGGTTGATAACTCAACCGAACAGAATGGTACGATCGTTGTTGGAGACGGTGAGTGGAACGCAAGTAGCATCGATGGTCCAGTGAACCTCGCATCAGACGATGACGCAAACGTCACCAGTATCTTCTCGAACGATGGTGCGACACTGAACGCAACGGACTCCGATCTCGATGAGATACTCAATGTATCCAACTCGGACGCAAGCGGTATTTCGATTGGTGTTCCAACAGACGATGCTCCAAACTCTGCCGGTGGTTTTGAATTTTCGACTGATATTGGAGCAGTTGACACTGCATTCAATGTTAGTGAAGCCGACAGTGGATTTGATCTGACAATTGAAGACTCATCATTTGATAACTTCACAAGTGCCGTTGCATACGGGACTGGTGGCAACTTCGATCTCGAAACGGGATCAGAGGGTGTTACAGTCAATAACGGTACTGGTGTAAACGTCAGCGATGCTGATGGCGTGAACATTACTGGTACCTACGCTGGATCAGGCGACGATCTCAACGAAGTTATTAATGTTAGTGACGCTGGCAGTAACGGCGTCGACCTATCAGATCTTAGTGTCTCTGCGGATAACAATGGTACTGGTATTTTGATCGATACCCATGAAGATGTTGGAATTACAGACGCAGATCTTTCCGATCTACGATACGGTATTAACGTTTCAAGTGGAGACGTCACTATTGATTCAACAGGAATCACTGATATTGATCAGTATGCAGTGAACGTCGAAGGCGGCTCTGCTGATGTTATCGACTCCGAGATTTCGGATGCTCGAACTGGTGTTAAAGCTGATAGTTCCGGTGATGTTAATGTCAGCGGAACTACTATTGAATCCGCCACAGTAGCGGTCGGTATTGCCGACGACGGTGACATCAACCTAAGCGCAAACGACTTCAGTGAAAATGACTACGGGGTTAACGTTTCGAACGGGGGTGCTGAGGTTACCCTCCGTAACAACAATATCGTTGATAATACCGAAGCGGGATTAACCCTCAAAGACGAAAATAATAACGTAGATGCTCGCGAAAACTACTGGGGCGACGAGGACGGACCATCCGGAGTCGGATTTGGTGACGGAGATGTCGTCTCTGTTGAAGATAACGATGTTTCTACACTTCTTATTACGCCATGGTTGAACGATGAGCGTGGAGAGGGAGATGTTGTCCCAGCGTCCACAACGGACACTGAAACGGTTGTTGCAGGCAACACACAGACAGTTAATGTCGAGACTGCAGGCCACCCAGGCGTAGATGCAGAATACGAAGTGTTCAATGCAACGAATGAAATTGTTGCAACTGACGACACATCGACGGGTAACTTCGGATACCGTATTACATTCGAAGATATCGGTGACTACAACGCGAATGTTAATTACACCAGCCAAGGCATTGGTGTGGGTAACTCGACAAACGCAACTACGACGGTAACGTACGATGTTGATGTTGATGTTGACCCGGCCGAGCCGGAATTTGGTGACCAGGTTGGCATTGAAGCAACAGTGACCAAGGGTGATGGCGAGCCTGTTGAAGGCTATACCGTCGAACTATTCAACGGAAGTGTCGATGAAGAAAACCTTGATTCAAGTGCAGTCAGATCGGATGCAGTAACTGGATCCGATGGTGTTGCCTTTATTTCGACAAGCGTTCCTGACGCTGCTGACTGGTTCGTTGGTAATGAAACCGATAACCTCGTCTTTGAGACAATCTCTGTCTCTGAAAGACAAGCAGAGCTCTCAGGCGACGCGAACAACACACCACGCGCATTCAGTGAGTCCAAGTTCGAGTTCACCGCCCTCGACCACAACGGCGATGGGCTGAACTTCACAAGCGTATCTGACGATCCAAATACAGATGTCAACGGATACATCAACGTCACCGGTGAGTTCGAAGACGACCTCTCCGATATCACCGACCAGCCAGACGTTCTCAACGCTATTGAGAACGGTGATGATGTAGTGGCGGTTCACCTGAAGACTAACTCCACTGGCTTCTCGAATTTCACTGCAACGCCAGCAAGCGATACTGATGTCTCCGCACAACTCGAAGTCAACGAGACCGTTGGCAGCGAGCTCGTCACCTACGAAGGTGTCGAAGACACCCGTATCAACACCAACGCCACGCCTGACTACGTCGCTGACGGCGTCTCGCTCGGCGTTGAGCCACTTGATGATTTAAATGTTGATCTTGATCTCGAGGAGATCGACGTCTCAACAACTGGTGAGACATTGACCGTCTCGATCACTGGATCGGACAGCAAGGAAGTCACTGAGGTAGACAGCACACTTAAAAATGCAACCATCACAATTGATGGTCCAGGCATTAGTGTTGAAGAGTTTGTTAACGAATCTGAAGGAGACACTAGCTTCGATCTCAAGCCAGAACAGGCTGGTGACCTCACTGTAAGTGTCGTTGCAAACACAAACGAATCTGTCACTGAAGAAGACTCTGTGGAGCTAACTGACGAAGAGACAATCCCAGTTAATGGTGATCTCTTCAGCGGTCTAACACCAACAGATGTCTCCTTCGACACGACTCACAACTTCAGTGTCGATGTCACTGACAGCGATGCCACACCACGTAACAGCAGAACTACTTGGTTGTACATGAACGACTCAGAAGATCAAGATAGTGACGCATTCAATGTTACAATTGATGGCGAAGAGTACTCTGCAGGTGTCATCGCTATCAACGGTAGCGAAGAAGAGATACAGCTCTACCTTGATGCTGAAAACCCAAGTGACCTCAGCGGAGAGACTGAAACGTTCGATAATGTTGTGAACAATGGTCTGTATGCTGTTGATGATGTTACCTACCAGGCAACTGGCGATGTTGCCCTCCAAGTAACAAACAGCGACAAATCCGACACAACAGTCTTCAAACAAGACGCAACTAGCGTCTCCGGTGCTGACACCTTCACGATCGACTCAACTGTCGATACATACCTCGCTGGATTCGAAGAAACCGCTAACTTCACTGTCAGCGAAGAGGGTGAAGTACTCAACGGTAGCGACCTTGAAGATATCACGCTCAGCGTTGAGCAGGAAGGAGAGGATATCGTTACCGCAC